>Ga0315273_10011498_pt1 | contig 11328 bp, 14 predicted proteins | sample YL17G02_0_MG_FD_205753 | JGI IMG/M metagenome (GOLD analysis project Ga0315273, IMG submission 205753) | Sediment microbial communities from Yellowstone Lake, YNP, Wyoming, USA - YL17G02_0 | ecosystem: Environmental > Aquatic > Freshwater > Lake > Sediment | place: USA: Wyoming | collected...
GGTGCGCCACCCCGGCCGCGTGCTCTCGGTGAGCGAGCTCATCGACCTGGCCTGGGAGCCCGGCATCGCGCTCACCGACCGCGTCGTCTACACCCACGTGAACAAGCTGCGGGCCAAGATCGAGCCCAACCCCGCCGACCCGGTCATCGTCGTCGGCGTGCGGGGCGTGGGCTACAAACTGGGGGAGTGACAGGCGACGGTGCCCCAGCCTGCGTGTGGCCGCCGAGATGCGCCGCGAGAGCGGGCTGGCGCATCGGATGACCGCTCTGCGGGTGTCGGCGCGGCACCGAGACTTGAACGCGTCGTGACCGGGTCGTGACGCGCTGCCCGCCGGATCGGCGTAGCCTGTCTGCGTCTGGGAGCGGCGACGCCCTCCCGATGTATGCAGGCTCTTCCGCCTACGCGCGAAGCGCTCCGGCGAGACTCGCCGTAGCCGTGGCGGTCAGGGCCGGCGTCTTTCAAGGGGAGATCACGTCATGCGCAGACCGACGACGGTGGTTGTGACGACGTTACTGGCGGCCATCTGCGGCGCGTACGTCCTTGCGGCGCCGCAGGCGCAGACAGCCACGCCAACCGCGACGCAGAAACCCGCCACGGCCGACGTCCTGCTCGGCCAGGCGCTGCACCAGGAACAGAACGAAGGCCGCCTGCAGGACGCGATCGCGACCTACGCGAAAGTGCTCGCGGCGCCTGACGCCACGCGCGCCCAGAAGGCGCGGGCGCAGTTCCGCATCGGGGCGTGCTACGAGAAGCTCGGCGCCGCGCAAGGCGCCGAGGCCCGCAAGGCCTACGAGGCTGTGACCGCCAACTACGGCGATCAGAGCGAATTCGCCGCGCAAGCCAAGGCGCGACTTGGAGCGATGGGGGCCAACAACCAGAGACCCGCCAGCACGTCGGCGACGGCACGCCTGCTCTGGTCGCAGGAACACGGCACGTTGCCGACGCCTGGCAATGACGGCGGCGGCGTCGCATCGCCCGACGGCAAGTCCCTGGTCTACACCGACGGCGAGTCGTTCGATCTCTACATTTACGACATGGCCACCCGGACCAGCCGCAAGCTGACCGCCGGCAAGGGCTGCTCGCTGCCCAACCAGCCGTGCGACATGAGCATGTACTCGACGGTGTGGTCGCCCGACGGCAAGCGCATCGCATACGACTGGATGACCGACGACAAGGAGGAGGTACGCATCATCAACGCCGATGGAACCGGCCAACGGACGTTGCGCCAGAGCGTGCCTCCCGAGGGACTGTCGATCATTGCCGACTGGTCGCCGGACGGTCAGACGATTCTCGCCTTCTCCAGGCGGCGGACGCCCGAAGGCCCATCCCAGACCATGATGGCGATCTCCGTCGCCGACGGGTCGGTCCGGAGCCTCGAAACCCTGGAGGGCTACGTGTGGCCCGGGGCTCGCTACTCTCCCGACGGCCGGTTCATCGCGTTCCAGCGGTACAAGGCCGCCGACGTCTTCGATTCCGACCTGTTCATCATGCGCGCCGACGGCAGCGAAGGACGGCCGCTGCTCGACGATCCGGCGTCGGCCGACCTGGTCGGCTGGGTACCCGACGGATCCGGGCTGTTGTTCCTGAGCGATCGCGGCTCGTCGATCGGGCTCTGGACCGTGCCCGTCGCCGACGGACGGCAGGCCGGCCAGCCCCGTCTGATCAAGGACGGGTTCGGGGCGGCGAGCAACAGCAGCACGTCAATTACGCGCGACGGGAGGCTCTTCTACGCCGTGCGAGGGTCGACCAGCGACGTGTATCTCGCCACCCTCGACCCGGTGTCGGGCACGCTGACCGACACGCCCGTCAACGCCGCGGCGGCGTACGTCGGCGCCAACATCGGTCCGGCGTGGTCGCCGGACGGGAAGATCCTGGCGTTCCTCTCCGGATCGGAATCGCGTTCCACGGATGCCCAGGTTCTCCACACCGTCGACCTCGACACGGGCGCGCGCCGGCGAGTGACGCTGGCCGACGCCGCGTCAGTCTTCTCGGCCTACGCGATCGCCGGCACTGGCGACGACAGGGCGTTCCTGACCGAGCTGCGGGGCAGGGACGGCGTGTTCTCGCTCGGCCGGGTCAACATGATGACCGGCGCTACCATGCAGAACATTCCGCGTTTCGACCTGCTGACCTTTTCAACCGACGGCACCCGCGCCTACTCAATCGTGCGGGACAAGGAGGCCAAGGTGGGTGCGCTGAGCGTGACCGACATCGCGACCAGGCAGACGCAGGAGGTCTGGCGCAGCCCGGAGCTTTTCCCCCTTGGGAACCGGCCCGCCATCTCGCCCGATGGCACGCTCGTCGCTTGCTACCAGAGCACGGGGCCCAAGCGCGAGGCGACGGTCATCAAGGTGGCGAACATCACGTCAGGGGAGGTGAAGACGCTGCACACAACGGAGGAGCCGGCTGGCCTGAGAAGGCTGGTATTCTCGCCCGACGGCACGCGCCTCTACTTCAGCACGCAGGTATTCGACGGCGCCGACAGTGCGCTCTGGTCGATCCCGGTCGAAGGCGGCACGCCCGTCCGCTCGAAGGTGAGCATCGGGCTCATCAACCAGATCGCGATCCATCCCGGCGGGCGCCGCGTGGCGCTCGGCGCGCGGCGCAACCTGCCGTCCGAGATGTGGGTCCTCGAGAACTTCCTGCCGCCGGCGAAGAAGTGACGCACGAATGGGGGTCAGAGACGAATTGGTGCCCATCGTGACAATTCCACTCGGACCCCAATTCGCCAGCGGTACCCGCAATGCAGTGGCGCGCACGAGACCCTGATCCCTGCCGCCGCCGCCGGTAGAAAGTGCCATCGGCGGCAGGTTCGGGCGTTGCAGAAAACGCCACATCGTTTCGCTGATCGCACGGAATCGACTGTATTTCACGCTGCTGCGGGCTGGCATCCATCGTGCGAGACGACGATGTATGATGCAGCCGATGCCGCGCGTCCCGCCTTTCGATCGCCCGGCCACTTACGACGACCTGATCGCGCTTCCGGACAATCTCGTCGCCGAGATCGTTGCCGGCGAGTTGCACGCCAGCCCCAGGCCGGCGCTTCCGCACGCGCGGGCCTACTCGGTGCTCGGACGCCGCATCGGGGGGCCTTACGACGATGGCGTCGGCGGGCCCGGCGGGTGGTGGATCATCGATGAGCCCGAGTTGCACCTCGGCCCCGACGTGCTCGTGCCCGATCTGGCCGGCTGGCAGAGGAGCCGGATGCCCGTCTTTCCGACGACCGCGTACGTGAGCCTGTCGCCGGACTGGATCTGCGAAATCCTGTCGCCGTCGACCGCGCAGTTGGACCGCGCGAAGAAGCTCGCCATCTATGCCCGCGAGCGTGTGGCGCACGCGTGGCTCGTCGACCCGATCGCGCGGACACTCGAAGTGCTCCGACTCGAGAGCGGCCGATGGCTCATCCTCGCGACGCATGCCGGTTCCGAGGCGGTCAGGGCGGAGCCGTTCGACCAGATCGAGCTCGATCTGCGTTCGTTGTGGACCGACGGGACTGACGGAGGGTAACTCCCTCCCGGCCCTTTCGCTCGCGCGCGCTGACCCTTACCTCCCGCCGGGCCGGTACTCGCGCTCCACGTGCGCCGCGATGTCGGCGGCGGAATACCAGGCGGGCCGGAGGTCGCGGCCGGCGAAGATCCGGATCTGATCGCGGCTGTGCGGCGACGCGCGGTTTGTCGTCTGGCCGTACGCCAGCACCGAGTACGCCTGGACCGGCCGGGTGAAGTGCACCAGCAGCACCCACGCATCGCCGAATCCCGCGAGTTCCCGATCGCGGTCCGTCCAGCCGGCGATGCGAGTGGCGCCCGTGCGCGCCGCTGCCACCTGGCCGACGCCCGGCTGCGCGGCAGCCGCCTGTCCGGCTCCCGCTTGTGCGGTCGCGCCTGGTCCGGCTCCCGCCTGCCCGGCCACCGCGTCGAACGTCTGCACGCGGTAGGCGCCAAGCGCGCCCGTGGCCCCTTCGCCGGGCAGATCGAGATCGCCGAACCGATAGCGGTTCGCGTCGCCCCAGGCGACGTCCGCGGCGCCATACGTCGCGCGCGTCCACTGCACGGCGTCCGCCAGATGTTTCAGCGCCACGGCCGGATCGGCAATCCCGCGCGGCGTGTCGAAGGGCCGCGCGACGTCCCAGGGTTCGGCGAAGGGCTGCGGCACCGCCGCCCGATAAGTCTCCCAGAATCGCTGGAACAGCACCGCGCCGCGGCTTCGCGCCGACGCGCGCGTATCCCACGCCTCGAGCACGCGGCGCGCCTCCACCAGCTCAGGCGCGGGCGCCGCCTGCGCCGCCAGGGCATCCAGCGCCGCGATGAGCGCGGGCTTCACGCGCTCGGCCAGCAGCAGCCGCGTCTCGAACTTCAGCCGCTTCACGTCATCCACCGAGAAAGTCGCGCGCGATTCGAGCATCTCCACGGCGAGCTGCGGCCTGAGCGCCAGCTCGCCACGCTCGAAATACGAGGGGTAGCGCGCCGGGTCGAGCCTCTGGCCGCGCGACGCGAACCACGGCGGGTTGTTCGCGTTCTGGATGTACCCGCCCGCCGGGTTGAGCAGCTGCGGCAGGTCGCGCGTGGGATGCAGCGACGTCCAGACGTACTTCTTCGTGCCGCCGGGCACGTCCAGGTCGTAGTTGGTGCCATCCTGCGGGCGCTTCGGGATCCGCGCGTTCCACAGGTAGAGGATGTTGCCATCCGCATCCGCATACGTGTAGTTCGACGTCGGCGACAGCCGCATCGACAGCGTCGTCAGGTAGTCCTTCAGCGAGCGCGCGTGGGTCAGGCGCCAGAAGCCTTCGAAGAAGCGCCATGCGTCGAGCGCCGTCGATCGATACGCGAACGCCGTCGTCTTGGTGCGATAGACGATGGGCCCGAGATGCGAGCGCCAGTAGGTGCGGCGCTCGGTCGTCAGCCGGCCGTCGGTCTGCGTCACCTCCACTGCCACCTCGACGCGCTCCAGCGGCCGCGACTTGCCCTCGAACCGATAGTGATCGGGCCGCGCCGGATCGAGCGGCAGGGCGAAGATGTCGTCGGTGTCCGGATCGTTGTTGGTCTGCACGTAGCCGAGGCGATCGTTGAACCCGGCGCGCAGCCACGGAAAGCCCACGAGCGTCGAGCCGTAGAAATCCACGCGGCCGGGCACGGTGACGTGCGCCTCCCAGTACAACTGCGGCCATCGCAGATGCGGGTTGGCGAGCAGGATGGGCGCGCCGCTCGCGGTCTTACGGCCGGCGAGCGCGAAGGCATTCGAACCGTCGTCATCGCGCAACCCGTCAGGGTCGGCGGCGGCTGGATCGGCGGCGGCCGGATCGGCGGCGACCAGGGCGGACACGGGCAGGGTCGATGACGATGGCGCGGTGGCGGTCTCCGGGTACTTGCGCTGCAGCGCCCGGACGATAGCCGGTGAGGCCGCGGCGGTGGCCGCGCCGGCACGGGTCTGAGCGAGAGCGTCAGCGGCCGTGATCTCGGGCACCCAGGGCGGCAGCGCGTCGCGGTGCTGCCGTACATATAGGTCGTAGCCTTGCGCGAAGCCGTCGAGCACATCGCGGAAGGTGCGGTCGAGCGTCGGGAGCGCCCGCCGCGCCTCGCCGAGGTTGTCCATGCGCCGCGCGGCCAGGTCGGCGTCCAGCGCCGGCGGGCCCAGGTGCCTGGCCGCCTCGCCGCGGGCCGCGAGAAACCGCGCGCCCATCTCGGCGGCGTGGTCCTCGGCCTGCGCGTAGCCGAAGCCGAAGCCGGCGGCGGCCTCGGTCTCGGCGAGGATGTGCGGGATGCCGAAGGTGTCGCGCCGAATGACCACCTGTTCGGCGAGCGGCCTGGCGGCGTCGACCGTTTCAATCGGTAGAGTGGCGACCAGCGCCGAGGCGACGGCGGCTGCCGCAAAGACGAGGCGGCGGCCCTTCGACCCTTCGGCATGCTCAGGGTCGCCCCGAGCAAGGCCGACGGGCGACAGACTCAGGGCAGGGACGGTGCGGCGAAGCATGGCCGTTTGTAGCACAGGCGCAGATCGGCGGCAATCGGGCGGCCAGATGCGCCGGCGAAGAAGCCGCGCCAATCCGAGAGAGCCTCGCAAAAACTGCCACGTATCGCCCCTCGCCGCCTGGCAGTTTCTGCAACGAAAACTAGCCCCGTCCCTCGGATTCGCGCGGTGTTCCCGAGAATCCGCGTCGGCATCTGTCGTGCAAGACGATGAGGCATGAACCACCCCGGGCTGCGAATGCCGGCCGCCGCGCTGCGCCAGGCGTCCATTGACGCCCGTCCGGTAAATGGCTATTATAGCCATATGAAAAGGGCTAGTATAACCGAAGCCAAGAACGGCCTCAGCGCCCTCATCGACCGCGTCCGCCACGGCGACGCCATCGTCATCGAAGACCGCGGCGTGCCGGTCGCGAGGCTCGAGCCCATCGCCGCCCCAGGTTCTGGCGGCGCCGAGGGCCGCGCGGCCCGCCTCGTGCGCCAGGGTGTGCTGCGTCCCGCGGCGGGTTCCATGCCGAAGCTGGTGCTGGCCACCGCACCGCCGGCGCCAACGGGTCCTTCAAAGCCCAGCCGCCTGCTGATCGACGAGCGCCGGAGCGGCCGATGAAGTTCTGGGATAGCTCGGCGCTCGTGCCGCTGCTGCTCGCCGAAGACTCGACGCCGCACGCGACGGCCCTCGCGCTGCAGGATGCCGAGACGGTCGTCTGGTGGTCCACGCCGGTCGAGTGCGCGTCGGCCATCGCCCGGGTCGAGCGCAACAACGAGTTATCGTCGGACGGAGCCGCCACGGCCTTCGCGCGGCTCGACGCCCTGGCGACGAGTTGGCTGCAGGTCGAGCCCAGCGACGAGATCCGCGAGATCGCCAGGCGCCTCCTCCGCGTGCACCCGCTGCGGGCGGCGGACGCGCTGCAGTTGGCGGCGGCGTTCGTGGCCGCCGAACGGCGGCCGCCGACGATGACGTTCGTCTCGCTGGACCACGACCTCCGTACCGCGGCTGCACGCGAGGGATTCGTCGTCCAGGATCTGCCCGACGAGTAGCGTTCCGCGCGACTGCTTGTCCGCCGCCCGACTCCCCATTGACACCCCTCGATCGACGATGCCATCGTCGTCGTCGGCGCGATGGCCGGTCACCCCGCACGCGACCGGTCCCGCCGGAGGCCCCATGGGCATGTTCGATACAGTCGTCTGCCGCTATCCCCTCCCGCACCACCAGGATGCCGAGTTCCAGACCAAGGACCTCGCCGCCGTGGCGCTTTGCGAACACGGGTTCGGTGGTTTCATGGATGACTACGAGGTCACAAAGGACGGGCGGCTGCGTCGTCACCTGCACGAACGCGAGTGGACCGAGGACCCGGACGCGCCGTTTGGCGGATGGCTGCGTTCGGTGAGGGACTGGTGGGAGGACGTGCCGGACGCGCATGGGGACGTCGTGATCTACACGAGTCGCGACGCCGGGAATCAGGCGTCGGCGGCCTGGACAAAGTTCCGGCTGCGCTTCACGAACGGACGGGTGCAGGACGTCCACGAGGTCCCGACGGCCGACGAACCTGCGCGTCCGTTAGACGATCCAGATGCCGAGCCGAAACCGAGCGATCGACCGGCACAGGACGAGTGCGATCTTCGTCCCGAGGTCCAGGACCTGCTGGCAAGTCTCAATGCGTCCGCGGCGGCTCTCCGTCAACTGCGGCGCGAGTGCAACGACCACTGGGGCTACGAGGACCCCGTGTACCGGTTCTATCACCAGAGCTTCAAGGTCTACGGACTGCAGGACACGACGACGCGGATCGTGACGGCCCTGGAGGGCCTGCGTCCGGGCCACCCGCTGCATCCGTGGTTCGCGCAGATCGTGCGAGCGGGAACAGGACGGGCATTCACCCGGGACGACAACGCACGCTGGTCCGACGCCACCAGGCCGATCGTCGAGGCCTTCTTCCACGCGCGCTACTTCCTCGAAATGGCCGTGCGGTACGCCGGCCGGTTCGAAATGGCACCACGGTTGCTGCCGAGCGGCTGGGCGGCGCTCCTGGAACTCTATGGGCTGCGGTAGGCGCGCGGCGGCTGCTCGACCCAATCTCGACACGCCCGCGACGGCATCCCTGCCCCGCCCTCCGCCCTCTAATCGCCCTTGACGTGTCATCGTGTGCCATATATGGTAACCATATGAAAGGTACCGACAAGACGACCGTCTACCTGGACACGGACGACTACCGGCGCCTCAAGGGGCTTGGCCGCAAACGGGGCGCGCCGGCAGCGGAACTGGTGCGCGAAGCCGTGGCGGAATACGTCGTCCGCCATGCGCCCGCGAAGGCGCCGAAGAGCCTCGGCGCGTTTTCGAGCGGCCGCCGCGACCTCAGCGAACGCGCCGAAGACCTGCTCGACGGCATGGGACGTGGCACCAGGACGGGCACCAACGCGGACACGAACACGGGAACGCGCTCAGGCCCGCGCCCGGCACGCAAGCGATGATCATCGCCGACACCGGCGCCATCGTCGCCCTCATCGACACGTCCGATCGCCACCACCGCGCGCTCTCCGATCGGTATCGCCAGGACTCCGGCCGGTGGGTGCTGCCATGGGCCATCCTGCCGGAGGTGGACTACCTGATCGCGTCGTACCTCGGCCCGCGCGCGGAGGAAGCCTTCCTGTCCGATCTCGCCGAGGGGGCGTTCCAGGTGGAGTGGGGCCGCGACGCCGATGTGGCGCGCGCCCACGCCCTGGCGCGTCAGTATCGGGCGCTGCAACTGGGGCTCGTCGACGGCGTCGTCATCGCGGTGGCCGAACGGCTGCGCGCGGAGGCCATCGTGACGCTCGACCTTTGCCACTTCGGCGCCGTGTCGATCAAAGGGAACCCGGCGATCTGGCCACGCGATCTCGGGAAGGCGTCCGGGAAGGCGTCCGGGAAGGCGTAGCGCACGCGACGCCGCGGTCAGACGCAGAATCTGCCACCGTCGGCAGCATCGGGCATCGCAGATTCTCCAAGATGGCCTCAGTGAGCCTGGGGAAAACGGCCGCATTCTGACCCCCTGGCCTCGGCATCCGTCGTGCAGCCCTTCGACTCGCCGCCATCGCGCCTCGCTCAGGGCGAACCAGCCTGAACGAGAGGTGTTCGACGACGATGTATGATGCAGCCGATGCCGCGTGTGCCACCCTTCGATCGCCCGGCCACATACGACGACCTGGTCGCCCTCCCGGACACGGTCGTCGCGGAGATCGTGAACGGGGAACTCCACTCGTCGCCCCGCCCGGGTCCGCCCCACGTCGAGAGCGGTGTCGTCCTCGGGGGGCGGCTCGTGCCGCCGTTTCACGAGGGCCGCGGCGGCCCCGGCGGCTGGCGCATCCTCTCCGAGCCCGAGATTCACCTCGGCGGCGACGTCCTCGTGCCCGACTGGGCCGGGTGGCGGCGCGAACGCATGCCCCATCGCCCCACGACGGCGTACTACCCGATCGCGCCAGACTGGGTGTGCGAGATCCTGTCTCCCTCTACCGCCGTGCTCGATCGGATCAGGAAGATGGACATCTACGCTCGCGAGCAGGTGTCGCACGCGTGGCTGATCGATCCGGTGGCGTGCACGCTCGAAGTGCTGCGGCTCGAGAACGGCGGCTGGACCACCCTCGCCACGCACGTCGATTCCGAGATTGTGCGCGCTGAGCCGTTCGCCGATATCGAACTGGATCTGGGAGCGCTCTGGGCGGACTGACCGCGCCCAGGCCAGGGACGCCCATGCGCGCGGAAGTCCGACGCCGCTACGGCGCGACCAGCCGCAGGTTCGGGAAATACGTGCGGTACCGGACGGGATCGCGGGTGAGCAGTGTCATGCCGGCGACCAGCGCATGGGCGCCGATGTAGAAGTCGGGCAGCGGCGAGCGGCGCTGCCCGCCGCGCCGGCGATACGTGACGTACGACCGCCCGGCCAGGAACGCCGCTTCCCACGGCAGCGGATCTCGCCGGAAGTAGTCCGGCGGCAGCGCGTCCTCGAGTTCCTCTATCCGCTCGAACCGCGCCGACGCTTCGGCGTAGATGATCGGATTGACGACCAGCGGCCCTGCGTCGGCCTGCCGCGCCAGCGCCGAGGCCGACCAGTCGAACCACTCCTCGTCCTGGGTGACGACGTCGAGGATCACGTTGCTGTCGACCAGCGTCGCCGTCGCCTTGCCCGCCACCTTACTCGCCCCGCGTGAGCGCCATGATTTCGTCGGTCGTCAGGCGCGGCCCCTTCGCGCCGCGGCCGACGGCCGTCATGCGGGCAATCAGCGCCGAGCCCCGGCCCTGCTGACCGGCCTTGCGGATACGGACGCTGTCGCCGACGACGTCGAACAGGACGCGGGTGCCTGGCAGCAGGCCCAGTTTGACGCGGATGTCCTGCGGGATGGTGACCTGGCCCTTGGTCGTGAGTGTCATGGTAATACTCTTATCGGTAAGAGTAAGACCACTCCGACTGTCCCGTCAAGCCTGACGCGATTTCCTTGCCGCGGGAGCGGTGTTTTCTGACAAGATGGCGCCGTCGCGGTTTCCCGAAACTCCCAAGGAGGACGGTGTGCTTCCCACCCCTCAGGATCTCGCGCAGCTCGCAGACACCAGCCGCCTGCCGGCGCTCGATCACCTCATCGCCACAATCCCCGCCGCAGCCTTGGTCTTCCTGGTCGTCGCCTGCGTGGCGGTGGCGTGGCTGTGCTGGTCCGAATGGCACCAGCACGCGCCCGGGCTGACGCACCGGCGGGTCTGAGGCTTCTTCGCCGTCGACGTCTGTCCCGCGCGTTCGCTCCGGCCGCGCGCTGCCGTCTTTCACAGCGGGAAGGACGTCATGCCTGCGAATCTGTCGATTCCCGCGCCGCTCAACCCGCGTTCCGCGTTCACCATCGCCGTCTCGCTGCTCGGATGCGCCGTGTGCCCGAGGCCCGCGGTGCGCAGCCGCTCGTGATGCTCGACACGGCGTATCTGGCCGGCGCGGGGCTGTGCCTGCTCGCCTTCATCGGCGAGTACGACCCGGGTGCGTATCTCGTGATGGCGGCGGCCGCGGCCAGCGCCGCGCGCCTGGCCGGCGGGCCCACAGCCACACCCTGTTAACATGATTCATTAACAGCACCTTACAGCGAAACGGCCGGGAACCCCGTGGCTCCCGGCCGGGAACGACGATGTGACGTCCACGTGACCGAGCCGCGGCGCGGCGCCTGGACGGACCGGTCGGGTGTCAGTAGATCGGATACAGGCTGCCGCGGTAGGGGATGACCTGCCCGGGCCGCACGTTGACGTCGAACGCCACTGGCCCGAAGCCCGGCGCGTAGAGCTCGATCCGGTGGTAGCCTGCCGGCACCGGCACCGGCTGCCCGCCGAAGTCCCGCGCGACGCCCACGAACTGGCTGTCGATGT
>Ga0315273_10011500_pt1 | contig 11327 bp, 9 predicted proteins | sample YL17G02_0_MG_FD_205753 | JGI IMG/M metagenome (GOLD analysis project Ga0315273, IMG submission 205753) | Sediment microbial communities from Yellowstone Lake, YNP, Wyoming, USA - YL17G02_0 | ecosystem: Environmental > Aquatic > Freshwater > Lake > Sediment | place: USA: Wyoming | collected...
CGTCCAGCGTACCGGCAATGCCAAAGCCGACCCCGCCAATTTGCAATGACTCAAGATCGGCTGATAATTCGCCGAAGATTTTAATAAGTAATCCAAACCAGTCCTCAAAATTGTCGGCTGAATTTTCAATCAGAGATTTTATAATTTTTTTATTTTCCACCAGCGCCGCCTTAACGGCCGAAGCACCGATGTCAAAGCCAAGGTAATACATAAAAAATCAATTAAACAATTAACAATTTTACAATTAAATATTCTTGCGCCGTTTTAGCTCTGCCTCGCGCACTCGTTTTTCATCGCTGCCAAAATGGTGCGCGATTTCGTGCCAGACCGTATCTTTGACAATTTGCCTGATTTCTTCCGACGATTGCGCAACTTGCTCAATCGGCTTTTGGAATATCGTGATTTTGTCCGGCAAGGTCATGCCGTAATGCGGCCCGCGCTTGGCCTGCGGCACGCCTTCGTACAAACCCAATAAAACCCTCCCCTTGCCCAATTTTATCTTTGCTAATTGCTCGGCATTTGGCTCATCTTCTACTACCACCGCTACATTCTCCAGTTTAACTAAAAATTCCTTGGGAATCAAAGCCATTCCCTCCTCTACTAATTTCTCAAAATCATCTCTTTCCATAAAACAGGCATGCGGAGAAATGTTCTCCCATTACAAATTAATTTACGGTGACTCCGCCGGGTGCCGCAGGCGGGATGGTGTCAATTGTAAAAATATCATAACCCGCCGTTCCAGCCACAGTGGAATCGCATGTGCCAGTCAGGCCAGTCAAAGGATGAGGACAAGTATAAGGCGTATATACTAAAGGATGCCCACCGCATGATGCGGGCTTTCCTGTCGTGAATACACAGTAATCTCGATTCAATTGAATTGCCCATTGTTCCGTGGGCTGAACCAAAACATTAGAAGATGCCAAATCCACCAACGTCGTTCCGTCGGCAGTCTTTTTATTATCCCAGAAATAAATTGGTTCGTGGGCGCCGCCATATACCCCTTGACCCGGCTGGCCCACACAAGGATAGCCTTCCCCAATGAATCCCCCGGCAGCATAAGACGTAGAACAGCATTTTGCCAGCATCCCCGCGCCCAAACTTGGAGCGGAGTAATTGGCAGTATTGGTGCTCCAGTTAGCACAGTCAGTTTCGTCTGAAAAGTCATTATGATTAATCCCGCCGGCGGCCCGATAGGCTCTTAGCTGAAAATAAACTAACGATTCCGCACCCCTACCGCTATAATCAACTAAATTTTTATAGACCAATCCGGTGCCATGCCGCCAATAAAGCATTCTGATAAAATCACCGACCGGCGAATTGAAATTGATTCTGTTATTATAAACCTCCTGTGCCCTGCCCCCTTCTCCTTCCCCCGTGTTGTGCTGTTCAAAAAGAGTTTGCATGTTGGATGGGCTTATTTCGTTATAGGTATTATATCGGTTGACTATTTTGCCAAGATTTTGATTTTCTACCATCTCAGGATTGCCCAGATTATTAAAAATGTTGTTTTCAACGAATACCCAATCACCACTTCCGAAATCTATGGGGGTTGTAATATATCCCGTTAAACCCCTGACGTAAACAGCCGTTCCGCCATTTGTGGTAAAGGTAAAAGTGTTACTGTCTACTAATCCGGTATTATGATGCCCGTCATACCAAAATATGCCGATGCTAAATGCACCAGTGAATAAACAATGATCAACTCTGAAATCGAGCCCCCAGCCAAATATCGGTTGGCTGCTGGCAGCAGTATTAAAGTTAATTCCTGTAATTCTTGCGTGGTCAGCGCCAGAAAAGATGACGGCATTGTTGCCGGTTGTATTTAAAATAGTACTGGATGCTCCTGAGCCTTTTAATACCAGCCCTTTCTTATTGCTGATATCTAAACCCGAGGCCCATGTTTGAGTTCCGGCTATAAGGTACACTCCATCGCCATAGACGGTACCATTGCTGGCGATAGAATCATTTACTGCCGCCTGAACTTTAACGAGAGTCAGGTCTTTAGGCTGCCTGCAAAAACCCGTCTCTCCTTCAGCGCAGGTCACACAATCATAGTTAGAATTTCCAGTGCAGGCGACCGCAGATGCAACCGAAAAACTAATTGTGTAATCACTCGTATTGGCATTACCGGTACTGTCTTGGCATCTGACATATCTGGTATAGGAGTTGCCGTTGGATAGTCCGGTGATGATGGTTGAATGATTAGTGCCTCCGGTAGTTGAGAGGGTATTGGACATGGAAGTGTAGGCTATGTTTGCGGTAGTAGAATATCTGCAGGTAGCGTTCTCGTCTGTAACAACAGCTATCGTGGTCTGGGTGACGCCAGCTGCTAACGTGCCCGAGGGAGAGCCGTTGAAGATAATTGGCGGAGTGGTGTCTGGGGTCGGCGTGCCGCTGGGGGTTGGTGTTGGTGTCGGGGTGCCGCCGCCGGTATAGTTATAGAGCTCTTGTATTTCGCTGGCCGACAGTACCCGATTGTAAAATCTGACATCATCAATCAGGCCGTGCCAATAGTTGCTGCCACCATATATTTTTCCGATGGCTGCCCCCGTAGTGCAAGTTACGTAAGGTGTCGGTGTTCCGCTTTGCGTATCATCAACCCCGTTAACATATATTTTTCCGACGCCGCCAACACTTGCCGCTATAGCCACATGGTACCATTGACCAGGAATAATTGTGGTTTTGCCAATCAGGTTTCCGTTGTCCAGCGCGGCCATCACATTCCCGCTGTTTTTACCAAATCCAAGATGCCAATATCCATAAGTATCAAAGACATATTGCATCCTGCCATTTTCATCTGAATAAACCCAGGCGGCGATGGTATAGGTGTTAGAGTCACAGATGAGATTAGTATTAAAGTCAGATATATTAACGTTGTCATCCGTTCCATCAAAACTTAACGCTCCGCCGATTTTGCCCGTTGTCCAAGTCGAGCCGTTAGTGAGCGTGCCGGTGTTATTGTTCTCGCTTGAATCAGCTGCCGCCGTCCCGCTCCCCTCATCAAACTTCCACCAGCCAACCAAGCCGGTGGTGATATCGGCGCGGGCGGGGTTATGGATTATGAATAACGAAATAAGAAAAACACCTAAGATACTAATAGAAATTAGAAGAAATTTATAGAAATTATTAGAAACTAATTGTTTTCTATTTTCGGTCATTGACGCATTATTATTCCTATCGATGTCCGACGTCGATAAAATTGCTGGTCCGTTTAATCTGCCGGCGTCGGACGTCGGGAGATTGTTCAAATCACGACGACGGTGAAGACGCTACTAAATCTTTAATATACTCCCAGTATTCCGGGTGGCCGTTTTGCTTCATCCAGTACCACCACTCTGCACCCCAGAGATAATATTCCGAGAAGCCCGTTTTTTTGGCGTAATTTATTAAAGACGTAAATTCTTTGTAACTCATCAGCTCCAATTGCTGCGAAATAGGCAAATCATAGGCTAGCCGCGGCCCCCACGGCTCGGCCTGCAACTCAATCACGACAAATCGCTTTTTTAGACCGACAAAAACCCGCGTCAATCTTTCCTTAATCCGGAAAAACGCCGGCGGCAGAGGATACTTGTAACTACCGACCTTATCTTGCCAGACCAGACGATACATCGTCGTGCCAAAAATATCGCCGCGCTTGGCCGCCCACACCCATAAACTCAATTCCCCGCTGTCAGTCACTATAATTGGCCGACTGTCCAGCGATTTAACCAGCGCTATTTCACTGTCCAGTAAACCAACGTCCAACGGCGGACAATCGCCGAAATTCAAAAATGGCTCGTTTTCCACCTGCCAAGCAAAAATCGCCGAATTGTTTTTATAGCGCTCAACGGTTTCCTTGATGTAGTTCAACAAATTCTGATTCCTAAGCGCCATATCTTGGCTGCTGGACCATGCCGGCTCGTGACACTCCGGCCAGCGCGGCGTTTTACGCCCCAGCGCCAAAATAATTTGCGCGTTTCTGGCTTTAGCTTGCGCCACTTGCCAATCCAAATCCGAAAAACTAAAAATCTCAGGTTGCGACTCAATCTCCTCCCAATAGGCCACCAGCCTGATTTTTTTTATTTTCAAATCATCCAGAATTTCGCTATACGCTTGGCGCCAATCCAGACCCGACTGTGTCGCATAGAGCTTGGAAAAAGTTACTCCCCAGCTGATCTGGCGGTTAGGATCTGCCGTATCCCAGCCAAGAAATATTATCAGGCAGAAAAGCGCGAGCACCACGGAAAATAAAATCAGGAGGATTTTTTTCATAAGGCAAGAAAGACAAGACCCACACCGATTAAAATTATCGCCGCGGCTTTTTGAAAAATTATCGGCCGCGTGATTTTTTCTTCTAAAATCTGCGGAAATTTCCTGGAAATAACAATCGTCGTCAAAAGCAAAAAAGCGTATTCGGTCCCCTGAAGTGCACTGACCAGCGCCACGTTGGCACGAGAAATTGCTAAGTTTATAAACAGCGAGCCTAAACTGGCAATCCCTTTACCCAGCACCAAAACAGCACTTAAAGCGGTTGTTGCCTGCCGCCCGGATATCAGCAGCATTTTGCGCCACCGCGGCCAAAACAAAAGCGCGGCAGACGATAAAATAAGCCCGAGATGCGGCCAGATGAAACCGGTGATAAAACCTTGACGACTAAAAATATATTTCACCGCGACCAGATATAGTGCGCTAAAAATGATACACGCGATGACGTATTTTCTGCCCTTCATTGAAAATTTGCTAAACCGGTCAAAATTGACAGACATCAGCAGTCCGCCCAGAACTAAGAAAAAAAACGCCACTAAATCTTTTTGGATCAAGCCTTCCTGCAAAAAGATCCAAGAAAGAAACAAAACCAAAATCGGTCTCAAGGCCCCAAATAATGGCGTCACCCGAGACGCTTCGTTGACATCCAGTGCCTGATAAAAAGTTAAAAGCGACATAAAAAACAAAAAGCCGACAAAAAGGTCAAAGAAAAACCAGCCAAGGCCGGGCCACTTCAGACCGAAAGGCGCCAACAGAAAAACAAAAATGCTCAATACTCCAATATAAAAAGTATAGACAACGGGATGGCTCGTGAAGCGCCGCCCCAAAAAAAACTTATCAAAAATTATTGAGACCGCATTAAGAAGATAACCGAAAGTGCCGATTAAAAATCCTGACATTCAAAATTATGTCATTTAAGCGCAGCGAAGAGTCCTATATTGTTTTAGTACTTCACGGGATTGCTTCGGCCTGCGGCCTCGTAATGACCATTAAAAAATTTAAGCGTCAATTTTATTTTCTTGGCAAATTTTAGCGTATACCAAAGCGCTCGACCTGATTTTCCGTTCTAAAGACTGGTAATTAACTTCAACGAGCCCAAACCTCGGCCAAAAACCTTTATCCCACTCAAAATTATCCAGCAACGACCAATAAAAATATCCGCGCACGTCAACGCCGTTTTCCATTGCTTTGTGCACCCAAAATAAATGCTCCCTGATAAAATCCGCGCGCCGCTTGTCCTCAATATCGGCTAAGCCGTTTTCTGTGATATAAACCGGCTTCTGATATTTTTTCAAACTCAATAAAACATAATAAATCCCTTCCGGGAAAACATCCCAGCCCAAATCGGAGATTTCGGTGTTGGGGTTTTCAATGTCAGCCACGCCGAAACGTCCGCCCAAAACAAACTTGACCGTATCACGGTAATAATAATTCAGCCCGATAAAATCCGAGCAGCTCCAAAAAAGGTTAATCGCTCGGGTATTCTGGATATATTCCAGAATACGCTTGGCCAGATTATCTAAAGGATTCCATCTTTTATAAAGCGTGTGGTAATGGAGATTATGGACGCTGCCCACGGATACTTTGTCGCCGAATTTTTTATGCAGGAGCTCGAAGGTCTCTTTGTGCGCCCGCATCAGATTTTTCAGAACTTTGTCGGCCGTGAAAATATTTTTTACACCCGGCGGGAAAGCGCCGATAATGTATCCTTGGCCCGCGTAAACTGTCGGCTCGTTAATCGGCAGCCAGAATTTGACGTCGTCGCCAAAAGCATCGGCAAGCTTCCCGACATAACGCAAAAAATAATAAATCGTTTTTTTGTTTTCCCAGCCGCCCATATCGCGCACCCAAACAGGGTTAGTCCAATGCCATAAAGTCACAAATGGCTCTAACCCTCTTTCACGCAATGTTTTTATCACCTGCCGATAATGCTCTATTTCTTCTTGCTTAAAATTGCCTTCTTCCGGTTCAATACGCGACCATTCAACAGAAAAACGGTGGGCGTTGTGATTAAGCTGTTTCGCTATATCAAAATCCTGCTCATAATAATGATAATGGTCGCAGGCGCGGCCGGAAAGATAATTTTTTGGTTCGGCCATCTGCGGAAAAAGCTTCGTTTGCCATTCCTGCCAAGCGGCCTTGGCCTCCTGCGCCAAACGACCGGCGTTTTGCCGCTCCCATTCCGTCCAGTCATTAAAATTGCCGCCTTCAACCTGATGGGAGGAGGTCGCCGCGCCCCAATAAAAATCCTCGGGAAATTTAAGTTCCATAAATTTTAGTTAATCTTCGTGCTCGCCCCGTCCCCCCTACAAGGGACCGGACGAACCGAGAAGATTTACCTTTTAATTATACCACCAAGTGCCGCCAAAATAAAAACCTTATATTATTGACTAAGCGCCTCGGCGGCTATAAGATTAGGCCAACGACCGTTCTTAAAACCAACCTATTTTGTGGGAGGGAAAAATGATAGAGCAAAGAGAATTCGCTATTTGCCGTTGCGACCATCCAGGTTGTCAGGCCGAAAGAAACTCGGTCCGGGACATTGCCTGGAAAATGTATGCGATCGTCTTTGGCGTTGACCCTGCCATTCAGCGCGAACTATGGGGAAAAGACACAAAATCAGTGGCTTTTATGATAAAGCGCTGGCATTTTTGTGAGCAGCATCGCGAAATATACAGATATGCCGTAATCTTTGCCATCGCCCAGCATTATCATCACGGCGAAATCAACAGAATTTGCACCGACGCGCACTTTGTATCAGGGCTAGGCTGCTGGATAACCTTCATTGACGTTCTAGGAGGCAAACGCCCGGTTTCTTTGCAGTTTGACTATCAAACCATCGTGGATATCTATAGGGGCCTACCTGAGGCGATGCTTGAGAAGGGTTCGCTTCCCGATCGAGTTCAAGGCCTAGAAAGGTTACTCTAAAAACAGCAAACGCAGAAAAAGGGCGCCATGCGCCCTTTTTAATTTTCGTCAAAAATGTGGCAGCACGGAAGTTGCCGCTTATGAATTTCTATATTAAACTGTCTGATTATCCGATCAGCGCGTTCCAGTCCTGCGAAAAACGCTCAAGGCCTTTGTCGGTTAACTCATGGAAAAGATTAAAGTTTTGCCAGAAGCCGTTAATATTAATATCTTGATAAGTTATCTCTTTGAGATTTTTCGCATCGTATGCGTAATCGTAACTTGAGACAATGGATCCATTCTCCGTCCACTCTTTTAAAATTTTTAATGGCGCGGTGATGATATCGGCGCCAAGCGCCAGCGACCACAAAAAATGCTCTATATTTCTGACGCTCGCCACCAGCGCTTCAACGTGACCGTCTCCCGCTTCATACATTTTAAGAATATTTTTGATTAAATCCATCCCGTTTTCGTCGTGGTCATCCAGCCGGCCGACAAATGGCGAAACAAAAACATCTCCCTTTTTTGCGCCGCGCGTAGCCGCATAAACCGCCGCGGCCTGCACTTGGCTGAAACATAATGTCATATTAACCCTGGCACCTGCCTTTATGACTTCGCTGGCCGCTTCAAGGCCGACGATGGTTATCGGCAATTTAATATGGGCGTTCGAAATCCAGCTGGCCATTTCTTTTGCCTGCGCCAGCATTTCTTTAGCCGGGGTCTTGGCATCGGCATAAACTTCAATTGAGATTGAACCTCCGGGAATCATCGCGGAAATTTTTTCCACAACGTTGCGATAAAAATCATAGACCTCTTTTTGACTGAATTTTTCCCCGCGCTCAAGCCGCGCCATTGCTTCGGGATTTCTGGCCATTAGCGTCGGATTGGTTGTTTGACCGTCAAGGAAGCCCAAAATTTTAATTGCCTCCCGCGTTTCATTTGGGTCGCCGCTGTCCAAAAATATTTTTGTTTTAAGATTTTCCGGCCGCATAAAATTATGAAATATTATCTGGCAAAAAATGATAAATATTAAACCAGCCCAAAGCGATATCAAATTGGCTAAATAGAAAAAAGATTCGGGTCTTTTATTCTGTTTGACCTTTTCCCCTAGCGCGATTTTATTTAAAAAAATCCAACAATTTGTAAACCAGCATCGCGGGCCAAACGAGGGCTTTAAGAAAACCGAGCACGCCGTCCCAAAAACTTGCCGCGTGCCCGATAAAATAAACTGCTGCTCCGATAAAGCCCAAGCCATAGACCGCTCCTGAAACATGTTTATGCATGTTTTTTTATTAATTATTATTAGTTCCGGGTTTAGCTGGGGTACTTGGATTAGAACCAAGACACCATGCTTCAGAGGCATCCCCGCCAGGACGGGACAAAGTGTCCTATTTCACCCCGCCAAATTTATTTTTTCCTTCCAAAGCTGCGGGACTTGGATTCGAACCAAGATACCATGCTTCAGAGGCATGTGTCCTACCATTAGACGATCCCGCAGATTTGGATAGAAATTTTCTAAAAGCGACCTTGCCTTTGCAGTTTTTAGTTGATAAATTTGGCGGGGCAAGTTAAACGATCCCGCAAAAATGTTTTCCAATTTCAACTGGATTCCCGCTTTCGCGGGAATGACAGAAAAGAACGATTCGAAATCCCCCTAAATCCCCCTTTTCCAAAGGGGAAAAAATAACTAACAAACTAAAAAACTGGTAAACTGGCAAACTATTCCTTAAGGTATCTTCTGATGGCAATTAAGCTGGAAACGCTGCCTAAAAGCACGCCGACTCCCAATAGCAGGAGCGTAAACTGCCAAAAATTTACCTGATAATAATAAAGCAAGTCGACGCTCGGCAAAAAGCCGGTGATTTTTGACGAGAACAAAAGCAGTAAAGGATAAAGCATAAACAAAGTTATCAGGCCCGCCGCCACGCCGTAAATCACGCCTTCAATCACAAACGGCCCGCGGATAAACCAGTTGCTGGCGCCAACGAGTCGCATCACGGAAATTTCATCGCGCCAACTGTACATGGTTAAGCGAACCGTATTGAAAGTGACTAAAATTGCGAGCAACCCCAGCACAAGAGAAACAACAAGACCCCCTTTTTGCATATTGCTGGTCAAGCTGGAAAGCCGGTTAATAATTTCTTTATTTTGTTTGAAATCAACCTTATCAATTAATCCCTTAAATCTTTCGTCATTCAAATAGTTGGCGATGCTTTCATATTGTGAAGCGTAGCGCGCCTTGATATTCAAACTGCCCTGCAGTGGATTTTCGTCAAGCTCCTGCAAGCTTTGCATCAAAACCGCGTCTTCCTGATGTTTTTCCTGAAATCTTTTTAGCGCTTCTTCCTGCGAAACATAATCAATGCTTTTCACTTCCGTTAAATCAACCAGTTCCTGACGCACCTGCAGAATTTTCGTTTCCTCGGTGTCCTGATTGAAATAGACGCTGATGTCAACGCGGTTTTGCAAATCAATCGCCACCGCTTGCATCGTCACGTTAAATAAAGCCAAAGCGGCGATCATCAGCAACGCCAAAATCATTACCGCCACCGTGGCGGTAGAAAGCCAGTAGTTGCGCACAAAGCTCTGCCAGCCGGATTTTAAAATTCTGCCGAAAGTTGTTTTGAACATAAATGACTAAATTTCAAAATCTAAAGTACTGCATTCTAAATAATATCCAATTCCAAAAGCTAAAAATACGAATTAGATTTGCTTAGGATTTGTAATTTTGGATTTAGAATTTCTATAGTATGTATCTTCCGTTTTCCTCATCCCTGATAATCCTTCCCTTATCCAAAGTAATCACTCTTTTCCCCAGGCTATTGATAATTTCACGATCATGCGTAGCCAAAACAATCGTTGTGCCCAGCTCGTTGATTTTTGAAAGCAGACGAACGATATCCCAAGTATTCAATAAATCCAGATTGCCGGTCGGCTCGTCGGCCAAAATGACGGGAGGCCGGTGGATTAAAGCGCGCGCGATCGCCACCCGCTGTTTTTCGCCGCCCGAAAGCTGATGGGGAAATTGGTTAATTTTTTCGGCCAGGCCGACTAGTTCCAGAAGCTGTGGCACGTCCTGCTTGATTTCCGCGCTTTTGGCACCGACAACTTCCATGGCAAAAGCCACATTTTCATAAGCCGTGCGGTCGGGCAATAATCGAAAATCCTGAAAAATCATCCCGATTTTGCGTCGTAACAACGGTAAATCATTATCTTTTAAAAGATTGATATTTTGCTTATCCAAAAAAATCTTGCCGCGCGTGGGCTTTTCCTCGCCCAGCAATAATTTAAGCACGGTTGATTTGCCCGCGCCGGAAGCCCCGGCCAAAGAAATAAACTCTTTCGGCTTAATCGTCAAATTGATTTTGTCCAAAGCCGTACAGCCGTCATAAATTTTGGAAACGTTTTGAAAAACAATCATTTTAGCATCCTAACATTTTAACATTTAAACATTATTGGCGCGTTATTTATAGTTTTTCTTTCAATGAATATTTAATGTTTTAACCTCTGTGTCAATAAATTCGTCCAATTCGCCATCCAGCACTCGTTCGGGATTTTTTGATTCAACGCCCGTGCGCAGGTCCTTAATTAATTTATAGGGGTGTAAAACATAATTTCTGATTTGCGCGCCCCACTCGGCCGTGCCTTCGCCTTCCTGGATATCGGCGCGCAAACTTTCAACCGCCGCCTGCTGCTGTTTTAACTGCCGCTTGTGAATCCGGCTCAAAAGCATTTTCATTGCCTGCTCTTTATTGGAACCCTGCGAACGCTCGCTCTGACAAGCCGCCATAATGCCTGAAGGCAAATGAGTTATACGAACCGCCGATTCGGTTTTATTGACATACTGTCCGCCCGGCCCGGAAGCACGGTATGTGTCAACTCTCAAATCCTCCGGCCTGATTTCAATTTGAATCGCCTCCTCCATTTCGGGCAAAACCTCAACTAATGCAAAAGAAGTGTGGCGCAAATTATTGGCGTTAAAAGGCGAAAGCCGCACCAAACGATGCACGCCCGATTCTCCTTTCAGATAACCGTAGGCATAAGACGCGCGGATTTCAACGGTCGCATTTTTAATACCCGCCTCCTGACCTGCGTGAATATGCAGCACCTTGGCCTTGAAACCGCGGCGCTCAGCAAATCTTAGATACATGCGCAGCAGCATTTCTGCCCAATCC
>Ga0315273_10011503_pt1 | contig 11324 bp, 11 predicted proteins | sample YL17G02_0_MG_FD_205753 | JGI IMG/M metagenome (GOLD analysis project Ga0315273, IMG submission 205753) | Sediment microbial communities from Yellowstone Lake, YNP, Wyoming, USA - YL17G02_0 | ecosystem: Environmental > Aquatic > Freshwater > Lake > Sediment | place: USA: Wyoming | collected...
GTGAGGCACGCAGTGGGGTCATGGGCTGTAGGCCAACGGAAGGTACGAGCCACTAGTCTGGAGATCGGGTTCAAGGCTCCGTGGACCAGCGTCGCCACGAAGCCCGTGTCACCTTGGAGTCCAGAGGAGATTGCCCCGCTGATGGATGACGCCGACCTCGTCGTGGAAGCCACCGGACTCGCGTCTTTCGTCAAGATGCTTTCGCTCATGAGCGAGGCTCGCGGGATGCCGCTGATATCGGTAGCGCTGTACCGAGGCGGCTCAGTCGGTCGCGTGCGCCGGCAGGCATTGCCGGACGACGGGGTAATAGCCCTTCGTGCGGGCAACCCCAACTGCCCAAGAATCCCACAGGGCGAAGAGCCCGCATCCTACGAGCCGGGTTGTTCGGCCCCCGTAAACAACGCGTCGCCGATTGCCGTTTCATCGATTGCCGCGCTGACGGCGATGGTGGCCGTCGACCTCCTGGCAGGGCGTCATGCGTTTGGAGACGAGGTCATCGACGTGTATCGGGCCCTGCCCGAGGCCCCCTTCGACGTCGTCGGGCACGTCACACCCTCATGTTGAACCGCTCATCAAGGTGGAGAGCCTGGATCTGCGAATCCGCAGAGGAGTCTCTGATCGCCGCCGCATTCGCCGCGCACCCGATGGAAGCCGGCGGAATTCTCGTCGGTGTCCACGTGGGAACACGACCGTGGATTACGCACGCGGTCGAGGTTGAAAGCCCGGGAGGCGGCCCGTTTCGATACGAGCTACCCGCTGGAGCCCGACACACCGTGGTGGCCCGTATGAGACGCCAGGATTCAAGACTCGGGTATGTGGGGGAATGGCATTCCCACCCGGCCGACTCAGGGCCGAGCCGGAAAGACATCGAATCACTGGAGCGGATAGCCGCCGACCGGACTTCAGGCTGCCCGCGTCCTCTTCTTGTTGTCGTCAGACGGGCACGAGACCGGTATCGGCTCGATGCCGGGCAGCTCGTAAGGCGCCTCCGAGCAGTTCGGCTGGTCGCGTGTGGCCCGCTTCCGCCAGACGACAGTCACGAAGATGATCGCCGCTCGGAGAACTAGATCCCCGAAAGAATGGAGGTCCCCTGTGGAGAAGGTTGAGATTGCCCGACTTCTTCTGCATCGGCAGGCAGAGCTCGCGACCAGGCTAGGCGCCGCGCGCGACAGCATCGGCCATCCTGCGCTTAAGGGCAGCGCTTCGGAGGGGGAGTGGCGCTCAGCGCTTCAGGGGTTTCTTCCCGACCGATATCACGTCGAGGCGGCTGTGGTCGTGGACTGTGACGGGAACGCAAGCGATCAAATCGACGTCGTGATCTTCGATCAGCATCACTCGCCAACTCTGTTCCGGATGGAGGACGTCCTCTATGTCACGGCGGAGAGCGTCTATGCGGTCTTCGAAGTGAAGCAGGACCTATCCCTCGAACACGTGCGATATGCAATGAAGAAGGCCGCATCGGTCCGGAAGCTTCGGCGGACGAGCGCGCCAATGGTATGCGCCGGAGAGCCAGTGTCCGAGCGAGCCCTCTTCCCCATCGTCGCGGGAATCTTGGCAAGCTCAAGCACCTGGAACCCCCCACTCGGGGAGCCCCTCCGAGATGCTCTGGACGGGGCACCAGAGGAGGAACAGTTGCAGCTCGGATGCTCGCTGAATGATGGCGCCTTTGAGGCTAACTACGACGCGGAGTCCGCGGTGAGTCTCGAGGTGAGCAAGCCGGAAGCCAGTCTCATGTCCCTGCTTCTGAAGCTATTCGAGCATCTCGCCCAGAAGGGAACTGTGCCCGCAATCGACCTGCGTGCGTACGGCCGCGAACTCAATGCGACCTAGCCAAGCCCGGCCCCTTCCGTCCCCGTGTGCTGTGTCGGGCCACACTCGACCGCACCCAGTTTGTTTGTCAGCGGGTTGTTCGGGGAGTTTTCGGGGTGTGACCGTGTGTGCGGAGCGGGGTGCGATTTCGCTGGAAATCAGTGGTGGACCGCAGGGGAGTCGAACCCCTGACCTCCGCCGTGCAAAGGCGGCGCTCTCCCAACTGAGCTAGCGGCCCACGCGAGGGGCGTAAGTATACCGCGGGGTCGGGATCACCGGCGCCCGGCGGGACGTGTCGCCACGGGCGCCGAGACCGTAGAGCGCGAGGATCGTTCTGCGCCATCCACTCCGCGTCCGCAGCCTGCGCCGCAGCTCGCGGCGGAACGCGGCGACGGCGGTCAGGTCCTGCTCCGTCGCCGCCCGGCCGCCCCACAGCACCTCCTGAACGGCATCGACCAGCGCCGTCGCGTCGAGGTCGAGGCGCTTGCTCAGGAGCCGCGACGTCTCCTCGAGCGTCTGCGAGCGCGGCACCTCGATGCCGAAGTCCCCGAGCTCGATGCGGACGAGCGTCAAGGAGGCGCGCAGGCGGCGGCCGGGGTCGCCGCGGCGGAGGCCGCGCCGCCGAAGGAGCGCGCGGCCCAGCGGCCAGGCGAAGAGCAGGACCACGGCGCCGGCAGGCACTGCCCACGGCATCCGGCCGCGAGCGCTCGCGGGCGCGGCCGGTGTCACGGCGGCGGTGTCGCTCACGCCTGCCGAGGGGTTCTCCTTGAGACCCCGGGGGGCGTCCTCGTCGGCTGCCGGACGGTCCTCGACGACCGTGCCGACGTCCTGGGCATAGGGGTCTTTGAAGTCGGCGCTCGTCGACGACGCGCCGGGGCCGGGCATGCCCTGACCGGGGGTAGGCTCGAAGGGCACCCAGCCGACCCGCGGGAAGTAGACCTCGACCCATGCGTGGGCGTCGTTCCTGCTGACGACGAAGGCGTCGTCCGCGACCTGCACCCCGGGCGCGAACCCGACCGCCACCCGGGCCGGCACGCCGTTGAAGCGCAGCAGCGCCGCCATGGCTCCGGCGAAGTGCTGGCAGAAGCCCTCCTTCGTCTTGAGGAGGAAGGCCGCGTACGGCGACTGACCCTCCGCAGAGGGCGGCGTGAGCGAGTAGGTGTAGTTGAGACGCAGGTACTGCTCGATCCGCAGGGCGATCTCGTACGGGTCGGTCGCATCGCCCACGATGTCCCGGTTGAGCTGATACACGCCGAGCCATTCGCCGTGGATGGGGTGGTCGGCCATCGCGCTGCGCCAATCGGCCTCGGTCGCCGTCGCCGCGCTGTCGGACGGCGTCGGGAACGGAAGCTTGGCACGGAGGAGGACCTCCCGCGGGTAGTCGCGGCCTCGACCGACAAGGTCGGCGGGCTCCAGCTCGGGGACCACGGCCGTGACGCCGTACTCCAGCGGGGGTCCCAGCGGCCGGTCGACCCCGAGCGCGTACGTGTCGCGCGCGTGGACGGGCACGTCGCGGCCAACGACGAGTGTCTCGGCCGTGCCCCCGGTGAAGAAGTAGTCGGTCTCCATGGACCTGATCTCGAAGGACTGCCGGACCAGCGTGCCCGGGGCGACGAGACCCAGAGCGGGGACGGCGTAGCTGTAGGAGCCGCCTTTCTCTGCGACCTCGAGGCGGCTTCGCACGGACGCGCCGCTGAACCAGGTCATGCCGTCGAAGTCGTCGAGCGCGTTCGCCCGCCAGTAGGAAGCGACGGGCGACCTGACCCGCATGACCTGCTCGTTGGCCTCCGGATCGAGGAGGCCGGCATAGCCCTCCATCGAGTCGAAGACGAAGCGCGCGTCGTCTCTGACCTTCAGATCCCAGGCGCGCCAGTCCTGCCAGGGCTCACTCGCCGTGACGGAGGTCGCGCCGAGCACCCACAGGGCGAGCAGCGCGGCGATCGTCGTCGTGCCGATGCCCGCCGCCGTGTCGCCGCCCCTCCAGCGCTCGCGCTGCATCGCGCGCGAGAACAGAAGCAGACAGCCGACGAGTACGAGGAACGCGAGCGGCAGCCCGACGACGCGCGCCTCCCGGTCGACCGTGAGGCCGAAGCCGAGAGGCACGAGCAGGATCGCGACGGCCGGCACCGCCCTGCGCAGGCTGAGCGCCACGAAGGCGGCGAGCCCGACGACCGCGTAGACGATCAGCGACAGGAGCAGCTTGAGGTCGCCGGCGGTGGCGAAGTCCATGGGGAAGCCGTGGGTGGCGTAGGCGTGGACTCCCGAACGCAGCTGCTCGACGTAGAAGGTCGTCTGCTCTCCGAGCCCCCGCAGGTCCGACGGGACGGGCATCTGGGTGCGCAGGATCACCAGGGCGCCGAGGGGGAGCAGCGCCAGGGCGACCGGCCAGGCGCGCCGACGGACGAGTCCGGGCGCGCCCGCCACCGTCGCCACGATGACCGCCCAGAGGAGCATGGGCGCCACGGTCGGTCGGCCCATCCGATCGACGGCGAGGATCGCCGTGACGGCGAGGCCGAAGAAGCTGCCGAGGTAGAGGAGCTTGCGTGAGGTCTTCATCGGAGGAGGGCGTGGCGGGCGTCGGTGTGGCGCAGCGACAGGGCCGATCGCAGGTCGTCGCCGCGGCTCACGGTGAGCCAGGGGATGCCCGCGGCCGCGAGCGAGAGCGAGAGACCCTGGGCCTCGGCGGCGACCGGACCGGCCGCATCGCGAAGGCTCGACGGCGGCGCTGCCGGCAGGAAGGAGGCAGCGGAGACATGGATCAGGGAGACCTGCAGGCCCTCCCGCCGTAGCGCGATCACACCGCGCACGAGCTCGCGATCGAGCGCCAGGACCACGAGGGTGACGATCTCCGTGCGCCAGCGCCGCCCGCGGTTCGCGAGCAAGGTCCGCAGCGAGGGGCCGAGCCGCACCGTTCGCTGGGGTGAGACCCTGGCCAGGCTGTCGAGCAGGAGACCGCGGCCGTCCGCGCCCGGCGCCAGGCGGGTCTGCCGCCACTCGTCCTGTGGGAGCAGGAGGTTGACGCCTCGTCCGGCGCGCAGCGCGAGATCGGCCACCGAGCCTGCGGCCTCCACGGCGAGCTCGAGATTGGTGTCCGGAGCTGCGCCGACGACGGAGGAGGACGACGCGTCGAGCAGCAGCGTGACGTCGCCGCTCGTCGGGTCGTCCATCTCGCGCAACATCAGACTGCCGGTCTTCGCCGTCGCCTTCCAGTCGATGCGGCTCAGCGGCTCGCCGGGGTTGTGCGGCCGGACGCCGCGGAACTCCGACGCTCCCAGCACGGCGAGACCGCGGTGTCCGCGCTCGGGGCGCGCGCCCATGCCGGGCCACAGCGCGCACGACGTCAGGTGGACCAGCCGCGGGTAGACGGTCAGCTCAAGGGGCTCGCCGAGCCGGCGGTCGGCGCGCGCGAGGCCCAGAGGATCCTCCGCGCGCGCCCGCAGCGCCGGCAGACGATGGACGCCGCGTCGCGCCGGCTGCGGGCGCGCGCTGACGACTCGTTGCGCACGCGAGCCGAGGCTCTCGACCTGCAGCTCCCCATGGCCTTCACTCAGGTCGCCGGCCGCGTCCGGCACCGTGAGCTGGAGTCCGGGGAGCAGTGAGCCGTTCCTCACGCGGAGGGCGATCGCCAGAGGGTCGCCGGCCGTCGGCCGCTCGGGAGTCACGGTCCGCGCGCCCTCGAGCTTCGGTGCCGTCGCCGCCACGAGGAGCCACGCGACGAGCAGGGCGGCGACGAAGGCGAGCGACACCAGGTAGAGCTCCCAGGTGCCGACGACGCGGGCCGCCAGGTAGGCGCCGGCAGCCGCGGCGAGAAGACCCAGACCCCGGCCGGTCGGACGCGCCATCGCTACGGTCCCGGCACGGGGACGGACTCGAGCAGACCGGCGATGACCGCCTCCTCGTTCTGCCCGTGCATTCTCGCTTCGGGCGACAGGATGATCCTGTGGCTGAGCACCCTTCCGGCGAGGTCCTTGACGTCCTGCGGCACTACGAACTCGCGCCCCCGCAGCAAGGCCAGCGCCTTGGCGGCGCGCACGAGGGCGATGCCGGCGCGCGGACTGGCGCCGAGGTAGACGTCCCGGCTCGTGCGCGTTGCGGTGAGCACGTCGACGACGTAGCGGCGAAGCTCGGGCATGACCTTGACCCGGCTGACCGCCTCCTGCATGGCGAGCACCTCGGCGGTGTCGATGACCGCAGCGAGTTCGGCGAACGGATCCCGCGAGGCCTGGGCCTCGAGGATGGCCTCCTCGGCCTCCGCCGTGGGGTACCCGAGGCTCAGCCGCATCATGAACCGGTCGAGCTGAGCCTCGGGGAGCGGGTACGTGCCCTCGTACTCGATCGGGTTCTGGGTGGCGATGACCATGAAGGGGGGAGCGATCAGGTGCGTGATGTTGTCGATCGTCGCCTGCCGCTCCTCCATGCTCTCGAGCAGGCTCGCCTGGGTCTTCGGCGACGAACGGTTGATCTCGTCGGCGAGCACGATGTTGGCGAAGATCGGCCCCGGGCGGAACTCGAACGCGGTGGTCTTCTGGTCGAAGACGCTCACGCCGGTCACGTCGCTGGGCAGAAGGTCGGGCGTGAACTGGATGCGCGCGAAGCGGCAGCTGACGGAGCGGGCGAGCGCCTTGGCGAGCAGCGTCTTGCCGACGCCCGGATAGTCCTCGATGATCACGTGGCCGCCGGCGAGCAGCGCGACCACGCTGGCCCGGATCACGTCCTCCTTGCCGAGGATGACCGACCCGACGTTGGCCGCGACGGCGTTCGCCCGGCGGGCGATCGCCTGGAGATCGTCGGCTTCGACGGCGCTGCTGCTGCGTGTCTCTGCATCCATGGGGCTCTCGCGACGGTCGGAGGGGAATCGCGTACTCCTCATTGTGCACAAGCCAGCGCACCCGGCAACCGGTCAGTAGTGACGTCGCGCGAACGTCACCCGTCCGCCGCGGCGAACGTCACCAGCGGCGCACGGTCGTCACCGTGTCCGCTCGAGCCGGTCGAAGCCACACTGAGGGCGGGCCACCTTGCCGTGAGCGCACACGGGGGCTACAGTGTATGTAGTCACTAGCGAAGCAGCGAGGTGGTCACATGACGACCGTCGACATCAGAGTCGGGATCAGGGAGTTGAAGGCTAATCTCAGTCACTACGTGCGCCTGGCTCGCCGAGGGGAGCGCGTCATCGTCACCAATCGCGGCGAAGAGGTCGCCGAGCTGCGGGCCGTGACGCCCGTCCATCCCGGCCTCAAGGGATTGATCGACTCGGGCATGGTGAAGTGGTCGGGGGGCAAGCCGAGCTCGTTCCCTCGCAGGCATACGCTGCGCGGCGAGCCCTTGTCCGAGACCATCCTCCGTGAGCGGCGGTGATCCTCTACGTCGACACGAGCAGCCTCGTCAAGCCGTACCTGGACGAGCAGCACGCCGACGAGGTCATCGAGTGGATCGAGACCGCGGAGGCGGTCGCCACCTCCAGGGTCAGCTACCCGGAGGCGGCCTCGGCGCTGGCGCGTCGGCACGCGGCTGGTCACATCACGCGCGCCCACCTGCGCCTCTCGCTGGACGACCTTGACGGGCACTGGGACGAGTTCCTCGTCGTCGACCTCGCCGAAAGGCTGGCCGCGGAGCTGGCGGTCAGACACGCGCTGCGCGGCTTCGACGCCGTGCACCTGGCCGCGGCGGTCCTGCTGCGCGACGCGGTCGGCAGCGATGGCCTCGCCTTCTCGTCGTTCGACGAGGAGCTGAACAGAGCCGCGGTGAGCGAAGGACTCATCGTGCTCGAGCCGGGCGACGACTGAGACTGCGCTACGCGCGCGCTCTAGTGCGCGCGGCCGAGCGCCGGCGCAGGGCGAAGCCCAGCACGCCGGCGACGGCGAGCACGATGAGCGCGCCCACCACACCTGACAGGCTGGTGCCGGCGCCCACCTCCGCGCCGGAGGCCTCGCTGCCCTTGACCGCGTAGTCCGGCAGTATCGCGGTGCGTTTCTGCGTCTCGGCGGCCGCGTCGTGCACCGCCGAATCGGCCTGCGGCTCGTCCGCCGCGCCCGTCACCTTGGCGACCGACCACTCGAGGCCGTCCGGGTTCGCGGAGGCGAACCACGAGAGGGCGCCGCCGACGACGAGCGCGGCCACGGCCAAGCCGACGAGCACGGGCTTGAGCCGCAGGCCACCGAGCGGCTTCCGCGCCGCGCCGCGTGCCAGAAGCTCCGGCTGCGCCCTGTACACGAACAGCACGACGGCGGCCGTCACGAGGCCCTCCACGACGCCGATGGCGAGATGGATGGGCAGCATCAGCAGGACGAAGCTCCAGAAGGACAGCTCGCTCACGCCTGACGCCGTCGTCTCGAGCACGACGCCGAGCGCCCCGAGCTGCAGCCCGACGATGCCGGCGATCACGCTGCCGGCGACGACGCGCCGCCGCGCGAGCGCGGGGCCGTCGCCGACGATCCTGCGGTAGACGAGCGGGTAGGCGACGAAGGCGGGGAAGAAGCCCAGGTTGAAGACGTTGGCCCCGAGGGCGAGCAGGCCGCCGTCGGCGAAGAACAGGGCCTGGACGGCGAGGATCGAGGCCATCACGAGGAAGGCAGCCTCCGGCCCCAGGAGGATCGCGAGCAGCAGCGCCCCGCCGAGGTGCCCGCTCGAGCCGGTCCCCGGGATCGTGAAGTTGACCATCTGGGCGGCGAACACGAACGCCCCCGCGACGCCCATCAACGGGATCTTGCTCTCGTCGAGGTCGTCGCGGACCCGGCGCGCGCTGTAGGCGACCGTCGCTCCCGTGGCGGCCCACATGACGCCGCCGACGGCGGGCGAAAGAAGGGCGTCGGCCATGTGCATCGGGGTGGGTCCTTCCCGTTCGGCGGGCATCGCGCCGACCGCGGCGTCTGAGCGCATCGTGACCCCCGGAGAGGCCGGCCGGTGCTACCGTGCCACAGTCGCGTGACTCGTGCTACTATGCCTTCCGACTGTAGTCGAGCCTCGAATGGGCGTCAAGCGTGGCGCGTGACGTCACACGAATCGGAGAAGTGTGACGACGAGAGTGCCACGCGCGCGTCCCTCCGATGGCATGAAGCGCGCGCGACGATCGGGAGGGAGCGGCGGCATGGCGAACATCGTGCGGTTCGGGGTCTCTATCGAGGAGCGCCTGCTCGAGCGCTTCGACGCGCTCATCGCCGAGAAGGCCTACGTGAACCGCTCCGAGGCGCTCCGCGACCTGATCAGGGCCTCGCTCGTCGAGGAGCAGTGGAACGTCGGCGACGGCGAGGTCATCGGCACGGTCACGCTGGTGTACGACCACCACGCGAGCGACCTCGCCGAGAAGCTCACCGAGCATCAGCACAGCCATCACGAAGCCATCGTGTCGACGCTGCACGTCCACCTCGACGCGCACCACTGCCTCGAGGTCGTCGTCCTGCGCGGCGCCGCGCCCGACCTCAAGCGCATCGCCGACGCGCTCATCGGCACCAAGGGCGTCAAGCACGGCAAGTTCGTCGCCACCACCACGGGCGAGCTCGCCTGACGAGGGCTCGCCCGATGTCGTCCGTCGCCACAGGGCTCTCGACCCTCGACCGCCTCGACCGTCTCGCGCGCCAGGACACGGTCGTCCACCGTGTCGATCCGCGCGCCAAGGTGCTCGCCACGGGCGTGTTCATCGTCTGCGTGGTGTCGTTCGACCGCTACGAGGTGCTCGGGCTGCTGCCCTTCGTCCTCTTCCCGGTCGTGCTCGCCGCAGAAGGCGGCGTCCCCTTCGGCTTCCTCGGCCGGCTGCTGCTCGCCGTGTCACCCTTCGCCCTGCTCGTCGGCGCCTTCAACCCGCTGCTCGACCGCGAGATCGTGGCCCAGCTCGGTGGGATCGAGATCGCCGGCGGCTGGGTCTCGTACGCGTCCATCCTGCTGCGCTTCGTGCTCACCGCGTCGGCGGCGCTGGTGCTCACCGCCACGACCAGCTTCCAGGGTGTCTGCCTCGCACTGGAGAAACTTCGCCTGCCGGACGTGCTGGTCACGCAGCTGCTGCTGCTCTACCGCTACATCTTCGTGCTCGGCGACGAGGCGCTGCGCATGTCGCGGGCGCGCTCGCTGCGCGCCGTGGGGCGTCGCGGCACCGGCCTGCACGTGTACGCGCAGATGCTCGGCCAGTTGCTGCTGCGCACCTTCGCCCGCGCACAGCGCGTCTACCTGGCGATGAAATGCCGCGGCTTCGACGGCCAGGTGCGCGTGGCGCGGCGCCTGCATCTGCGGGCGGCCGACGTGGCCTTCGTGGCCGGCTGGTCGGCCGCTTTCGTCGTGTTCCGCCTGGTCGACGTCGCGGCGGTGCTCGGTGAGCTCGTCACGGGAGTGGGCGGATGAGCCACCACACCATCACCGTGTGCGGCCTCGGCTTCGCCTACCCCGACGGCACGCGGGCCCTCGACGGCGTCTCGTTCGAGGTCGGCCACGGCGAGGCCATCGCCGTGGTCGGCGCCAACGGGGCCGGCAAGTCGACGCTGCTCATGCACCTCAACGGGCTGCTGACGCCGTCGGAGGGGTCGGTCGACATCGGCGGCACGCCGGTGACGAAAGGGACGCTGGCCGACATCCGGCGGACGGTCGGCATGGTCTTTCAGGACCCCGACGACCAGCTCTTCATGCCGACCGTCGCCGAGGATGTCGGCTTCGGACCCCTGAACCTCGGCCTGCCGCCCGAGGACGTTGGCAGGCGCGTCGACGAGGCCCTGGCCCGTGTCGACGCGACCCGCCTCAAAGAGCGGCCGCCGTACCGGCTCTCGGGCGGCGAGAAGCGCGCCGTGGCGATCGCCACGGTGCTCGCCATGGAGCCCGCGATCCTGGTGATGGACGAGCCGTCGAGCGGCCTCGACCCGCGAGCCCGGCGGCGACTCATCGGCCTGCTCGGCTCCTTCGCGCACACGCGCATCGTCGCCACCCACGACCTCGACCTGGCGGCGGAGCTCTGCGAGCGCACCATAGTGATGAGCGCCGGCAGGATCGCGGCGGACGGGGCGACCCGCGAGATCTTCGCCGACGACGAGCTGCTCGCGGCAAGCGGTCTCGAGCGGCCGCTCGGCACGCGCGCCTGTCCGGTGTGCTCAGGTCAAGTCGGCCGGTGAGGTGGCCGGTCCGGCTTCCGCCTCGACCGCGCTGAGCTGTCGCACCGTCGCCGTTCCTCGCACTCTCACTCATGCCGGATCGTCCACCTGCAGCGGGTAGGCGCGCTTCAGGTACGCATCGACTTGGGGGACGGTGAATGCGGCGAGGCCGTAGCCCGGCGTGTAGAGGAGGCCCTTGTCGATGAGGCGCGACCGGACCGGACCGAGTTGCGCCGTGCTGCGCCCCAGAAGTGCGGCGACGTCGCTGGCGCGCTGGGGCGCCGCGCCGAGCTCGGCCATGGCCCGCAGGTATCGCAGTTCGTGGCGCGAACAGCGTTCGGCCCTGACGCGGAAGAAGCCGTCGTCGAGCTTGGCTTCGACGAGCGGAAGGGCGGCGCGCACGTGACGCATCGCGATCGTGTCCGCCTCGGCCTCGTCCCACACGATCCG
>Ga0315273_10011504_pt1 | contig 11324 bp, 3 predicted proteins | sample YL17G02_0_MG_FD_205753 | JGI IMG/M metagenome (GOLD analysis project Ga0315273, IMG submission 205753) | Sediment microbial communities from Yellowstone Lake, YNP, Wyoming, USA - YL17G02_0 | ecosystem: Environmental > Aquatic > Freshwater > Lake > Sediment | place: USA: Wyoming | collected...
GGGTCTATAACGTGGGCATCGCCAGCATCACCAACAGCACCTTCTCTTTTAACAGCGTGCACGACAATGGCAGCGCCCTGTACAATGACGCCACCGCAACGGTCGCCAACAGCACCTTCTCACTCGGTCAGGCAAACACGGCCGCGGTCTACAACAACAGCGGCGCCTTGCAGCTCAACAACGTCACCATCACCCTCAACACCAGCAAAAGGCAGGCCAATGGCCTGTTCTCGACCGCAGGCAGCGTCACCCTGGCCAACAGCATCATTGCCGGGAATGCGTCGATATCCAACCCGCTGCCGGATTGCGCCGGCACGATCACCTCGGGCGGCCACAACCTGATTGGCAACGCCACCGGTTGCACGCTGAGCGCCGGTACTGGCGACCTGCTGGGCTCCGACCTCGCCCCGATCAATGCCAGGCTGGGACCGCTGACCAATAACGGCGGGCCGACCTCGACGCACAGCCTCCTGGCAGGCAGCCCGGCCATCGACGCCGGCAGCCCGGCCGCACCGGGCAGCGGAGGCAGCGCCTGTGAAGCCACCGACCAGCGTGGCGATGTGCGCCCGTTCCTCGGCGCCACCAGCCTGACCTGTGATATCGGGGCAGTCGAGCTGGGCGCCTCCGGCCTGCTGGCCAGCAACAGTAGCCCCACCCTGCTCGGCCAGCCGACCACCTTCACCGCCAGCGGCCTGGCCGCCGGCTTTACGTATCATTGGGATTTTGGCGACGGTGCGACCTCCAACGTTAATCCCGCCACGCATACCTACCTCTCGTCCGGCCATTACCTGGCCACGGTCACTGCCACCAACGGCGTGGCCAGCCCAAGCGCTACCACCCAGGTGACCATTTTTCCTGCTGGAGGGAATATTTCCCATATTTTCCTGCCAAATGTCATCAAGTGATGGATCAATTTATCGGTGTTTTAGGTTGAGAAAGGAGCAATAGATGGATAATATCAATACACAAAACCTCTCCAATGACATTCCGGGGAGCTTGAAGTTGCCCGGAATGAACCTGCTTTCCACCCGCAGGCAAGCTGCACTCGTTGCAGTTCGACAACCACCCATTCTCGAGAAAGGAGCAATTCTATGTCAAAGAAAACAATAGGTCAAAGGATGACAGACCAGACCCAGTTATCACGCCGGGACTTTTTGAAGCTGGGCGCGGCCGGAGCCGGGGCGCTCGCCCTGGCCGGCACGGGCTTTCGCATCGCGCCGGATCTTGCCCGCCGGGGCCTGCTCTCTCCCAAAGGGGTGTTCGATGCGGCCTCCATAGCGCTGGCCGATGCCATCTACACCGAAGTCTTCCCGACCAGCCCGCTGATCCTCTCCCCGTTTCAGGATCTGCTGCCCATCCCGAAGGCGCTGGCCCCGATACCCAAGGCGGTCTACAGCGCCTGGGCGAAACCGCCCGGACCAGGCGCCGGCCAGCAGAACTCGCTTAGTGGCAACAACAGTGAGACACATCAGAAATGGCCGAGCAGCATCGGGTATCCTGACCCGCTGGTCTACAAGATCGACCTGCAGGTGAACACCCATAGCTTCACCACTTCGCAGGTGCGGCCAATCGACAAGAATGGCCAGCCGACGGGCTCGTTCGACGCAGCAGGCAATCCCATCCCGGCAGGCGACAGAGCTCTGCCAGCCAGCACCATCTACGGCTTCAACGGCACCTTCCCGGGCCCCCGCATCAACGCCGAGTATGGCAAGCCCGCCCTGGTGCGCTTCGAGAACCACCTGGATGAGAACCCTCTCAACCTCGATCGTCAGGACTTTGGGGCTCCCGACTACTCGTTCCTCACCCACCTGCATAACGGCCACACCGCGCCGGAGAGCGATGGCAACCCGAACTATTCGATGAATGCCGGGCCGAAGTATCACGGCTACCGGCCCGGGATGTGGTGCGATAACCTGTACCTGAACTGGCCGGCGGGCGGCGATGACAAAGAAAAGCAGACCTTCTTCTGGTTCCACGACCACCGCATGGACCACACCGGGTCCAACGTCTACAAAGGCATGGTCGGTCTCTACCCGATCTACGACCCCAAGAACAGCCTGGACATGGGCGACGAGCGATTCGGGTATCGCCTGCCCGGCGTGCGCACCAACAACGCGGACGGCTCCTTCGACGTCGACTACGACATCCCGCTGGCCTTCTACGACTGCCGCCTGGACGACGGCGTCACCACCCACCAGGACGCCCACGATGGCATGGGCGAGTTCCCGGCCGCCGGGAACCCCCGCACCCACCCGGAGTGGTGGGGCAAGAGCTTCTTCAAGCACTTCCCCAACCACGGCTTTGTCGGCGATATCTTCACCGTCAACGGCAAGGCCTACCCGGTGCTGGAGGTCAAGCGCCGCAAGTACCGCCTGCGCTTCCTGGATGCCTCGATCGCGCGCCAGTACGAGTTCAAACTGATGAGCTCCACCGTGCCGCCACAGTCGGCGGCCTCGCTCGGCTACGGCGGCGACGAGCTCCAGGGGCAGTACCGCATCCCCAACGGGCAGCAGTGCATGAAGTTCGTGCAGATCGCCACCGACGGCGGATTGATCGCTGCCCCGATCACCCGCGATTCGTTCGAGCTGTGGCCGGCCAAGCGCCGCGAGTTCATCGTCGACTTCACCCGGTACATGGACGGCACGCCGACCCATAAGGGTGACGTGATCTACCTGACGAACGTCATGAAGATGCCGGATGGCCGCATGGCGACCAACTCGACGCGAATGGGGCTCGATCCGAACTACAAGATCCCGGTGCTCAAGATCGTGATCGGCGACGACGCGCCGGATAACAGCCAGATCCCCACCGCATTGCGCGCAATACCACAGCCGCGCCAGGGGTGGCAGACCTTGCTGGACAACCGGCTGATCTTCGAGGTGCAGCGCGGCGGTAGCGGCGGCGGGGAGTTGGAATGGACGATCAACGGGATTCCCTTTGACCCCACCAAAGTGTCACAGAGTCTCAAGAACCCGGCCGGCAACACCCTGCCTGCCCAGCAGAAGAAGGGCAGCTTCAACGTGTGGGAGATTCGCAACGGCGGCGGCGGCTGGACCCACCCGTTCCACCTGCACATGGAAGAGCACCACACCATGCTGCGCAACGGCAAGTCCACCCCCGACGCGGGGCACCCGGAAGACAACTCGAAGGAGGATCTGATCAACCTTGACCCGGGCGAATCGGTGATCATCTACCGCGGGTTCAGGGACTTTGTCGGCAAGTACGTGGCCCACTGCCACAACCTGGCCCATGAGGACCACGCCATGATGTTCGGGTGGGAGATAATCCCGTAGGCCTCTGGCGCCGCGCATCTGCTGGCAATGGGAGCGTGATCTAAACGAATATAACTTTTGATCAGACCGCTGTCGCTGGAGCTGCCATGCAGGAATCGATACTCTCAACCCAGCGTGTTTTTATCATTGGCGGCGCCGGCAAAGATGGTCGATGAAGGTCTCATTCAACTGCTGACCTTCGGAACCGATCTGCAAGTATCGGGCACAAAATACACCGGTGACCGGCGCGACGACGATCTGTAAACGGCAGCGCATCGTCCTTACGACGAGAGACGATCTGCTTACCGCAGTGCCCATCAAGCGCCATAGCGCTTGATGGGTTGAATTGTGTCTGTCGTTGGGCGGGGAGCTGCCTGCCAATATTGCCAAAAGCAGGGGGAAGTTGACCGGAAAGGGACCAGTCCTCTCTTAACCAAAACATCCTATTAAATCACTCCATTTCCACTCCTTTCTTGTCCAAGGAGCGATAGACTTTAGTCCCTATGGCAGCTTATCATTCGAGTATGAGCCGTCATACAGTGTATCTGGTTGGTGAGGGCATGTTTGCTGAAACCCTGCATTTGCTGCTGACTAGCGGAGAAGAAGCATCTTCCATCACACTCATTGCTGATTTCCAAAAGGTTCTGCCGATGCTGCAGGCACAGCCGCCGGATATCCTGATCCTGGTTGACCAGGATATCAGCAATAGGGATTTTGCAGCCAATCTGGAGGAAATGTGGCCCGACATGCCGGTCATCTGGGCAAATATAGAAAATGATTTCCTCAGACTGGTGCCCAGCCGGCACGTCCGTCCAACGCGGGAAGGGCTGCTGCAGGCGATCGAATGTATGACTTTTAGCAAATGAAGCTTTTATTATCTAAATGCTTGCCCTAATTATGATGATGAACTCGGTAACGTTTAATCCGGTATTTGTTCCATGAGAGGAATATCAAATTATGGCTACCCTAAAATTTTCCCTATCCCAACGCCAAGCAGCCGTAGACCATCCAACCAGGTCCCGCTGGCGGACGCCGATGTTCATCTACGCCCTGACGCTGGCCTACGGCGGCGGCCTGTGGCTGCACCTGCTACACGAATGGGCAGGCGCGCACGAGCGGATAGAAATCCCCCCGGTGTTGCACTGGCTGCGCGACAGCAGCCTGGCGCTGCCGGCGGTCCTGCTCGCCGTCGGATTGGGCATGCTGGTCTGGCGGCGGCTGAGCCAACGGCTTAGCCCAGGTTTGAGCCGGTTGGCGTTGGTGGTCATCCTGGGGCTGTCAGCCACACTGGCCTTCACCGCTGGTGTGCCGGTGCACGCCGCCCTGTTCGGCGCCGAGCACGCCCACCACGAGTCGACAGCTGTCGCATCAGATGGACACAGCCATGCAAATGAAGAGATTACGGCTGCATCCGGGCCGGCTGAAATACTCAGCCATGCCTTGAGCGATGGGCTCCAAGCGCTGCCAGTCAATCTGGTCATTGCCGCGTTCATCACCCTGTTACTGGGCAAGAAAGCCTTGGATCCCGGAAAGCCCAAACGCCGGTCTCTTGCTCGGTTTATTGACATGCGCCGGTGGAACGCATGGCTGGACCAGCCGGTCGTTGTCGTCCAGCCCAAGAGCGCTCGCCGTCGCCGAGCTTCGCGCCTCAAGTGGACCAGGCGCCTGGCGCGTTCGCTGGTGTCGACCGGGACTCTGTTCGCAATCCTGCTCGGCCCGCTGCAAGGGGTCGCAGTTGTCCGGGCTTCCCCGGCGCTGGTGGCGCCGGCCTGCCGGGTCATCTCGGCGGATGTGGTCGCACTCGATCAGACCATCGTTTACAACCGGCTGGGCGTCATTGACCCGGAGGGGATGATCTTTGCCCTGCGGCAAGACGTGGTGGATAAAACCTCGGGATTGTCCGAGGCCGCCGGCGGCATTCTCACCTCCGGTAACGTCCAGCTCCGATCGGATAAGCGACCCCGTCCGCTCACCCTGCGCATGAACGTCGGCGACTGCCTGACCATCAACTTCCAGAACTTGTTCAACCCTACGCCGATTGGCGGCGCGCCGGCGACTCGCAACGCCGGCATTTCTGTGTTGGGGATGCAGCTGAAGAACAGCATTCTCAGCGATGGGTCGAACGTTGGCCAGAACGCGACGACCACCGGCACTGCGATGGCCGGCCTGGTCGCGCCGGGTGGCACGGCGACCTATACCTTCTATGCCGAGCATGAAGGCGGCTACGAACTGTACAGCCCGACCGACAACGTCAGCGCCGAGGGCATCGGCGTGCTGGCGCACGGGTTGTTTGGCGCGGTCAACGTCGAGCCGACTGGCGCCGAATGGTATCGCAGCCAGGTCACACGAGTGGAGATGGACTGGGCCACTCCACCGGAAACGTTCACTGATTTGAATCTCAACGGCGTGTGGGATGCGGCTGTTCCCGCTGATACGTTCACCGATACGAACAACAATGGCGTGTTGGATGCGGCTGTTCCTGCCGACACCTACACTGATGTGAACCTCAATGGCGTGTGGGATGCGGCCGTTCTCGCCGAACCTTTATTAACCGATACGAACGGCAATGGTGGGTGGGATGCGGCCGTTCCTGCCGACACCTACACTGATGTGAACAGCAACGGCGTGTGGGATAGTGGTGAACCCTTATTAACCGATGCGAACGGCAATGGCGTGTGGGATGCGGCCGTTCCCGCCGATACGTTCACCGATACGAACAACAATGGCGTGTGGGCTGCTGCGATTCCTGCCGAACCTTTATTAACCGATACGAACAACAACGGCGTGTGGGACGCAGCCGTGCCTGCCGAGACTTTCACCGATACCAATGGGAACGGCGTGCGGGATGCTGCTATCCCGGCTGAGACCTTCACCGATACCAATGGCGATGGCATATGGAACGCTCATCGCACCACCCCCGACGGTCATCCTGTGATCAACTACGATGCGGTTTACCCGGCCGGCCATCGCTTCGCGGGCAAGCCCATCCTTAAGATGCTGGATGCCAGCAAGATTGTATACTCCGACCTGACCGCCGTCATCACCGGGCCAGGCCGTGGCAATTTTGGACAGGGCGGCAGCCCCGCGTATCCCGTCAACCCCACCTATCCCAATCGTAACCAGCCGTTCCGCGAGTTCACCATCGTCTTTCATGACGAGGCCGCAGTCTTACAGGCCTTCCAAGTGTTCAACAACCCGGACTTCCTTTTTACACTCCACGGCGTGCGCGACGGCAAGGCCATCAACTACGGCACCGGCGGCATCGCCGCCGAAGTCTTGGCGAACCGCTTCGGCGTCGGACCGTCCGCCAACTGCCCGGAGTGCAAGCTCGAGGAGTTCTTCCTGACCTCCTGGGCCCTCGGCGACCCGGCGCAGATCGTCGACGTGCCGGCCAACACCGGCTGCGGGGCGGATTGTACCGGGGCACAGGGTCCGAAAGCCACCCAGGCTTTCTACCCCGACGACCCGTCGAACGTCTATCACACCTACATCAACGACCACACCAAGTTCCGCAACATCCACGTCGGGAAAGAGCACCACATCTTCCACCTGCACTCGCACCAGTGGCTGGAGACCCCCGACGACGATAATTCCAGTTATCTCGACAGCCAGGCGATCGGGCCGGGCGCCTCCTACACTTACGAGATCGCTTACAATGGTTCGGGCAACCGCAACAAGACCCCCGGCGACGCCATCTTCCACTGCCACTTCTACCCGCACTTTGCGCAGGGTATGTGGGCACTGTGGCGCAGCCACGACGTCTTCCAGCGCGGGACCCAACTCGACGCGAATGGCCGGCCCATCTCGGGCGGGCTGCCCGACGGCGAGATCGCCACCGGCACGCCGACCCCGGCCCTGGTTCCCATCCCGGGCCAGCCTATGGCGCCCATGCCGGGCGTAGAGTCGCAGATCGTCAACGGCCAGATTGACCTGGATGGCAACGGCATTGCGGATTATACCGAGGGCTGGCCCGCCCCAGCCGGAAACCCCGGCTACCCGTTCTACATCCCCGGCGTAGCCGGCCACCGCCCGCCCACGCCGGCCCTCGACATGACCGAACCTCAAGATATAGGTCTGGCGACCAGCCAGCGGCGCGTGTACGATGGCGGCCTGCCGCGGCATGTCATCACTGGCGGCACAGCGCTGTCAACAATCACTCCGCTTGACCTGAGCAAGGTGCTGCACGCAGTGACCGCCGTCTACCCGCCCGAGGCCGGGACCCCGGCCGAGGTTCAGGCCATGGCGTTCCATGCCCAGTTGCGGCACGACACCTATAAACCGGATGGCACCTCAGCCACTGGTTCCAACGGCTATGAGACCAACGGCCTCCCACCAACTCCGGGTGCGCCTTATGCTGAGCCATGCCGGAATGATAATGGAACCTTCAACAGCACTGCGCCATTGCGAGTCTATAAAGCGGCAGACATCCAGCTCGACATGAAGATTAACAAGCTGGGCTGGCACTTCCCACAGGCGCGCATGTTGGCGCTGTGGCAGGATGTCGGGCCGATGCTTAGCGGCCAGGCCGCACCCCAGCCGTTTGTAATGCGCACCAACTCGGGCGACTGCCTCAACTACTATCATACCAATCTCATCCCGGGAAATTACGAGCAGGATGCCTACCAGGTTCGGACGCCGACCGACATCATCGGCCAGCACATCCACCTGGTCAAGTTCGACGTAACGTCGTCGGACGGGTCTGGCAACGGCTTCAACTACGAGGATGGCACGCTCAGTCCCGACGAGGTGCGTGAGCGCATCGACGCCATCCGCGCCCAAAACGGCTGTACGGCGGGCGCGGGTGCGCCGGGCAATCCGACCTGCCCGGTGGCGGCGGCGCACCCGTTCTTCGGACCCGGCCCGAACGGTAAATGGCTAGGCGCCCGCACGACCATCCAGCGCTGGTGGGCTGACCCGGTGCTGAATAACGCCGGGCAGGACCGGACGCTGGGCAATGTCTACACCCACGACCACTACGGGCCGTCTACTCACCAGCAGACCGGCCTATACGCCACGCTCATCATCGAACCCACGAAATCGGCCTGGCGCGATCCCGAGACCGGGAATTGTTACGGCAATACCAGCATCGTCGGCCGGTCCGTCTCGACCGACCCAAAGAATGGCGGCTGCAAGCCGGTCGCTCGCATCGACGGCGGCCCGACCTCCTGGCGCGCCGACGTCATCACCGCCGATAATGCAGGAGTTATAACCGCGAACTACGACAAGGACAGTTTCCGCGAGTTCTACTTCGAGTTCTCCGACTTCCAGCACGCCTATGTGACGGGCAAGGGCGCGACGTTCGCCAATACCACCGTCACGATCGGTGGCAAAAGCTACACGGTTCCGGTGGCGACGATCGCGCCCGATGCGTTGTACGCCATTAACCCCGCTGGCGCCATCCAGAACACTCAAGTTCAAGTCTCGCCATGGCTCAAGGTAAAGCCGACGCTGGAGGGCACGGCGAATGTGTGCCCCACCAACACGGCGATGTCGTTCTCGGCAACGGGCTGCCCGGAAACCATCTCGACCGCCGACATCGGCACGTTCTCGATGAACTACCGCAACGAGCCGGTGGCGGCGCGTGTACTGGATACCGCCACTATGAAGCAGGCGGCCGGTGACGCCGGGGACCTGTCGCTGGCGTTCTCGTCCAACATCGTGCGCAAGGACACACGGCTCAACGTCCAGCCCACCTTCTACCCGCCGCTGACGCAGGACGTGAAGCCGGGCGATCCCTATACGCCTATGATGCGGGTCTATGAAGCCGACAAGGTCCGCATCAAGGTCCAGGTCGGCGCGACCGAGGAAGGCCACAATGCCAGCCTGTGGGCCAACAAGTGGCTCCAGGAGTACGCCAGTCCAAACTCTGGCTGGCGCAGCTCCCAGATGATGGGTATTTCCGAACAGTTCAACTGGGATACCTCCACAGCCGTTGATCCAGCGCAGAAGGGAGTCGGCGCCGACTATCTCTTCTCGCCGGACAACTCGGTGGACGGTATGTGGAACGGCATGTGGAGTTTGCTGCACTCGTATTCCAAGTTCCGCGTGAAGAAGAACGACACCCTGGGAACCGATCTGCTCCCCTTACCGAACAATCGACTCGACCTGAAGACCAACCAGGTCAACGCGGTCTCGAATACGAACGAGTTTGACTCGAAGACTAAGTACCTGTGCCCGACCGCCGCACCCAAGGTTACGTTCAACGTCACGGCAGTGCTGGCGCGCGACGCGCTGCCGAACGGTACGCTGGTCTACAACTCACGGACTGCCAACGGCGGGCCGCTGCACGACCCGACCGCCATCCTGTACGTGCGCTCGAGCGATCTCGACGCCAGCGGGAAGCTCAAGCCGGGCGTGCCGGTCGAGCCGCTCATCCTGCGAGCGCGGGCTGGCGACTGCATCAACCTGCAGTTGAAGAACAACCTGCCCGCGACGGCCACGGGGCCGCTGCCCGACCTGAATGGCTACAACACGCTGCCGCCGATCATCGATCGCTACACGGTCAGTTCTTCGGCCGCGCCGGGCACCTTTCGCGACACGTTCAACGCCAATGACGTTCGCCCATCCAACCGGGTTGGGCTCCGACCGCAGCTCGTCACGTATGACACGACCCGCGGCGCGGGCAATAGTGTCGGCGGCAATGGGAATAATACGGTTGCACCCGGCGCCATCGGCGCGTACTGGTGGTATGCCGGCGACCTGGCGTACAACGTCGCGACCGGAAAGATGACGGCCACGCCGATCGAGTTCGGTGCGATTAACCTGGTCTCGTCAGACCCGATCAAGCACAGCAACAAGGGCGCCATCGGTGGGCTGATTATCGAGCCGCAAGGATCGACCTGGATCGAAGATGCCAACAGCCGGGCCTCGGCTACGGTGACCTACTCGGGCGGCACTTTCCGCGACTTCGTGCTGCTGTTCCAGGATGACATCAACATGCGCTTTGGCGTGAATGGGACGGTGGCCGATGGCGGCGCGGTGCCGTTCGTCGCCGGCGCGGACGACGCGGAAGACACCGGTATGAAGGGCCTCAACTACCGGACTGAGCCGCAATGGTACCGGCTGGGGATCGATCCGGCCGCGGTCGAAGGGGTCGCTCAGACATTCGACTTCACCAACGTGCTCGCCAATAGCCAGGTCGGCGGCGATCCGCAGACCCCGATCTTCACGGCGGCCCCTGGCCAGGCAATCCGGCTGCGCGTGCTGCAGCCCAACGGGCATGGCCGCAACCATGTCTTTGCCCTGCACGGCCACGTCTGGCAGCGCAATCCGTACACCAGTTCCTGCACGGGGACGCCGTGCCTCGGCTCCACCCAGATTGGGTATAATCCCTTATCGGAGTGGCGCGGCGCCCAGGAAGGCCACGGTCCGACAGACCACTGGGACATCGTGCCGGCGCATGGCGCGGGCGGGGCTTTCGGCGTGGCGGGCGATTACCTGTATCGCGACATGGCCTCCATCAGTTTCTACGACGGTGTCTGGGGCATCCTAAGAGTAAGATAAGAGTGCAATAGACCGCTGGCCGGTTGCGAATAAAGACTTGAAAAGTTGGGGATTTCGGATTGGGCGCAGCTCGATCCGAAATCCCCGTTCCCACCCAAAGACCATAGGTTGTGCGTAAACAGAAGGATGAATTGCTTGTGAAAGGTTCAAAACGGAATACGGCGCGCCCAGTGCGCGTGATCACACGGCTTCAGGTTGTGGGCGTCGTGGCGATGATCGCCGTGCTGGGTGTGGCGGCGTATGTACTTGTCCGCGTCTTGTCTGGCAACGATACTGCCGGGCAGTCAACCCTCGTCCCGGATCAGAAACCCGCGAGTGTGCCCGTCATCCCCGTGAGCGAAAAGTACGTGAACCAGGGGATCGCGATTGACTATGCCGTGCGCCCTGATCCTGCCGGGGCTGATTTGACCGAGATCAATTTCACCCTTACCGATGGCTTGACTGGCCAACCGGCCATGCTGGCGGAACCGCCGGCGGTCTGGGTCGGTTTTCAACATGGTCTGCAGGCATTTCCCAACAAGGACGCGTTGACCTGCGAGGACAAAATTA
>Ga0315273_10011505_pt1 | contig 11324 bp, 10 predicted proteins | sample YL17G02_0_MG_FD_205753 | JGI IMG/M metagenome (GOLD analysis project Ga0315273, IMG submission 205753) | Sediment microbial communities from Yellowstone Lake, YNP, Wyoming, USA - YL17G02_0 | ecosystem: Environmental > Aquatic > Freshwater > Lake > Sediment | place: USA: Wyoming | collected...
TTCGTGGAGCCGGGCTTCAAGCTGGGCAATATCCACAAGACGCACATGCTCGAACTGGTCGCGTCGCCCCAGCAGCGAAAATTTGGCGAAGACAAGCGCGACACGCTGACCCGCCAGTGCCGGTCGTGCGAAGTGCTGACGCTGTGCAACGGCGGCTGCCCCAAGGACCGGTTCGCACTCTCCAAGGACGGCGAGCCGGGCCATAACTACCAGTGTGAAGGTCTGTACAAGTTCTTCACGCACACGCAGCCGGCCATGCGGCGCATGGCGGAACTATTCCAGCACGGGCGCGCGCCCTCCGAGGTCATGGGCTGGGCCGCCAGCGAGGACGCCCGACGCGACCCATATGCCCCCTGTTCCTGTGGCAGTGGCCGCAAGTTCCGTTTTTGCCACGGGGATTCGACCGCCGGCGACTGAGTTCGGCGACAGCTGCCGCATGAGAGGGTGTGCCGATGGATGTTTCATTGCAGGCAGTGCTTGTAGCGCTCGTGTTGGCGGCGGTTTTCGCGTTCCCGGGTGGTGTTGCACCGGGTGCGGAGCCTGCCCGCATCTGGTCACGCCGACGCTGGGTGTCAGCCGCGGCGGGCGTGTCGGTGGCTTATGTCTTCGTGGACGTTCTGCCGGAGCTCAGTGCGCTCAACGGCTTGCTCGTCGAGGCCCGTGGAGGGAAAGACGCCGTGTTTGCCGAGCAACGCATCTATGTCATCGTACTGGCCGCGTTTGTCTTGATGTACGGACTGCAGCACTTCGTAATGCAGACGCGTCGGCAGGAGGGGTTGGGTCAGGATCGTGAACGCGTCGATCCGGCCCGAGCGCTGCAGCTCGCCGGGTTCGCTGCATATGCCGCGTTGATCGGATACCTGCTCGTCGAGCGTGCCGAGGACGGACCGACCACGCTTGCGACCTATGCGGCTGCCATGGCGATTCACTTCGTGATCGTCAATCACTCCCTCGGCGAGGAACTCGAGAAGTCGTACGAGCGCTGGGGCCGGTGGTTGCTCGCGGGCAGCGTGCTCGCGGGCTGCCTGTTTGGATTGGCGTGGCCACTGTCGGAGGCCGCGTTCGCCAGGCTGTTCGCCATCCTCGCCGGTGGCGTCACGATTACCAGCCTTGGAGCCGAGCTACCGGACGACCGACAGGGGCGCTTCTGGCCGTTCTGCGTTGGAGCAACCGCCTATGCCGCCCTGCTGACGATTATTTGAGCGCCGCGTCATGTGCGGTGTGCCCGGCTAGCCGCTTTGCGAGGCGCCGGACGGCAGGCGGATGGGCTATGTGGGGTTAGGCGCGCCGGCGCCGTCCAGCCCGACTTTCACGCGGGCCAGCCATTCGCGACGCATGGCGGCCTGGGCGCTCGGCGCGACCGGCAGACGGGCGCGAATCACGACCGTGTCGCCGTCCCATCGATCCACACCGGCGATCTCCACCGGCCCGCGGACCTGCGATCCCATCCGAGCATCCGCCTGCAGCGATGCCGCGGCCTTCTCGATGATCTCCCGGGCGAGGGCCACGTCGGCGTCCGCATCGATGGCCACATCGAGTACCGAGAACACGGGGCCAAGGCTGCGGTTGGTAACGATCTTGATTTCGCCGTTGTGGACGAAGTGCACGGTCCCATCGTACTCGCGCAGCCTCACCGAGCGCAAAGTAACGGCCTCGACCGTGCCACTCTTGCCGGCGATTTCGACCGAGTCGCCGACACGGATCTGGTTGTCCAGCAGCAGCGAGAACCCGGTGATCAGATCCCGCGCCAGACCCTGCCCCGCGAGGCCGACAGCGATGCCGGCAACGCCCGCTGCGCCGAGCAGCGGGGCGATCGATATGCCGAACTGTGAGAGCAGCAGCATCAGCACGACCGCCACGACGATCAACCGGACGGCGTAGCGGACGGCACGTATCAGCGTGAGGGCGCGCTTCTCGGAATCGAGTTCGGCCTCGCCGACGATGACTCTGCGGCGGACCGCGGCGATGAGATATTGCGACGCGAACCAGGCCAGAAAGCCCCCTGCGATGATCCAGAGCACTCTCGCCCAGCTGATTGAGCCCACGCCATCCAAAGTCATGACTAGTCTCCAAGGTTCCAGCCGATTCGGCGGTAATGATGATACGAGGAGCGAGCCTTGTCATACAGGAGTCTCGCCGAGGGCCGAGTACTGACCTGCCGTCTTTCTTCGGTCCACCGATGACTTATGGAAACTCTGATTTTGAAGCGCTTGGGTTTCCAGGACCAGTCTGACGGTTAGTTTGCGGCTCAGGCTACAGCCGCACGCTGCCCGGCCCTGACGGCGCGCTACGCGATCCCAAGCCCTATTGCACCGTCGCGGGCGATCTCGATTCGATTGCGCAGTTCATGCGCCAATGGCTGACCAAGCATCGGCGCTGGGGCTCGCCCAAGGCGATTGCGGGCGAAAGCTATGGCGGCCAGCGGGTCGCGGCGCTCACCCGGCGGCTGGCCGAGCAATATGCGATCAACCTCAACCGCGCGATCCTGATCTCGCCCGCGCTCAATCTCGAAGTGACCGACACCAGCTACTCGGTGATCCAGCCGATGACGCTGGTGCCGACCCGGGCCGCGATCTCTTCGTTCCACGACCTCAATGACATCGGCAACGGGCCAGCAGCGATGAAGCGGATCGAGGACTATGCCATCGGCGAATATTCGGCCGGGCTGGAAACGCCGGGCCGCATGACTTCCTGAACAGCAGACCGGCTTCTACGCCAAGGTGGCCAAGACCATCGGATCGATCCAGGTGTGGTCGCGCGCCATCGCGGCAAGCTTTCCCAGAGCGTTTTTGCCGCCAGCCTGCTGGCCTCCAAGGGCAAGGTGATCGATACCTATGACGGCACCCAGATGAGCGATAACGCGACCCCGGACCGCGAGGATCTGGGGGTGATGGACCGTTCGCTCACGATCCTCAGCGGCGCGCTGCTGCCGCCCTTCATGGACTATGTCGCCAAGGATCTCGGCCATGTCACCGAGCGGCCCTATATCCCGCTCAGCTTCGAGGTGAACATGGCGTGGGACCGCGTCTCGCCGCTCGGCAGCCCGGACGATCTCGCGGTGGCGCTGGCACAGAACCACGATCTCAAGGCGCTCGTGGTGCATGGCTATCAGGATCTGGTGACGAACTACTTCCTCACCCGCTATGTGCTCGAACAGTCCGTGCTCGGGCCGGATGCGCGCAAGCGGCTGTTTTTCGGCAATTACGAGGGCGGGCCCATGTTCTACCTGCGCAGTGCCAGCCGCGCCGAGTTCACCAGGGACGTGCGCGGGTTCTTCGAAGGCAGCGAGAACGGCCTGCAATCGTCCGCTCCTTCCGGGCAGGAGCGCTGATCGGCAAATCATCGTCTGTGGTTCGCTCCTTTAGAAATTCATCACGAAGCCGAAGCCAGCGGTGCGACGAATACGGTCATGCTGATCAACGTCCAGTCGTTGATGATGTGCGCGCCTGTGCTGACCCAGATGTTCTTGGTCGAGACATAGGCCCAGGTCAGCACCAGCCGCGCGCTGCCGATCACCACCAGGCACTGCACGACATTCCAGTCATAGGTCGGCAGGTGGAGCAGCCCGAACGCGATCGCTGACAGCAGCCACGCAGCCAACACTGCGGCATTGCGGCTCAGCCCGGCCTTGGCATGGAGATACCACAGCAGCGCCAGGAACGGCAGGATGGTGATCAGCTCCTCGCCGAGCAATTGCAGGCCGACCTTGGCGAAGAAGCTCGCTAGCCGCGCGCCTTCGAGGTCGGCCGCACCGGCGACCCCGGCATTGGCAGTTACCGAGCCAAGGTTCCTGAGCAGCGCGCCGATCGACATCGAGACGATGATGTTCAGGATGGCAAAGCCGAACATCAGCATGACGTCACGCAGGCCCACGCGGCGGAAGATCGCCTTCCAGCGTCCCGGCGCTGCCATCATCAATGCGAGCAATGGCAGTCCGACAAAAGCGGCCGCACGCAGCCAGCTGCTCAGGATTCCATCCTCGAACGGTAGCGGCGTAACGAGCGCAGCAAAACCGGCCACGGTCCCGGCGAGCACGAGCAGCCAGCCAGCGTTCGAAATGGTCGGAGGTTTGTCAGCGTAATAAGGGAAATCCGCGCCCTTCGGCTCGAGCGGCAATCGTGGTGATGTAATCCCGGTGCTGCTCATGCCGTTTCCCCTTTTAACGTTGTCCCCGGGTTCTACCCCGATTCCGCGGACACCTTTTTGCTGACTCCGTTTTGTCCGGCTTGTAGTCAGAGTCCACCGTCAAAGATACCTTGCGCTCGGCGGGCTCGGCGAGCCGCCGTGCGTATTCGTCCGGCGTCAGGTCCGCCAGCGAGCTGTGCATCGAGAGTCAGAATCAGACGAGAGCAGCGAACGCGGGACGACATGAAGGTCTGGGACGACCTCGCGATGAAGACGTAGCTCGCGCGAAAAACTCTGGCTAGAGTTGGCTGACGCCGTCTCTGCCTGGCGGGGGAGTGGAGCGGGTGATGGGAATCGAACCCACGTGAGCCTCCCCGCCCTCCTCACCGGATCAATCAGTTATGAGCATCGACATTCCCGCGTGTGATTGACGTGTGACAGTGCGCCGCTCGGATCCTATGGCGAAGACTTCGCCCCAATGGCGAACGTTGCAAGCCCGAGATCCACCCGAGGCAGTTCGATAACGTGACTATTTTGGCGCCACCAAGCCGACGTTTACACTCCCGAGATGTCCGAGCGGCAGGTACTGTCCGCGAGCAACTTCTCACCCGCCTGCCTGAGTGCAGCCAGGATCTCTCGCTGAAGTTTCTCGTCGGGGACCGCTCGAGCAAGCATCACGGCGCCGACGTTTTGGGCCATCAGTGTCCATGCGTCCTCTGAAGTCGCCGTCAGACGTCGCAGTGTGGCGTGTACTTCCAGCAGGCCAGCCTGGTAGGCGCCCTTGGCAGCATCGTCCGCACGCGCAACTTCAGGTGTAAGTGAAGGCAACGGGCAGCCTTGCTCCGGATGCTTCACGTGCTGAAGGCTGAGGTACCCCGCGAGAACCCGGGTGGCATCCGCGTCGTTTGCTGGATCGACCTTGTCGTACATCCTCGCCGTGCGCTCCAACTCGGCCGAGATAACCGCAGCGAATAGATCGGCCTTGCCATCGAAGTGCTTGTACAGCGCGCCGGTGGTCATCCCTGCTGACGCAGCGAGCGTTGCCATGCCGCTTTCATTGAATCCATGCTTCTTCGCGTGGCTGCCACCGAGCTCGATTACACGTTTGCGGGAGGCGTCTTTGTGGTCCCTGGAATAGCGCATAGCCTGGTTCTTATGTCTCCGAATTGATTGCCCCGCTGAGCGTTAGTAGGATAACGTTCATTATCCAATGACGCCACCTGCGCCACCTAGATGCACGGAGACAACGGATGAACGCACCGCCGAAGGCAGAGTGGAAAAAGACGGCCTGCATCATCTGCTCGCTGAACTGCGGACTGGAAGTTCAGATCGAGGGCGGCAGTATCGTCAAGGCGCGGGGCGACAAGGACCACCCCACCTCACAGGGCTACGTCTGCGAGAAGTCGCAGCGGATGGACTTCTACCAGAACGGGGCCGATCGCATCTCCAGCCCGAAGCGGCGGCGCGCAGACGGCAGCTACGAAGACATCGACTGGTCCACGGCCATCCGGGAGATCGCCGAGAAACTGGCCGCGGTCAAAGCCCAGCACGGAGGAGCCAGCATCCTGTACTACGGCGGCGGCAGCCAGGGAAACCACCTCGGCGGCACCTATGCCGACAGCACCATCAAGGCTTTGGGCGTGATGTATCGGTCGAACGCGCTCGCGCAGGAGAAGACGGGCGAAGCCTGGGTGCAAGGCAAGATGATGGGAGCGGGCGTACACGGCGATTTCGAACACACCGAGGTCGCGGTCTTTCTGGGCAAGAACCCGTTCCAGTCGCACGGCTTTGCGCGAACTCGGGTGATCCTGCGAGAGATTCAGAAGGACCCGAGCCGCTCGATGATCGTCATCGACCCGCGCCGTAGTGAGACCGCCGAAATGGCGGACTTCCACCTTGCCGTGCGCCCCGGCACCGATGCATGGTGCCTGACCGCGATGGCGGCAATCATGGTCCAGGAGGGGCTGGTAGCGAAGGACTGGCTGGCCGAGCACACGACCGGCTACGCCCGTGTGGCCGAGGTTCTGCAGCGTATTTCGGTGCCGCACTGTGCCGAGACGTGTGGCATCGACATCGTCTTGCTGCGGCAGGTAGCTGCGCGCATCGCACGTGCCAAGAGCGTGTCGATGATCGAAGACCTGGGCGTGCAGATGAACATGCACTCCACGCTCAACAGCTACCTGAACCGGCTGGTCTGGCTCCTGACAGGGCACTACGCCAGACCGGGAACTAACAACGCATTCGTGCCGCTGCTCGGCCTCTCGTCGTCGACGCGCGAAGCCCCCGCGAAGCCCGTTGCAGGCTCCAGCCCGGGCAACAAGCCTCGGCCTGGATCGCACAGCCCGGTCACCGGCGCCAAGGTCATCATGGGGTTGATTCCCTGCAACGTGATCCCCGAGGAGATCCTCACGGATCATCCTCATCGATTCCGGGCCATGTTCATCGAGAGCAGCAACCCGGTTCATTCGCTGGCCGACAGCCAGCGCATGCGGCAGGCCCTGCGGTCACTCGACATCAGTGTCGTCATCGATGTGGCCATGACCGAGACCGCCCGCCAGGCCGATTATGTGCTGCCAGCGACCAGCCAGTTCGAGAAGGCCGAGGCCACGTTCTTCAACCTCGAGTTTCCACGCAACGGCTTCCACCTGAGGCAGCCCCTGTTCCCGCCGCGCGCGGGAACGCTGACCGAGGCTGAGATCCACGCCCGCCTGGTGGAGTCACTGGGTGAACTCGACGAAGGTCAGTACCGCTTCCCGCGCCGCGCCGCGCGGTGGGGCCGGACGGCTTTCGGCCTGGCGTTTGCCTGGAAAGCGTCGCGGGACAAGAAGATTGCACGCTACGCACCGGTCGTTCTGTACCGCACGCTGGGCGCGACGCTGCCCGCGGGTTTCGCACCGGCTGCTTCGCTGTGGGGTCTCACCCAGATGTTCGTTCGCAAGAACAGGGCCGCGGCTGCAAGGGCCGGCTTTGGCGGCAGCGTGCTGGGGGCCGGCAACAAGCTGTTCGACACCATCATCACCCAGCCCTCCGGCGTGATCTATTCGGTCAGCGAGTACGCCGACAGTTGGCGTGCGGTGCGCCTGCCCGACCACAAGATCAATCTGTGCATCGAAGAGATGCTGGCCGAGTTGCAGACGCTCGACGAAAAACGGCCGCAGCACGACGTCGACTACCCTTTCGTCCTGTCGGCGGGCGAGCGCCGCAGCGACACCAGCAACACCTCGATCCGCGACGCAAGCTGGCACCGCCGCGGCACATTCGGCACGCTGCGCATGCACCCGAGCGATGTCGAGAAGATCGGCTGCCAGGAAGGCGACTGGGTCCGCATAACGACGCGACGCGGCGAGGCCCAGGCTCCGATAGAACTCGGTGACGACCTTCAACCCGGCCACGTCGCGCTGCCCAATGGCCATGGACTCGACTACACGGCGGCCGACGGGACGCCTGTCCACAAGGGCGTGTCGCTCAACGAACTCACCGATTCGGCAAGCCGAGATCCATTCGCCGGCACGCCCTGGCACAAGCACGTAGCCGTCCGCCTCGAAGGACTCGGCGCCACGCAGAAGGCCACTGCGTGACACAGGGGGCTTTAGAGAAGTCCACGAACGTCCGCTTCTAACGTCGAGATTCGCTGGCCGACAGTTGCGGCTATCGCCTGCGTGTGACACCAGAGCCTTCGTCGGACTACAACAGCCGACGCGTGACAAGATGAAGGCTCGGGACGACCGCGCGATCAAGACGTCGCTCGCGCAAGATACTTTACTGGAGTTGGCTGACGTGGTCGCAGCCTGGCAAGGAATTGGAGCGGGTGATGGGAATCGAACCCACGCTAGTAGCTTGGGAAGCTACAGTTCTACCATTGAACTACACCCGCACTCGGCCGCGATTCTAGGCCAACTCGCAACCCTTTGCCCTCCCACTCTGATCGCCCAGACAGGCTGCCCGCTGCCCCGTCAACGCGCGTCGCTGCATCGTCTAATCCCTGGAAGCCCGGGATCGGTATATTTCTTGTACAGCAAACTCTTTTACAAAACATGATGCCACGCACATTTTTCCGCCGAAACTTCTCCCCTGGTGCTGCAGGCCGGGCACGCGAAGAGCCCGGTTCCGGGCAAGCCGGGCACGCAGAACATCGTCGAGATCGCCTTGGCGGTGAACGCGCAGACCGGCGAGTTCGACTACCTGCTGGCCGCCGCGACCTGCGACTACTTCGACGGCGCAATCGTCGAACTGCTGACCGGCAGCGACAAGCTCACGCTCTTCGCGCCAACGGACGCAGCATTGGAGGCACTGCAGCGCAAGCTTGGCGTGGAGACGCCGGCTCCAGCCATTACCTGCTCACTGCCGCAGGCAACGGTGTTCAACATCCTCGCCTATCACGTGACCGACGGGCGCCGCTTCTCGAACAGCGTATTCAACAAGCGCTCGACCAAGATGATCGAAATGCTGAACGGCCAGTACATCGTCACGAACCCCAACCTGTCGATCAACGACAATGCGGGCAAGACGATCAGTCCGGTGCTGCCGCTGGTGAACATCAATGCCAGTAACGGCGTGATCCACGTCATCGACGGCGTGCTCGAGCCGTAAATGGGTCGTCTGCGCGTCGCTGCGGCGGGCGCAGAGCAATGTCATGGCGGACCCCCCTTTTGGGGGGTCTTGCTTTTTCGGCGGCCTGGTGGGGCCCCGCATTGCGAGGGTGCGATAGGCGTCCGCGGCAGGATCAGCAGGAGCCCGTTGGGGATCCTGACAGTACAATGCACACGCGAGCCCTGCCTCAAGTCGAAACGGCGTCATCATGATTCACCCTCCTCGCGTGCCCCGGGTTGTGCTCGTGCTGCTGGTCGCGGCCGGCCTGCTGTCGGGGTGCGGCATCACCAATCGGCTGTTCCGCGACCGGGCCGGCGAGGAGCGTGCCGCCGCGCTGCTGCAGACGCAGCTCTCGGTCATGCGCTTCGCCGACGAGTACACCGCGTGGGTCACCGAGCGGGTAGGCGTTTTTCAGCAATCCACCGACGATCCCGCCGAGCGACTGGCAGCGCAGTCGTGGCTGGTTTCGCAGGCCACCAGCGCGTTCACGATCGCGGCCGGCTCAAACCCGGAACTCAACGTTATCGACATGCTGGTGTTCGCCACGCTGAGCCGCATGGTGATCGAGGACCGCTGGGTGGGCGAGCTCTACGGCGCGCGCGCCGAAGGCCTGCTCGCCGCTCACAGGGCGCTGGAAAGCCGCGCCTGGAGTTTTGCACCCGCGCTGCTGAGCCCGGTGCAGATCAAGGAACTCCGCTCCGGTATCGAGGCCTGGCACCGGCAGAATCCGCTCGGGCAGGCGGTACCCTTCATCGACCTCGAGGACTTCGCGTTCGCAACCAACGCCACGCTCACCGGCACCACTTCGTCGGGCAGTATCTTCTCCTTCCTGGGCATCGATCCCCTGAGCAATCTCGACCCCGCGGTCCGCGAGATAGCCCAGACACGCCAGCTGGCCGAACGGGCCGTCTACTACGCGCAGCGTGCACCCAAGCTCATCAGCATGGAGGCGCAGCGCCTGGCCTTCGAGCTGGCGATGACCCCGGAGTCGGTGAGGCTGCTGCAGAACGCCGACCGCGTCGGCGGTGCCGCGCAGACAGCGGGCAACCTGGCCGCAGACCTGCCGCGCCTGTTGGCCGAGGAGCGATCCGCGGCCATCGAGCAGCTGACCGGGATCCTGGACCAGCGCCAGGGCGAACTGCAGGCGCTGGTCGTCGAACTGCGCTCCGCGCTCGAGGCCGGCGGCTCGACCTCCGACTCGGTGCGCGAAACCATCGTCACCCTCGACGCGTTGCTTGCACGATTCGACCAGCCCGCATCTGCGAATGCCCGGACTGACACGCGGCCTTTCGACGTGACCGAGTACACCGAGGGACTGCGCGTACTCGGCGAGACCGCGCAGCAACTGCAGGTGCTGCTCGCCCAGACGGACGGCAAGATGCCGGCGCTGAACCAGGCCTCCGCGCAGGCTACCGGGCAACTCGCCTCGCTGGTCGACCACGTGTATTGGCGACTGGTGCAACTCATCCTGGTGCTGGTCGCAGCCGTCGTTCTCGGCGCGCTTGGCTATCGCGCCATCGCGCGCCGGTCGTGAGTGCTCGCACGCCTGCGGGGGCGTCGAGGCGCGCAGACAGCGAGCCCCTGGCGAGGCCCTGATCGGGGACCTTGCTTTTCTTGACGCAGGTAACGCAGCGGTCTTCGGATAGCAGTTACGCTACGGCTAATGACCGCCGTCCAGTTCCGTAATCCAGAGGTCCGCCTGTCCGAAGCGCTGGCGGCGACCCGACAGGCAATCCAGGGACACCAGGTCACGTTGCGTGAACTGCTCGGACTCGTCGGCGAGCAGGGGCTGCTGGTCTTCTGCGCCATTCTCGCAATGCCGTTCCTGCTGCCGGTGTCGCTGCCGTTCATGAGCACGGCGCTCGGCGCACCAATGCTGCTGATCGGCGTCGCTGTAACCTTGAACCGCGTGCCGTGGCTGCCGGACCGGCTGCTCGATCATGCTTTGCCAGGCACGACCGTTCAGCATGTCCTGGAACGTGCCGCACACGCCGCCGGTCGCTTCGAGCACCTGGTGCGGCCGCGATTGCTGGCACTCACGGCCACGCCGTTCATCAATGCGGTGCACGGCGTCGCGCTGGTCGTCGTGGTTCTCGCGCTGATGGCCCCGCTGCCGCTCATTCCTTTCGCGAATACGTTGCCGGCCATCGGGGTCGTCCTGCTGTGCCTGGGCATGGCCGAGCGCGACGGCGCATTGCTGCTGCTCGGTCACCTCTTCGCAGTCGTGTCCGTGCTCTACGTTGGCGCCCTGCTGTATCTCGCGGCGAAGGCTGGCAGCGATCCGCAGGCCGCGCTCGACATGTTCCTGTCGCTGTTCCGGTAGATCTGCGGCAGCCAGCAATCGGGGGGGCCGCACGTGATCCCGGGAACCGGTGAGCGGCACCTATTGCAGGAGATCGTCCAGGCTCCACTCCTGCTGGCGCCCGTAGCGCTCGCCGAGGAACTCGACGAACGACCGCACCTTGGCCGAGAGGTGCCGGCGGCTGGGATACACCGCGGCGATCGGTGAACGCGGCGGACGGTGACCGGGCAACAGCTGCACCAGCTGCCCGGCGCGGATCTCCTGCGCCACGATGAAATCCGGCTCGTACACGATGCCGAGCCCCTGC
>Ga0315273_10011506_pt1 | contig 11323 bp, 11 predicted proteins | sample YL17G02_0_MG_FD_205753 | JGI IMG/M metagenome (GOLD analysis project Ga0315273, IMG submission 205753) | Sediment microbial communities from Yellowstone Lake, YNP, Wyoming, USA - YL17G02_0 | ecosystem: Environmental > Aquatic > Freshwater > Lake > Sediment | place: USA: Wyoming | collected...
AAACGACGTGACAAATGTTGTGGATTGCATAAGTTATCTTGATTTAAATTCTTCCAGAATTGACAAACTTTCGCGGGCCGCTCCTGAATGCGGATTGAACGCCCAGTCAATTTTATTGGCCCAGGAGTTTTTTCAAAACACCCGTTATCCTGTTGCGATTGTGTCTCTCTTGCGCCCGGAGGAGAGGGAGAGCATCGTGGAACTTCTCTTAACGTTGAAGATCCCAGCTTATTTTGAAAGCATTTCCGGGCTTCGGGAAGATCCCCGATTAGAGTCTCTCCGGCTAAATGATGCCAACCGGATTATGGAGCGGGCCCTTCAGGTGGACTATCAGGTGGATGGTATTCTTCGTTTGGGCGGGGTGCCGACCTTGAGATTATGGCGTGATCTGGAAGGCAAGCATCAAGATCTGAGAGTTCTTTCAGTTTCCGGAAATTCTTATCCGGGCTTGAGTCGGCCTTCTGCTTTGATCACGGGGCGGTTGTCGCTTTTGGTGCCGGAGCTTCTTTCTCTGTTGTTGCAGGCACCTGCACCACAGGCACGAGCACCCAATGCCTGGGGAAGCAAAGTCGCTGAGCGATTGATAGAGCTCGATCACGAGGCTCAGCTGCGGGTGCAGGAACTTCTGATTAACGAACCGCAGTCTGAACCGGGGATGGTTTTCGCACTTTCTCGGTGGATTGCCGCGGAGGCCTCGCTACAGGGGGCTACGCCGAGAATCTATCTGGGCAATAGTCTTCCGATTCGCGAATGGGATCTGGCGGCGACGCGTGAGTTTCTTGGGGGTGATGTTTGGGCATCCCGGGGCTTGAATGGAATCGATGGCCAGATTTCTACTTTTTTAGGCTATGCAGAGGCGGGTGCTTCGAATTGGGCGCTGATCGGTGATCTTACGGCACTCTATGATTTACAGGGACCGTGGGTGTTGCCCCAGCTTTTGGGGACTCAGGTGAATATTGTCATTATGAATAATGGGGGAGGAAAGATTTTTTCCAAGATGTTCCCGCAGCCCGAGTTTCAGAATCCTCATCGGCTTCGGTTTTCTTCCTTTGCGGAGCTTTGGGGTTTGGATTACTTGAGATGGAGTGTAATTCCGAATAGAATTGAATCTGAATCTGAATCTGAATTTGAATCTGAATTGAGCGAGACGACTGTTCCAGCAACGTCTGCTGTTCGGACAACGTCTGCTGTTCGGACAACGTCTGCTGTTGCGGCAAGAAATCGAATTATCGAACTTATTCCTAGCGAAGCTGCCACTCAACGGTTTTGGGAGAGTTATCAGAGTTTATGAGATGCACTTTAAATTGCTTGCATGGCTTTCTTGGGAGAGCTGGGGACTGGGATTCTATTTTTTCGGAGGCCCCCGAGGTGCCGCGGGTGGTGGAGGTGCTGGAAGCTGGGGAAACTCGGGAATCCAGGAAAACTCGGCAAGCCAAGGAAATGCCGGAAGTTAGGGAAACTGGGGAAGCTCGAAGGGCGTTGGTCTCTGGAATTCAGGTTGTGAAATTTGATTTGTTCAGCCAACTTTCGACCTCGGAAGTGGCCTCGGTTGTAGGTTCGGAAGTGGCCTCGGTTGTAGGTTCGGAAGTGGCCTCGGCAGAATCTTCGGAAGGCGCCTTGGATCTACCCGGACTAGGCGATTGGGTGAACTCAGTTGCGAGTAGACAGTCTTCGCCTCGGGTTTTATTGGGGTACTCTCTGGGGGGGCGGATTGCTTTGCATGCTTTGCTTCAGGCCCCGGAGATGTGGGCGGCTGCAATTGTTGTTTCTACTCATCTTGGGTTTCGAGAAGAGGCTGGGAGTGCTCAAAACGCTTTGTGTTCTGCTCGCATTCTTGCGGACGAAATCTGGGCACGGAAGTTTGAAACCCTACCTTGGAGTGAGGTTGTCGAGGAATGGGACGCGCAGGCGGTTTTTCGCTCGAATTTTTGCTTGAATTCTGGCCCGATTTCTCACCCCGTTGTTTGTCGGGCGCCTGTTTCTATGCATTCCATGCATTCTGGGCATTCTGGGCATTCTGGGCATTCTGGGCATTCTGGGCATTCTGGGCATTCTGGGCATTTGAGGGCTGGAAGTCTCGGGGATCTGCCTGTAGAGCGGCCTCCCCGCCTTGAGGCTGATTTTTCGCGAACGAAGTTGGCAAGCTCCCTGCGCAACAGCTCGTTAGGGCATCAAATGGATCTGCGTTCGGCCCTTGGAAAAATTGAAGTTCCCACTTTATGGATTTCGGGCGAACAGGATGCTAAATATGGATCCCTCGCACAAGAAGCAGCTGAATTAAACCCCCGGTTTAAGTCTGTGGTGATCCCGGGCGGGGGCCACAGAATACCCTGGGAACGTCCCAAGGAGTTCACTCAAGTAGTCATGGATTATTTGGAGTTATTGAATCGTCGAGGTCAGGGCTAACTTATGCCCTACCTGTGTCTTTGGATAGCGGCGCGGTTCAATCTAAGGGCAATTTAGAAATCTAGATTCACAGGATAGGCAAATGCCCCACCTAGTCCGTGATCAATTTTGCCATCTTTATCGGCATAAATTCTAAAAATTTGTTCCTCTTTACCCTCATATTGCGTCTTCAAAAGATATACCTTTAAACCATCCAAGTATCGGGCGGTTTTCAGTTCAAGAATTGGGCTTATACCTTGATAATAAGCCTCCAAAACACTGAAATTTTTGAACTCATCATCAGGATCATGCAGATCCGTCCAAGTTAGAAATATTGATTTTACATCCGAAAGTGCACAATCAGAGTCACTCACCAACAGTGTCGTTGAATTAGAGACAAAGGCGATATAGTGAGCCTCTGATTCACTGACATGATAGGATGTTACACCTCTCCTAAGTGGAGAGGTGGTTTGTTTCTCGGACCACAGTTTCATTGTAGTTTTTTCAAAATCTTTTCCAAGCAATACGCTCGGACACGGATCATCACATGCCATGATTGAATGAACGGGTCCAAGACAAAATAAAGCGAAAAATAATGTGAATTTCACAGTTTTTTTTAACACGAATCGATGCAAATCTCACTCAACTTTCTATTTTTTTCGTCCGAGCCATTTTTCATCCTAGAATAAGTTAGCCAAGCGCATGATCCGATTTCTGAAGAAAAAGGGCTACTTCCGAGATGGCATCACAGATTCCGTAGATGAAGAGGACCAGATCGCTCTGGGAGAGGGCCGGGTCGGGCCGCCTGGGGCAGCTCCAGGCCAAAATCAATGATCTAGGCGGTTGAAAGTGCGTTTATTCTTCCCATTCATGAGTGCGCCGCCGTATTCTAAATCACATGAAAATTATGAATTTTGAAACCGAAGAATACTATGCTCAGTACGAGTTCTCGAAACCTTATCTCATCTCAGTCTCTGACTGCGAGAGCGTCAGCATAAAGGAATTGATTCGTCTTGGCGGTGGATCGATTGACGAGTTTTCCGAGATAAAACTCGGTTATCCTGAAATGCCTGGCAGCGAGATTCTACGAAAAGAGATTGCCTCAACTTATTCATCAATTGGTCCTGATCAAGTTTTAGTTCTCGGTTCTCCAATTGAGGGAATTTATCTCACGATGACGGCTCTGCTCAGTAAAGGAGATCACGTCGTTGTTTTGTCGCCCGCCTACGATGCCTTGTACAATGTCGCCGAACATGTGAGTGGAAACGTAAGCCGCTGGTTTCTTAAAAACGACGGTAAGGCTTGGCGACTCGATTTTGAATCTCTTGAACGGTTAATGACTCAAGCAACCCAGTTACTTGTCCTCAACTTTCCGCACAATCCAACGGGTTTTCTGCCATCCAGGCAGGATCTTGATCGCATTCTCAAAATAGCCAACGATAAGGGGGTTCGAGTTTTTACCGATGAAATTTACCGAGGCCTTGAGTATGGTGAGAATCGCATCCCAAGCGTGGCTGACCTCGATGAACGAGCGCTTGTGTTGTCAGGTGCTTCAAAAAGTCTTGGGCTTCCCGGTTTAAGATTTGGATGGCTGGCTACAAAAGACACGGCGGCCTACAAATCAGTTTATGATCTCAAATGTTATACATCAATGTGTTCTACTCAAGCGGGTGAATATCTTGGCCGCATGGCTCTAAGGGCGGCCCCCCAGCTTCTTAAAAAAAATCTGGAGATCGTTAAGGGAAACCTTTTCATTGCGGAAAAGTTCTTTGAGAAATGGGGAGAACGATTTCAGTGGCTGAAACCAATGGCAGGTTCTGTTTCCCTCATGAAGCTCAATGAAAGTTCGGCGGAAACCTTCTGCCGCCAGATGGCTGATCGCTTTGGCGTTGTCCTGCTCCCTGCAAAATTTATGGGATATGAGGACTCATATGCGAGGCTCGGTTTTGGAAGAACTAACTTTGAAGTCGGAATGGATGTCCTTGATCGAGCTCTCAAAGAGATATGCCGCTGATTTGATTCTGGCACAAATTCGGTTTTCGAGCAGTTCGGATTTTTCAAAAAACCATGGAACCCGCAGCAATAGCTCAAATCAATGATCTAGGCGGCCCAAAAAAGAGGAGGGCACAGTTGATCAATCCGTTCACCCGACAGTCATTGCAGTCTCGGCATGACGTGCCAACTTGTCGAGGGTCTGATAGCCGAACTCGACTGCGCCGAAACCGATCCCGGCATCTCGCTGCGCCTTGGTCGGATGCAATTGGCGCATGGTGATGACCGTCTTGCCGTCGCTTTGTTGATCGAATGTTACCGTTGTGCGGAACATGCCGGGGTCATCGTCCTTGTCGGCACCGTGGTCAAACTCGATCAGGCTCGGCTCCTCGATGCGCCGGAACGTCATGCGGCTGGGCCACCTTTTATTACCATCGGGTGCGATCATATCGAATCGCCACGTCCCACCCACGCGGATATCTATTTCTTTGGTCTCGATTTTGAACTCTGCTGGTCCGAACCATTGGGGCAGGTGCTTGGGATCAGACCAGGCGGCAAACACTAACTCGCGCCGAGCATTGATCACCCGTGACAACACGATCTCCCGATCGAGCGCCCAGGTTGACAGGACCGAGTTGTTACCGTTTTCTTTTGATTGCATTTGACTTCTCCTTTTTCTTTAGTTTTTCGACGTAAAGTTCCAGGCGATCGAGGCGTCGTTCCCAGATCTCCCGTTGTGCTGCCAGCCATGCCTCGATGGTTTCGAGAGACGCCGTGTGCAGTGTGCATGTCCGGACACGACCGAGCTTCTCCGTCTCGATAAGGCCGCAGCTCTCGAGGATGCGTAGGTGCTTCATTAAGCTCGGCAACGCCATGTCGAACGGTTTCGCTAGTTCCCCGACCGATGCCTCGCCTCCGCACAGGCGCACCACGATGGCGCGGCGGGTGGGGTCCGAGAGTGCACCAAAGACGTTGTTCAGTTGGTTTGAATTGTTAGCCATATGGATAAGTATAGCGATGCAGCAAGTCGATGTCAATAACACTTTTCCAATTGGCTAACTGTTGATGTGAGATTGAGCGATGATGCGTGACGCAACCCCTTGTAGATGCTATAGGTTTCAGACAAGGGGTATTGCGTTCAAACAACTTGAGGAGGTCTACCGATGATGAAGTTGGGTTATGCGCTCATGTACGTAAGTGATGTGGAGACGACGATGAATTTCTACGAAGAAGCATTCAGCCTAAAGAAAGGCATCTTCCATGAGAGCGGTCAGTACGGTGAAATGATCACTGGTGAGACAAAACTTGGATTCGTTAAAAACACACTCACCACCATTCCATCGTCCATGGTTCGAGTCAATTTCCATCCCATTTTATGGATTTCTGGCGAACAGGGTGCTAAATATCGATCGATCGCCCAAGAAATAGCAGAGTTAAACCCCCGAAGGAGTTCACCCATGCGGAAGTGGGCTATTTGGAAAAATTTAAGGAACGGAGGCAGTGATGTCCGGTAGGTCAGGTAATTCGAGTGAGGTAGGTATTTTGAGTGAGGTAGGTATTTCAAATGCACCGGGTATTTCAAGCAAGACAGGTAGCAAGACAGGTAGCAAGACAAATAGCAAGACAGGTATAAAGAAGGAAAATTGGATTCGTGTTCTGAATTTGCCCAATTCTGGCGGCTCGAAGAGGGGTAAGGAGTTTTCGGAATCTACGGAATCTGAAAAATCTGAAGAATTTAATGAATTTACGGAATTTACGGAATTTGCGGAATTTAATGACATTAAGTTTGAACGCACCGACGACGGCGTGGCCAAAATTACCATCAACCGCCCCGAAGTTCGCAACGCCTTTCGCCCTGAAACGGTTCAGGAACTTTTAAAAGCCTTTGACTACTGTCGTGACGAAAGCTCCATCGGGGTCGTCATTTTAACGGGAGAAGGCAAAGAAGCCTTCTGCGCGGGCGGCGACCAGAAAGTGCGCGGCAACGGCGGTTATGTTGGGAAAGATGGCGTTGCCCGACTCAACGTCCTCGACCTCCAGAAAAGAATTAGATCCCTGCCAAAGCCCGTCGTGGCCATGGTGGCCGGCTATGCGATCGGCGGCGGGCACGTCCTTCAAGTCGTGTGTGACCTCACGATTGCGGCGGACAATGCGCGGTTCGGTCAGACCGGACCCAAGGTAGGGTCCTTTGATGGGGGGCTCGGAAGCAGCTACTTGGCAAGAATTGTGGGCCAGAAGAAGGCTCGTGAAATCTGGTTCCTCTGCCGCCAGTATTCTGCCGAGGAAGCTTTGAAAATGGGTCTGGTCAATCATGTTGTTCCCTACGACGAGTTGGAAACTGAAACTCTCAAATGGTGTCGTGAAATGTTGGAACACTCACCCTTGGCCATTCGTTGCCTCAAGACGGCCCTAAACGCCGATTGTGATGGCCAGATGGGACTCCTCGATATGGCCGGCAATGCCACGCTTCTCTACTACATGTCCGAGGAGGCGAAGGAAGGCCGAAATGCGTTCGTGGAGAAACGTAAGCCGAATTTCCGCCAGTTCTCGAGGCTTCCTTAGTGACGAAGGGAATTAGGTTCGTATGACGAAGGGAATTAGGTTCGTATGACGAAGGGAATTAGGTTCGTATGACGAAGGGAATTAGGTTCGTATGACGAAGGGAATTAGGTTTGTATGGCGAAGGGAATTAGCTTTGATCAGGTTGGCATGACGCAGCGAAAAAGTTTACTCACCGTTTGGCTCTCCGCCATTCGTCCGAAAACTCTTACGGCCGCCCTCATCCCTGTTGCCGTGGGCACGGCGCTGGCCTACGGCGCTCAGGGTTCCGTCCGACTTGGGTTAAGTGGTTTGGCTTTGCTCTCGGCGCTGCTGATTCAGATCGGGACGAACTTCATTAATGACTCTCTGGATTTTAAAAAGGGCGCAGATACCGACGAACGTTTGGGGCCTACGAGAGCGACTCAAAGTGGCCGACTCCGGGCTAACGAAGTCCTTGCGGGCGGGCTTTTGTGTTTTTTCCTGGCCACGGTCTTGGCCCTGCCCCTGGTTTATAGCGGAGGATGGCCTATTGTTTTGATTGGCGTCTTTTCCCTTCTCGCGGGTTATGCTTATACGGGCGGACCTTTTCCTTTGGCCTACGAGGGGCTTGGGGACTTATTTGTTTTGGTTTTTTTCGGATGGGTGGCTATCAGTGGGGTGTATTATTTGAACACGGGTGCTTTTGGACTCAACGGACTCGTTGCTGGATCTCAAATCGGCTTGTTGGCCACCGTCATGATTGCCGTGAATAATTTACGAGACCACCGGACGGATCGCAAAGCGGGTAAAAAAACTCTGGCCGTGCGCTGGGGCGTGAAGTGGGTAAAGCTGGAAATTGCACTGCTTTGTTTTGTGCCGTTTTTGGGCGCTTTTTATTGGTTCCAACAAGGCCTGAGATGGGCGGCGTTGTTGCCTCTTCTGGTTTTTCCCTTGGCTTTAGCGTTGATGGAGAAAGTGAGGACCACCGAGCCCGGAGTCGCCTATAATGGATTTCTGGCACAAGGTGCGCTCCTTCATCTGGGGTTTGGATTATTTTTGAGTTTGGGGTTAATTCTGAAATGACTATTATTAACAGGGCCTCCCAGACCTGGGATGTTCCCGTACGCAGCGTGGCGGTCTCGCCTTATGAATTGTCCCCGATCGCCGCATTGGGGCGCTTGAGTGCGGATCAGCCCCGGCGGGGAGCGCTTCTGAGAGTGGTTTTTGCTGATGAGGTGGTAGGATACGCGGATTGCCATCCCTGGCCAGAGCTGGGGGATCTTCCACTGTCTGATCAGTTGGCGTGTCTGAGGGATTTGACCATCCCGGATCTCCTCAACGGCAGGACGCCCGAGCAGTTCGTCAGCCCGGTGGGCAGCCTAGGGCAGGGGCCCTTGGAGCAGGCCGAGGCTTCCCCTGCTTGGACGAGTGCGGAAGGCGCGAAAGTCACGCTGCTCGCGTCTCGGTCAATGGAGTTCGCCCGCTTGGACGGTAAGGCGAGAGCGCGGGGCCGGAGCCTCTGGGAAGGTCTGCAGATTCCGGTCAGTCATGCCCTGGTGAATAACGTTCAGCAGTTGTCTGGAGCGGATTTGAAGTCCAAAGCCGAACAGGGCTTTAAGCATCTTAAAATTAAAATGGGCATCCATCCGCGCCAGGAAGCCAAAGCGCTGGTCGCTCTTGCGCCGGCTTTCCACGAGCTTGCCCTGAAGCTCCGGCTGGATTTTAATGCGGGCTTATCCGCGATCGAGTTCGAAGAGTTTCTGGAAACCTTGGGTGATGTCAGAGATTCCGTGGATTATATCGAAGATCCCACCGTTTATGATCCCCGTGTTTGGGCGCAAGCTCAGCGGCGTTGGGGTATTCGTCTGGCCTTGGACCGGCTTTCAGAGGAGACTTATCGCTTATTAGCGCCCCACTCATTTTCAGTGCTAGTCGTCAAGCCAGCTATTCAGAAGCCCGAGCCTTTATTTCAGCTGGCCGAGAAATTCCGGGCGTCCCTAGTCGTGACCAGTTATCTAGATCATCCCATCGGACAACTCTGCGCCGCACGCGTTGCGGCTCAGGCAGCGCTGCGACCGGAGCTCGTAGTTGAAGCCTGCGGCTTGCTTTCACATGGGGCCTATGAGTGGAATTCCTTTTCGGAACAGCTCAGAACTTCGGGCCCTGTTCTTTTGGCGCCTTCCGGTACGGGTGTGGGAATGGACGGAGCGTTGGCGGAACTCAAATGGGAACAAATTTAAATTTTAGCCCGAGCCCGAACCAGAATTCGAACCCGAGCCCGAGCCATGCGGAGGTGGCCATCCCCATGGATTGGGACTCTCTGGATAATTATGCTTATCTGAATCCAAGACTTCCCGCACTGGACGCCACGCGATTACGTTCGCTGCTTGAAGCTGTGTCGGAGCAGTTTCGAGCCCATGTGTTTCTCCTTAGCTCAGGAACTACGGGCGGGGCGGGGCAGGATTTAAAATGGGTGGCGCTCAGTAAAGCGGCGCTTCTCACTTCGGCGATGGAGGTGAATCGGCATTTGGGGAGTGATACGGGGATTGTGCACAGTGAATTAAATAATAAAGATTCAAAAAATAAAAATTCAAAAAAAAATAAAAGTAAAGACGTGTGGCTTCATGTATTACCCGACTTTCACGTGGGTGGCTTGGGCATCCGCGCTCGCGCCCACCTGAGCGGCGCCAAGGTGGTTCGGCTGGCCCATTGGGACCCCCGAGAATTTGTGACTCAAGTTAGCAATCATAGTGCCACTCTCGCTTCACTGGTCCCGGCGCAGGTTTATGACTTGGTTCATGATGGGTGGAGGAGTCCGGTCTCCTTGAGAGCGGTGCTAGTTGGAGGCGGCGCACTAGCGCCCTCCCTCAGGTTAAAAGCTTGCCAACTGGGCTGGCCCCTACTTATAACGTATGGAATGACTGAGGCGTCCTCGCAAATCGCCACTTCGCCGCGATCGACGTGGAACTCGTCCCGCGAATCATTAGGGAGTGTGTCAAATAGTGTGTCAATTAGTGTGTCGGGAGATAGTGAGTCATGCAATGCGTCAGGTAGCTCCGAGTCCACCGAGCTTGAGTTGCTCCCGCACTGGGCGGCTCGGGCGGGTGCCGATGGCAAGATTCAAATCCGGGGGGATTCGCTGTTCACTGCTTACGTGTATTCTGGCCCTAGGGGGGAACCCGTGGTTTGGGCTCCTCTTGAAGACGGCTGGTTTACGCCTCAGGACCGAGTTACCCTTCGGGGAAGAACGCTCCAAATATTAGGACGCACCCAGGATTTTATTAAAATAGGTGGCGAGAGTGTGGATCTAGGGAGATTGCAGCTGGTTTTGGAAAATATTCGACTAGAACTAGACCTTGTTTCGGACCTGGCCTTAATTGCCGCGCCTGATGCTCGTTTGGGTCATGTGGTGCATCTGGTTTCGGATCAGTCGCTGACTCAGGAGGCTGGCTCCGGTGTTTTGGAGATTTTTAATCAAAGGGTGGTCGCGTTTGAGAGAATTCGTAAGTGGACTCAATTAGTGTCGTTGCCCCGCACGAGTTTAGGCAAGTTGATTTTGACTCGGTAAGGGCTCGCCAAGAAATTACGGCGTATCCCCTATTTGGCAAGCGAAAGCAGCTGCCACAGAATCTTAAACGGAAGGTTGTGACTCCAACAGAGCAATCACCGCTAGGGCTTCATCCAAATCCAGGATAGCCTGTAGGGCGTGAGATTCTTCATAGAATTCACTGGGGGTGACGTCCTCGCTTCCATAAAATGCTAGCTCCCGGTCACGTCTTAAGTTTTTAGAAATTTCACATAGCCGTTTCAGATGGGGTAGTACGATTTCAGGAAGATCACTTTTAATTTCCATTAACTTTCCCGAGACTTCATGAGTCATGGGGACACTATGCCCCGCTTCTCGAATCAGGCTTTTCAACGCCAACTCGGATGCCTCCTGGCACTCTCGGACTACGTCAGCATAAAGCTTTTCTTCAAAGAGTGCTTGAACGGCTTTCCTTCTTCCCCGGGCTCGCAATCGGTAGTCCTTCACCAGCTTTATATTAGTCAAGCGGCCTCCAATTCCTGGGTTAGCTCACCGGTAAAATCACTCAAAATCACCGCAAAATTTAAAGCCTCTTTCATCGCGGGTTCAATTGTACGAAAGACGGATCGTAACACAACGGTACATTCCACAGGTAAGGGTGAGCGCAAGACATTTTCTGCACCGACTGAGGAGAAATGGCGCTCGATTTCGTCACGGATCTGTTTAACCCTTCCATAATCGAGCTTTCCTTCTTTGAGGATGACAAGCAGGTCGATATCGCTCCGATAGGTCGCCATGCCTTTGGAACAGCTCCCGATGAGCAGAACTCCTAAAATTTCCGGAGATTTTGGAAAGTGCCGTTTAAGCTCATTCATTTGAGAATCAAGCAAAGGGGAGAGC
>Ga0315273_10011508_pt1 | contig 11322 bp, 11 predicted proteins | sample YL17G02_0_MG_FD_205753 | JGI IMG/M metagenome (GOLD analysis project Ga0315273, IMG submission 205753) | Sediment microbial communities from Yellowstone Lake, YNP, Wyoming, USA - YL17G02_0 | ecosystem: Environmental > Aquatic > Freshwater > Lake > Sediment | place: USA: Wyoming | collected...
TAGATCGGGCCAATGGTTCGTTAAACCAGATAGCGGAAGCCTTCGGATTGTCAAAGGAAAGTAATGAGGCGTTGGTGATCCACGCCGAGAAGCTGGCAGATAATGCGGGAGGAGAGTTAAAGACCCCCTACAAAACGTCCCCGCTTGCGCGAGAGCCGTCACAATCCCCCTCCTCCGTCTCCCCCTCGCCAGAGAAGGGGAACATGGGGACTGGGAAGGCGTAACGCGCAATCCCCTCACAACAAAAAAAACAACATGATAACCAAAATATTCAAAGACCTTGTAGAGTTCGAGCAACGGCCCGACAAAAACATCAACGGAGTGACGCAAGAGTTTGCCAATCTCTATCCTGAATGGGAGACAGAAAACGCAACGAACAAGGGGTGCTGGAACTGCTCGTACTGCTGGAACTGCTGGAACTGCTCGGACTGCTCGGCCTGCTCGGACTGCTCGCGCTGCTCGGACTGCTCGGACTGCTCGGGCTGCTCGGGCTGCTCGTACTGCTCGTACTGCTGGAACTGCTGGAACTGCTCGGACTGCTCGGCCTGCTCGGGCTGCTCGTACTGCTCGGCCTGCTCGGGCTGCTCGTACTGCTCGGATAAAAAAGACTCCAAAGGGAAAGACCTCATGCCCGTCACCCCAAAATCAAGAATATCCATCAGGAGATATTCCGAGCTGCATCACAAACGGGACATCTCAACATGAGCGACTGGCACACCTGCGAAACCACTCACTGCCGAGCGGGTTGGGTTGTGACGTTGGCGGGTGAAGCGGGGAGGACATTGGAGAAAAAAACATCCACGCTATTTGCGGCCATGCAGATTTACCGTAAATCGAGTTCTATTAAAGTGAGCCAGGCACGGTTCTTTGAAACTGACGCGCAGGCATTGGCGGACATGAAACGATGTGCAAATGAGGAACTGGCCGAATCTTCGGAGACGACAACTCAAGACTCCCAAACTCTGCCTCTGAAGGGGAGCCTTTAACGCGCAAGCAATTTCCTCAACTCCCAAAACTCCAACTGCATGACACCACAACCAGACTGGGGCGGCGCAACGTGCATCAAATGCGGGTTTTCTACAACCGAGGAGATGCTTCAAGCCGTCTTGTGCGGGAAGTGCCAAGAGGAAGAAAGAATGAGGAAAGCGCATGACAAAAACCAATCACAAAAAACTTCTGCGTTACATCAGCTCCGACCTAGGATTGATCTCCCTCCTCTACGACCTCAACATGTTGCCAGAGCAGCTCAAGGAGGGATCGCAAGATTGGATAAGGATGCTGGTGATCACTTTGCACTGGAGAGCATCCATGGCAGAACATGACAAGAATAAAGCTGTATCAATCAAATCAACGATATGAACAAAAATGAAATCCTCAGACGCTTCCCCAACGCCTGCCAGTCATTCATTGCGGCTAATCTTGAGCCTGACCGTCCCAGGCCGGTTGCCGTCATGGAACCGCATCCTAGCCCTAAGCCACTGGCAACGTGCAAGGCTGAAGAAGGAGTATCAGCACCAATTCTTGTGCGCGTTATATCTACCAGAAAACAGCTCTGCGATTCAGACAATCTTGCGGCAAAATTCCTTATCGACAGTCTCAGATATTGTGGAGCGATTGAAGGAGATGAGCCTGAAAAGATCACGGTTGAAGTCAGCCAAAGGAAGGTCAGGAAAGGTGAGGAAGAATTTACGGTGATCCAGGTTTATGAGGTCCAGCCATGACAGCCATCCAGTACCACCTGATCATGGTAAGACTTAGGCTTGACTACATCAGGCTCATGCTTGAGCTGATCGAGCTTGAGATTGCGTCACTTGAAGCATCCCCTTATGGAGCTTGAATCTCACCAGAATCAACGCGAACAGTCTTTCCTGAGTCCAGCTTCACCTTGACCTTGCCAAATGCAACGCCTTGGACTTTTCCAGATTCTCCACCAACCTTGACAGGTTTTCCGGTATAATTACTGGCTTCGCGCCGTTCCTGTGCCAGAGTGAGTTTGGGAGCTGGAGGCTCTCCGGTGAACTGATCGTATGCGGGAGCCTTGTAGAGCGATCCTTCCGAAAGCCCTTGAGTTTCTGCGATGATGCGATTGCGGTAATTCATGGCAATCGTTCTCGCTTCCTGTCTGGACACGCCAAGTTTTGAAGCAATAGCTTCATCTGCAATAGAAGATCCTGAAGCTAGCCTGTAGATGTACTTGTGCAGGGCATCAGGGAATTCCACATCCACCTGACCCCATTGACCTCGACCAATCTTGATGGAACGATCTGGAGGCACTCCCTTGGGGGCAACGGTGCTTTCAACCACTTGGGATGGAGCTGCCTGAACAGGTTTAGGGACCGTGATTGGCTCTGGAGTCGCTACAGGTGCAGGCTGAACAGGTTGTGTGCCAATGGCATTTCTAACAGGCCGGTTGATCGTCTCCTTCACCAGAGCCTGCTGTGCTGGTTGCGTATTGCCCTCAACAACCTGGATGGCAATCCTGCGCTTCACTTCAGGTGTCAGTCCGTTGTACTCCCTGGGAAGATTGTTGATTGCAGCTTGGATGGCAGTCTCAAGATCATTCGCAACAGCCACCGGCGCAACCACAGGAGCGGCTCCCCTTGTGATGACTCCGCTCAACTGACTTGGAGCAACTGCTGCAACGGGGGGTCGCGCAAGCGATTGAGTGATGATGGCTTGGAGTGTGGCTGGAGGGATGGTGGCAGCTTGTGGAGCAGGAGCAACAGGAGCAGGCGCAGGCCCAACAGGAGCAGGCGCAGGCCCAACGGGAGGTGGTGCCGGTGGCGTTGTGGGAGGTTGCGGAGTGTACTTCTGAATCAGGGCTTGCTGTGCTGCTGGATCAATTGGCCCTGGTGCGGGAGTCCCTTGAGCATCCTTGAATATGCGCTGCACCCCGTTGTCAATGGCTTCAATCTCCCTTGGAACAAAAGGTCTAGCCATGGTCTTGAGGGCTTTGGATCCAAGACCTGTTTTTGTGACGGGAACCCCTTTGCCTCCAGGAACCTTCCCAGCCTGTGTTCTTTGAGCTGAAATGATTTGTTCATTCAGACCTGTCTTGGCATCCCTGACCTGGCCCCAATCACGATAGGGTGATTCGTCCAGGCCAGATGCAGCCCTGTAAAGATCATCAAGCTGATTGCTCATGGAATCAGCAATGCCAAGCCGGGCTGTCACAGAAGCGTTGCCCTTGGTCTTTCTGGCAGGAATGCCAGTATCCCCAAACACGCTATCAAGGAAGTTGTTCTGCTCAACCAATAGCTTCTGGCCTTGGGATGGGGTGATCGTATCAGGCAAGCGATCCCTGAATGGCTGCAATGCCGCATCCACTTCGGCCTGTGGAATGGTGGGTTGAGCCTTCCTGATGGCATCCTCTGCATTCTGGAGCATGGCTTGCTTGCTCATCTGAAGCCCTTGTTGATCGGCGACCTTCAATGCGTCCACTGTCTTGTTGATCAGGAAATCCTCAGTCTTTCCAGCGGCTGCAATGGCTTGTGCCGCATTCGTTGGAGCTTTGCCTGTGGCTTCAAGGATCCTGCTTTTCAGGACTGGAACAAGTTCTCCGGATCCTTCCTGTGCTGTGATGCCAAGAGTCTTTGTGACCACATCCTCCAAGGGAGCCTTAAAAAGCCCTCTAGATGCCACCTTTGCCGCTGTCGCTCCAACACCCTTTGCTGCCTTGGTTCCAATCTTTACCGCAACCCCAGCCGCTCCAGGGACCACAGGAACCAGCGGCAACGCCTCAGCCAATGGGATATTGGCCTTTCCAAAGATTTCGGGAGCAATGGGAGTTTCGCGAACCTCATCAAACGCTTTGTTTTCCAGTTCACGCTTGAAAACCTGTGAAACCTCATCGCTTGATGGTGTGCGAGCTTGGAGGCTTTGAATCAATGGAGCAATTGACCCTAAAGGGTTTGTTACGGCTCTCATGGCAGTTCCAACGGATGTTGGATTATCCGCCCCATAACGGATTGCCTGCCTTACTGCATTGAGAACGTCATAGGTTGGCCGCGCCAGAGCCTCCAAGCCTGTCTGGTATGCGTTTCGGGTTGCTTCCCTGCGATTCACCGTGCCAGCCCCAAGCAATTCTCCAGCACCCTGAGCACCCTTTACAGCCTGTTCCACAAGGCTTGCAATGAGATTTGGTCCAATGGACGCAATGTTGCCAACCTTGGAGAGCAAAGGCTGTTGCTGTTCAGCCGTGTACTTCTTGGCAAAGGCTTGTTCTGCCGTGGGTTGTACGGGAATTGCAGCAGCAGGAGCAGATGTTTGTGCGATAATTGCAGCAGCTTCGTCCTGTGTTGGAGCCTGATCATGCTCCACGGTAATGACTGCCCCCGTATTGGGATTTTCAATGTCAAAGAGTGCCATGTTATTGCGCCCTTGGAGTAATCTTGATGATCTTTGGGCCGGTGGAAGTCTTGGGAACGATTGAAGGAGCACCACCTGAAGGAATTGGAGTAGTCAAACCTTCAATCTGATTTGCCAGGAACTGCTCAAGGCCAGCCGATTTCTCAAGAAGTCTTTCAAAACTGTCTCCAGCTTGCGGAGAAAAAGGAATGAGGTTCTGCTTCTCGGTTGCTGTCAAGGCCGCTCCAGCAATGGCGCGTCCAATCGAGGCCGAAACAGCTCCCCGCAACCTTTCATTTTCAGCAGCAGTTTTGGACTGCGAAGGTTGAAGCACAAAACGTTGAAATGTCCTTGTAAAGAAGTTGGTTGGAGATTCAGAAAGTGATCCACTGATCACATCCTGCATGCCTGATGGAATATCGCCTGACGCAACTTCCTCGTTCAGCTTCTCGCGCAAGCGTTCCAAGTCCTTCTGCACAGCCTGATATGAAGCAACCTTGCTTTTCACTTCAGCAGGAAGTTTATTCAGCTTTTCATGGTTGAGGTTATCAATCGACTCACGTTCAGCCCTTCCTGATGCCATGGCAAGTTTTCCGTAATCAATGTCACCAGCATCATTTCTGAACTTGTCCAGATCGGCATCTGAAACGATCAAACCAGACTTTCCAGCCCGTCCAAGAATGTTGGCCTTGGATGTCTCTGTGATAGGCTTGGAACCAGCTGCTCCTTTCATACCTGCAATGTCTTTCTTCGTCTGGTTGCCTGCCGTGGCCATTCTTTCCTTTGAAGCGTTTCCAGTTTCCGCAATCGCTTTTCTCGCTTCATTTCCCAAGATCAAACGCTCCAATGCGCTTTGACCCTTTGCAGTGGATAATGCTTCCGTGGCAGCGGCAGCAGCTGTCAAATCCTGTCCAAACCCCGTTGGAACACCTGCAAGACTCACCGGCCTGATCGGAACACCGGCAGGAGCCACTGTGGGAGCTGCTCCCCCTGCTTCCAGCGCAAGCTGCTGATCAGCCGTCAATGCGCCAGGTTGGGCGATGACTTCCCCCTCAAGTCCGGCAGGCATCGCCACCACTCCACTTGCGGGATTGGCAGAGCTGATGGCCAGTGATTTCTGGACTTCCCTAGCAAGTGCAGCTTGAGGATTCTGCAAATCAATCAACTTCTGCTGCATGATGGCGTTATTGAGACGCCTTGTGAGTTCCTGCTCCAACTGCATCTGCCGTTGTGTCTGGAGCGTCTCCGGCAGATTGCGAATGGCTTGACCTTGGGTGAAGCCTTGGACGAGTGATTCCAGAGGATTGACTGCCGGTCCACCAAGCCCTTGCCGATATGGTGTCAAATCAACAAAACCGCCGTATGGTGATTGGTTTGCCATAAATTAGACTTACTTGTATGAATAAAGATTTGATGCCAGTGCGGAATTATCTCCTACTGGTTGCGCTTGCACAGAGCTTGGTCTTTGATTGAAAAGTCCGGTCAAAAACGATGAGAATTGATTGCTTCCACCTCCTCCGCCTTGCTGCTGTTGCCCTCCATAGCCAGCAACACCAGATCCTTGAATCACTGCTCCACCAGCATTGGCTCCCATTTGTGCTCCAGCAGGACCACCGTAAATGCCACCCACCACTCCGCCAATGATCTTGAAGCCAGTGCTGATAAGGCTGCTAAAGTTCTTCCTGCGTATGTCCTCCTTCAGGTTGGCATAATCATCCTGTGCAGCCTGAACACCTCGAATATCGGCTCCAATGCCCTGTGCCAGTCCTGCGCCCAAGTTCGTGTATTGCGCCGGGTCATAAAGCTGGTGGGAAAGGTTAAGTCCGGTTGTTCCAGCCTGTGCCGAATCAAGCCTGCGCTGCCGTCCACGCGCCTCTCCCTGCAAAGCCGTTTGCAGGATCGTGTTGCCAAGCCCTGCGCTACTTCCACCAAATCCCGTTCCAGCACCCGTCTCCAGCAACTTGCGCGTGATGTCAGCAGTGAGTGCTGGTGACAAAGACTCTCCCATGTTGAGCTGATCTAGGAATCCTTGATTGGCTCCCCGATAGTTGTTGAGGATATTCGGATCAAGCTGGTTCGTCACACCAAGCTGAACATCAGTCAATCCCGGTGCCAACGCCTTGTTGAAATTAACAAGGCCTGGCGCAACCTGTCCAGACAACGCGCCGTAGCTTTGTGAAAGCACATCGCTTGTTGGGATGATGGTCTGCTGGGGAGTGCCTTGCTGTCCAGTTACGGAATCAAATAAATCTGTGAAGAAATCTCCCATAAATATCAGTAGTAAATGATTACCTTTCCGTTTGCCCCATTCCCTCCAACATTGTTTGAGATCGTCCCGCCTGCACCACCACCACCCGGAAGAATTCCGTTCTGCTGTGTGCCAAGGGCTGAATCCACCCGACCCCCCTGCCCTCCCTTTGGAGCATCACCACCAGCTCCCCCACCCCCGGATATTGTCAGCTTTCCGGGTCCACCTTCGATGGAAATGTCTGCGCCAGTCACAACGCCACCCTTTCCCGCCTTTGGGCTTGGATTTACAACAGCACCCTTGCCTCCTCCTGCTGTCATGCCTGAAACAGTGCTATCCGCCCCATTGCTTCCCGCAGCTCCTCCAGAGCCTCCAGCACCAACAACAACGGAAATTGATTGACCGGGAATCACAGCTTTTTGCACGAAACCATATCCACCACCACCACCACCCGATTCGCTTGACCCTGAGAATTCATTGGCACCACCACCACCTCCACCCCACGCCTCTGCCCTGATACTGTAAATGAAGTCAGGCACCATGAATGTTCCGTTGGCATCAAATACCTGGAACTTCTGGAACCCTCCCTGAAAAATCATGGGGATGTAACGGCTTGTTGTGTCATCCCAAACAAACCATGATTCACAGTTTTTGAGCCATGGCCCCACATTGCTTGTCGGCTCAAGCGCACCCATGGCAAAGGATGTGAAAACCTGGTTGGGTGTCACGATGATCCTTTGAACCATGGCATCAAACATGTCCTGAATGGACTGTGGGCAAAACCCTTCGGGCAATGCGCCTGCACTCACTGTCATTCTTACAACTTGCTGGCTTAGAGATGAGCAGGACATAAAATTTGTTTATTTAGATAGAGCAGGAAATCTGGTTTGAGCTTCCGTAACCGTACCCACCATCGTTGACATGACTAACATAATCAACCTCCTGATCGCAACACGCAAGTTCCCTGCATGTGACATCGCTTTTTGCACATTGTCCGGTTGAGCTTTCCTGAAACTGGATCGCCTGGGATTTATAAATACGCACGGCATTTTTCCCATACCAACGAATCCTGTTCTGGAAATCAGTGGAAATGTCGTCAGAATAAGTTCCTTCCTTCGTGATGCAGTTATGCAAAGCCTCCTGCGTCTTGAAGTATCGGTTCTGATTCATTATCGTGGGATTGGCTTCATTGCACAACAGAGCCTTGATGCAATCCACTGCACAAAGCTGAAGATTGGCAATTCTCGTCCAGCATCCCCACATGCCCCTATAATCGCATGTGATGTCCACAATGCCTGATAGATAAGCCAGATGGTATTCAGTGAAGAGAAATCGCTTGAATGCAGTTTGCTCCTGAAATCCAATGGCCGGAAATTCCACAGAACAGAAGATCCTTCCTCCATTGTCGGAGCGATCCTCTTGAAAAGCCTCCCAAAGCCTGATGCCACATGCATCCTGTGACAGGTAAAATGATCGTTCCATTCCATTCACGTTGGCCGTTGCCCATTCGACGGGGCGAGTTCCCATCCATATTCCAAGCCATGCCACAGGAGAATCAGAGCTGATCTGGCTGTTTGTGGAAGTATCCAATGCCCAAGTATGGCGGTTGAACGTATCGCCGGATGGCACACTATATCCAAGAAATGTTCCAAAGGAGAATCCGCACACCTTGTTCTGAACTTCCTGGGTTATATTCTCAAAAGACCTTTTCATCTCAATGGAAGCGACTCCATTGCGGGAGTTGAGAATGGATGCGCCAACTTGCGTGAATCGCCTCGCCCCTTGCACACTCCACCACCACAGTTCGCCGTTATGGTAGAATGGAGACTTGCCTGATGCGGCTCCAACACCAGGAAAGAGCAGCGCAATGAAGTCGGGTGTGACTTTCCATGCGTCACGGTCCGTAATTCCAGCCCGTACAATGGTGGTGTTGTGGATGGTGAACACAAGCAAGCTCCTGCTGTCAGCAGTACGGGCCAGAGCTGTGATGACATCGCCATCCATGGCATTCAAGCTGCCACCAATGGAAAGATACTGGTTTTCAGTGAAGTGCAGAGGATCAAAGATGTCTGAGGCGAACAGGTCGCGGCCACGCGCCACCCAAAGCCTGAATCCAATCCATTCCATCCACAAGCCGAGCACTGTTTCATTGGAGGTTCCACCCGGATTCAGGTGCCTCGCCGTTGCCCCATCCCAAAAAGCGGGGCGAGTCCTTCCATCCTGCATCATCAAAACTGACCTTGGCTGGATCAGCACTCCTGCTGACTTGGCCTGCGTTGCCTCCTTGAAAACAACATGGTCAACACCTGGATCAAATTGTATTCCACTGAGCTGCGTATAAGTTACGAAAGGGAACTCCGAGACGTAAATCTTCCCATTGACAGCCATGACAAGATTCGTGATTCCACCTGTAGGAGTGAAGATGGTCAACCCTTGAGCTTTTCCATCAGGGAGCCTGAGTCGACTGACGTACCCTGGGCGCGTATCAATGATTCCACCCTTGTTGGTGGTATTGATCTGCCACGAAGTCTGACCGGGGCTTAACGAGGACGGATCAAGGTTGCTGTTGACTCCAAGAAGAAATTGGATTCCTCCATCGTACAATCGGTTGGTGTTGGCGGGAGAGTTGGCCATTTATTGCTTTATCCCGTAAGGGATTTCGTTGGGTTGAGCAAAAACATCAAGTCCGTTTGCTAATCTGGCTGAAGCAAATTGCACGGCTTTATCAATAATGGATTTTGGAAGAGGCTTGCTACCGGGCGCGGTATTCAAAAGATATTGAACCTCGTCCTTATTTAAGGTTGGAACAAGAGTTGGAATAAGCATTTCTCCTTTTCCAAAATCTACAGTCGTTGAAAGTTCTCCAGAAACTCCTCCAGTTGGCCTTTTAAGCTCTCCAAAGTATCCGAAACCCTTTGGAGTTCCATTTTGGCGAAGTCCATAATTTTTCTTTGGAAGAGAAGCCACCTGTTGTGATATAAAATCGTTCAATGACGGAGTTGGAGTCAAAGAATTTGAAATCAACTGCTGTAATTGCACGTTATCCATGGCATCAAATCATGTTTTGACTGTTGTTGCCACTACCGGCATACGCGCCTTGAAACTGAATTTTGATCTGATTTGGACCTGAACGGCTTTTCTGCTCCCGTTCAAGAGCAGCCTTTGCAGCAGACATATATCCCGCATATTCAGTCAGCAAATCAGCCTCGTACTTCTTGATTGCCATGGCCATCTGCTTCAGGGCTGTCACGCTATGAAGCGGAATAGCATCTGAAAATTGAGTGAACTTGAATATCTTGCGCCGGGCTTTCATGCGAACCCATGTTGTGCAACTGCATGAAGAATTGTTCAGACCAAATCGGTCACAGCCATTGCCGCTCACCGTAAGCCTGCGAAAGCTGGGCTGCGTGATGTTTGGCCTGAAAATGCCAAGCAATGTCCCGCCCGATTCGGCTCCAGGGTCAAGCGCAACAAGTTTTACGAAGCTATTGGTGATGGATTTGCTTACCCTTGTAATGCGCTTCACCTTTTGTGTGCTTGGCATTCCAGATCCGTATCCATACAGCACCGGCACATCAAATCCGTCCTGCAATACCCCGTTGCAATCAGGGGTCATCATCCATTTTCCGCAATCATCGTAGCCATACACGCGCACGTTGGCCGTTGGATCTTCCGGACCTTCAGGATATGCCGCAATCTTGGAAGGCTTGACTGGATCACGAAAGACTGGAAAATCACCCCGGTCATTCCATGAAAATGAGCAGGAATCAGGGCAGCACTCACTTCCCGGACCATTCAAGTGAAATTCAAACCACTTGTTTCTGAAGTCCGCAGGATGCCCTCCAATGTTGATTGCCAATGGCACTTCCACATCGTCGGGCAGCGTGATTTCGCAACCTTGGGTGCAAATATCAAGGTTGATGACCATGGGATCCCAATTGCCAAGGTTGGCAAGCTCCTCAATGGCTTCATTCAGCTTGGCATACGTTTCAGCTTCGTCGCATGTGCCAAGTACTTTCTGAATTTCAGTCCAGATTTCTCCAACTGTAATCATGGAAGATGTACGATATAAGTAGCATCAGGCAACCACTGCTTGCAGGAAGCAATGCACGAATCAGCAACTTGTTGAGCTGTCATGCCACTGGTATCCATCATGCCACAAATCATGGCTTGTCCAAGTTTGCCTTCGCTTGAAAAGCCTGATTTTCCCTGACCGGCGATAGCCCATACGTTGATGTCGATGTTGATGATCATATTATCCTTTCAAAAGTTCAGTACCATACCACCACAAGCCCTGCTGCTCCAGCTCCACCATCGTTATTGGAGACAGTGCCTCCAGCCGCGCCTCCACCTGGAAATATTCCATTCTGTCCTGTGCTCAAGGCAACGTCCGTAACGCCTCCAGAGCCTCCTTTGGGACAATCTCCTCCCTTTCCTCCACCACCACCCACTGTGAGTGCTCCAGGTTGTCCATTGAAGTTCAAATCACCCCCTGCTGCGGTTCCACCAGCACCAGGATTGCTGCCAGCACCCTGACCCACGCCTCCAGTTGCGGAAACAAGCAGGATCGAGCTTGTTCCTCCTGTTCCTCCCACTCCGGCCCCTCCCGCCGCGCCTGCCGCGCCCACCACCACGGCATGAATGGCCGCAGGAACCACGGTTTTGATCGCAGCAGCATAAGCACCTCCACCAGCACCAGATTGTGAAGATCCTCCAGAAACATCCCC
>Ga0315273_10011509_pt1 | contig 11321 bp, 11 predicted proteins | sample YL17G02_0_MG_FD_205753 | JGI IMG/M metagenome (GOLD analysis project Ga0315273, IMG submission 205753) | Sediment microbial communities from Yellowstone Lake, YNP, Wyoming, USA - YL17G02_0 | ecosystem: Environmental > Aquatic > Freshwater > Lake > Sediment | place: USA: Wyoming | collected...
CAAGCTCAGGGCAAGCTCCTTCGACAAGCTCAGGGCAAGCTCCTTCGACAAGCTCCCCTCGACTACGCTCGGGGCAAGCCCTTCGACTACGCTCGGGGCAAGCCCTTCGACTACGCTCGGGGCAAGCAGGGCTTGCAAGCACCGCGCCCTTCAAAGATTCGATCAAACTGAAGATTTGTTTCAGGGCGAGCCGCGGAGAATTTTCTTCGGGGATAGCGAGATATTCCTGAAAAGCGAGCGGCTTCAATTCAGCCGGAGCGTGCCGGCCAGCGTTAATCAAATTCACGAAAAGCCGCGGGAAAACCAATTTTTTGTTACCGGCTGTCTCGGCGATTAGTTGATACAGCGGGATATTTTTTTCTTTGGAAAGAAGCCGCGAAAAAGCGATGCTCAAGGCGAGAGATGTATTGGCGCCGATATTCGCCTTATTTTCTGTTCCGTCAGCGTCAAGCAGAGCGCGGTCAAAAGAAACAATGTCCTTAAAATCTTCTATAAGCAGTTCCGGGCTGATTTTTTTCACGACAGCCACGGCTTTTTCCGCCGGATGGGATACGGCTTCAAATTTCCCCTTGCTTTTGCCCGAAGGAACGCTTGCCTTTACCCGCGTCTTTTCCGAAGCAAGCGCCACCTCGATTGTCGCCTCTCCGCGGGAATCCTTGATAATCAAGACGGCAACGGATTTTATCCTCATTTCTTTAGGCGTTTTTCTTTCTCCAAAATCGCGAGCGTCGTCTTTAAGACCGAATCCGGATTCAGAGAAATACTCTCGATGCCTTTCTCCACGAGAAAATCGGCGAAATCAGGATAATCCGATGGCGCCTGACCGCAAATGCCGCTGTATTTTTTCTTCTTTTTCGCCGCGGCAATCAAACCGGCGATGGATTTTTTCACCGCTTCATTTTCTTCGTTACCGATGCCGGCCAAGCCGGCGTTGTCGCGGTCAATACCCAAAGTAAGCTGGGTTAGGTCGTTTGAACCGATGCTGAAGCCGTCGAAGATATCCAAAAATGCGTCCGCTAAAATCACATTCGAAGGAATCTCGGCCATAACGTAAACCTTCAATCCCTTTTCTCCTCTTTTTAATCCGAATCCGGCCATGGTCTCCAAAACTTTCCGGCCCTCTTCCGGAGTGCGGCAAAACGGCACCATCACGATGATATTGGTAAGTCCCAATTTTTCGCGCGCTCGCTTAATCGCCCGGCATTCCAAACCGAACGCTTCCTTGAAGCGCGGGTCGTAATAACGCGAGGCGCCGCGCCAGCCGATCATCGGGTTCTCTTCTTCCGGTTCATAGTCCCGGCCTCCGAGCAAAGACGCGTATTCGTTGGTCTTAAAGTCCGAAAAACGGACAATAATCGGCCGGGGATAAAAAGCGGCGGCTATCTGCGCCACGCCCTCGCTCAATTTTTCCACGAAAAAATCTTTTTTATTTTTGAATCCGGAAGTAAGCGCTTCGATTTGTTTTTTAAGTTTTTTGTCTTTTAATTTGGCGAAATTAATAAGCGCCAGGGGGTGGATTCTTATTTCCGAAGCGATAATGAATTCCTCGCGGGCCAAACCTACGCCATCCGAAGGGATAAAAGAGGATTCATAGGCCTCGCTCGGACTGCCGATATTCATCATTATTTTCGTTTCCGGCCGCTTTAATCCTTTCAGCTCGTATCTTTTAACCAGCCATTCGGTTTTGCCTCTCCAGACAAAGCCGTCGCGGCCATTCGAACAATCCACGGTAATTTGCTCGCCGGATTTTATTTTCCGGGTCGCGTCGCCGGTTCCGACTATGCAGGGTATGCCGAGTTCCCGCGACACAATCGCCGCGTGGGAAGTGCGGGAACCTTTATCGGTAACGATGGCCGAGGCGATTTTCATAATCGGCTCCCAATCCGGGTCGGTCATTGTGGTGACAAGAATCTCTCCTTCCCTAAATTTACCTATTTCTTTCGCGCTTTTAATGATGTTCGCCTTTCCCTCGGCGATTTTCGCGCCCACGGCCACTCCTTTAACAACCAGCTCGCCGGCTTTTTTCAAAGCATAATCCTCGATAACAAGAGCGTCGCGTTGGCTCTGCACCGTTTCCGGTCGGGCCTGAAGAATATAGAGTTTGCCGCTCTGGCCGTCTTTGGCCCATTCCAAATCCATCGGCTTTTTATAATGCTCTTCCACCTTCACCGCCCATTTGGCCAGCTGGATTATCTCCTTATCCGAAAGGGTGAATTGTTTGCGCTTTTTCAAAGGCACTCCCGCCGGTCTGGTTTCTTTCCCTCCTTTCCCGTAAACAAGCGCTTTCTCTTTCGTGCCCAATTTTTTGGAGATTATCGCCGGATAACCCTTCTTTAAGGCGGCTTTGAAAATCTGGAACTCGTCGGGAATGATTTCGCCTTGAACGACGAATTCGCCCAATCCCCAAGAACTGTCGATGACCACGACTCCGGAGAAACCGGTATCCGGGTCGATGGTGAAAATTATGCCGGAACTCGCTTTGTCCGAACGCACCATCTTCTGCACGGCCACGGAAAGATAAACCTTCGAATGGCCGAATCCCTTATCCTCGCGATAAGAAATAGCCCGGTCGGTATAAAGCGAAGCGAAACATTTTTTGACCGCCAAAAGCAGTCCTTTCTCGCCGGAAACATTAAGATAGGTCTCCTGTTGTCCGGCGAAACTCGCTCCGGGCAAATCCTCGGCCGTGGCCGAAGAACGCACCGCCACATCCGCGTTGTTTTTTTCAAATTCTTGCGAGAGTTCCCGGTAAGACGAGATTATCTCTTGACTCAAATCCGCGGGAAGCGCGCCGGCCAAAATCGCTTCTCTTATTTTCCGCCCCCGCTCCTGAAGATTTTTTAATTTATGGCTGTCGAGACCTTTTAAAATTTCTCTTATCTTTTTATCCAACCCGTTGGTCTCCAAAAAACAACGGTAAGCATTCGCGGTTATGGCGAAACCATTGGGAATGGTGATGCCGTGGCGGGACAATTTCGAATACATCTCGCCCAAAGAAGCGGTTTTGCCGCCGACTTCGGGAATATTTTTAATGGTGATATTTTTGAACCAAATAATGTTTTTCATGGCAATGTTTAATTTTCAATTTCTAATTTTCAATCAATTTTCATTGAATAAAATTTTCAATGTTTTAACGACGAAACAATTTTCTGAAAAATGAGCGTGAGTTCCTGCACTTCTCTCCATAGAAGTCTAAGTTCTTCTTTGTCTTTAGGAAAGCACTGATTTAACATTCGTATCCAGTGTTTTGTCTCCTGCGATTCTTTTCTACAAATACAAATCTTATTTCTAAAATCTTTCTTTGAACTGGCGCCGTTCGCTTCCTGATAGTTCGCGCCGATACTTGTCGCCGACCGCACAACTTGGCTTATAAGCGGTTTTGATATGGCATTTTCTGGCAACTTTTTACAAAAAATAATTATTGCTTCCCCAAATTTCCCCGTTCTCTCTTCAAGGTCGTATGTTTGGCTCATTAGAAAATTGAATCATTCATTGAAAATTGAGAATTGGAAATTGGACGCTTTATTCGTTTATCACTATCATCAAATCCGATACGTTGCTGTCGGTCATACCGGTAATGATAACATCTCCGGTTTTTCGAAAAAAATGGTAGGAGTCGTTGGAAGCAAGGAATTGCCGCGGATTAAGGCCGAGTTTCTCCGCCATTCGTTTAGTTTTCATATCAGCCAGGGCGCCGGCGGCCTCCACAATATTATCCTTGCCGTCCGAAGCCACGGATACGATGAGTTGATTCGGCTTTAAAAACTCAAGCGCTCCCAAAACCAACTCCTGGTTCCGGCCGCCTTTGCCTTTTCCCGACACCTTAACCGTGGTCTCTCCGCCGAAAAGAAAAACCGCTTTCTTGCCTTTGGCTAAACGAATTAATCTCCGGCCAACGAGTTTCGCCTCCCCGCGCAGATGACTATCGACTATCCTCGGCCGGAAGCCGAATTTTTTCGCTTCCTTCGCCATCGCCCGGAGAGCCGTCTTGTTGTCCACGATGAGAATATTGGAGACCTTTTTAAAATATTTTCTGTTCTTGGGCGTTTCGGAAAACTTAACCGGAGGCAAATTATATTTTTCGAGCACTCTCGCGGCATCCGCATTGGTGGTCCGGTCGAAAAACGTCGGCCCGGAAGCAACGATGCTCAAGTCGCTGAACGGCACGTCGGAGAAAATAAGTCCGGCCACCGTCGCCGGATAAGCGATTTTCGCCAGATCCCCGCCGTGAACACCGGGTATATGTTTTCGCGCGATATTTATCTCCCGAATATCCGCTTCTTCACGAAGGAGTTCCTGCGTCAGGTCCCGCAAAACGCGACCGCTCATCCGCTGGGGCGTCGCGAGAAGAGTCGAGCCGCCGCCGGAAACAATAACGATAACAAGGTCGTCTTCCCCCGCTCTTTTCAAAATTCTGATGACCTCTCTGGTTGCCCTGATATTTCTCTCCGAAGGATAAGGATGGTCGCCGACAAAACTTTTTATTTTTTTCAGCCGGCCAGCTTTCACGTCAATCACCGCGCCGCCGGTTATCCGGTCGGCCAAAATTTTCTCCAAAAAAACCCCTGCTTCGAAAGAAACCTTGCCCGCGCCCACTACGAACACCCGCTTGAATTTATCAAGGTCGAATTTTTTCCCGGCAATCGAGAGAATATTTCCCCGGCGTTTAACCTTATCGCCAAGCGCTTTTTGGGTAGAAATCGCGGACAAACCCGCGTCAATAAGATTAAGCGCCAATCTTCTTGAGGAAGAAGTCGCCAGTCGGGAATAGTTTTTTACAATCACCGCTTAATTTTAGCACGAATTAAACCGCTGATTTGCGGTTTTTATTCAAGAAATCATTGATGTTCAATACGGCTTTAATGGCGTCTCCGGCAGCAATGTTGTTTTGGCGATACAGGGTATCGCAGACATCGCCGGCGGCCCAGATGCCTTCGGTCGAAGCGCGGAAAGTTTTGTGGTCGACGACAATTCGTCCCTGTTCGTTTATCTCCGCCAGTCCCTTCACCACCTCGGAATTGGGCGCGCTGCCTATCTCCACGAAAACGCCGCTCACGGCCAGCTCTTTAATTTCTCCGCTTATCTTGTCTTTGTATCTGACCCCCTCGACAAAATCCTGACCGTAGACTTCGACGACCTCGGCATTGAAAATCATTTCCGCTTCCGGTGTCCGGGAAATTTTCTCGAAAGTCACCGGGTCGCCTTTGACCCCGGCCGAACGCACCAGAAGATAAATTTTCTTGGCGTAAGCGAACAAATCGATTACCGCTTCCAGGGCGGCGTTGCCGGAACCGACGACAACGACATTCTTGCCTTTAAAAAGAGGGGCGTCGCAAGTGGCGCAATAAACCACGCCCCGGCCGGCGAAGTCCTCTTCGCCGGGCACGCCGAGTTTTCTCTCTCCACTGCCTGACGCGACAAGAACGGTCATAGTTTCGATTTCCTCCCCGCTTTTCAGCTTGACGCTGAATCCAGCCGCGGTTTTTTCAACGCCGACCGTTTCCTCCCCTTCCCGGATTTCCGCTCCGGCAATGCTCTTCAGATGACTTTCCGTCTTTTTCGCCAACTCGTAACCGGAGATATGCTTTTCGCCGACCCAGTTTTCGATATCTTCGGAGACCTTGGATTGCCCGGCCAATTCTTTCGCGACCAAAACGAATTTTATTTTTTTTCTCGCGGCGTAAATTCCGGCGGCTATGCCGGCCGGCCCGCCGCCGATGATAACCAGTTCGTACATTTAGGCGAGTTTAAGAAATTTCCCTATTTCCACCCGGTTAAAACCGACAAAAATTTGGCCGTCTATTTCAATAACCGGCACGCCCATCTGATGGGACTTTGTTTTCATCTCCTCCACGGCGGCGTCGCTCTTGGTCACATCTATCTCTTCATAACCAATGTTGTTCTTGTCAAAAAACTCCTTGGCCATGCGGCAATAAACACAGTAAGGAGTGGAGTAGATTTTTACCTTCATCGTGGAAATTATAATCCCTCTGAATCGCGGCAGTCAACCGAAAAATTATTTATTTCTTGCCGAAAATCTGCCAAACGGAATAAAGAATGAGTCCGGCGCCGGCTAAAGCATTGCTGTAGGCCAAAACAGTCAAGGGGCCGCCCAAAACATAAGGAGAAACGATGAGCCAGACGCCCAAAAGGACAAAAGCGGCTTCCTTCTTCATGGATTTATATTAGCATCGTCATTATAATTACGCCATGAATCGGACAGTCGCGAAAAACACCTTTTGGCTCTTCGTCGGCCAAACCGTGGGACGAACTTTGCGCGCCGGGTTTCTCATCTTTTCCGCTCGTCTCCTCGGCGCCTCCTCTTGGGGGGCTTTCGCCTACGCCTTAAGCCTTGCTTCTTTTTTCAGCATGTTCACCGACTTCGGAATAAACACCTTAATCACCCGCGAGGTGGCCAAAAAACCGGAGGTAAAACTCAAATACTTAAGCACTTCTCTATTTATAAAGACCTCTCTGCTTCTCGTCCTTATCCCGTTCGCTTTTATCTTCCGCGATCATCTCTCCAAAATTCCCGAGGCAATCGTCCTCATGCCTCTTATGGCGCTCTTGGTCGCCTTTGATTCTCTGCGCGATCTCGCTATCTCCATCGTCCGGGCGATGGAAAAAATGGAAATAGAGGCCTGGATAAATATCCTGACCAATCTGGCTATTCTCGTCTTTGGCGCGTTCCTTCTTGTCATTCACCCCACCAGTTACAACGCCATGTTCGGTTATGTTTTGGGAACGGCTTTCGGCTTGCTCGCCGCGATTTTCGTCCTCCGAAAACATCTCCAGGGACTCTTCCGGCATTTTGACCCTAAAATGGCCTGGCCGATAATTAAAATCGCCTGGCCGATTGGCGTGCTCGGCCTTCTTGGTCCGATTATGATTAACACGGACATTATCATTGTCGGCTGGCTAAGAAGCGTGGGAGAAGTCGGGTTCTATTCCGCCGCCCAGCGGGTGATACAATTCCTTTACGTCCTTCCGGTTCTTCTCGGCGCCGCTTTTCTGCCGAGCATTTCCAAGCTTTCCGAATCAAAAGAAGAATTTAAAAAATCCCTCGAGCAGGCGGTCAAAGCGGTTTTCTTCCTCGCCCTCCCTCTTGCCGCGGGCGGAGCGATACTGGCCGAACCGATAATCTCCTCTCTCTACGGAACGGCCTTTCTCCCGGCGGCGGCAAGTTTCCGGATTCTTTGCTTCACCTTTATCACCCTTTTCCCGTCCGCCGTAATCATCAACGCGGCTTTCGCCCTCAACCGACAAAGGTCATTCATTTTTTATACGGCCGTCGCCATTCTCGCCAATATCGTTTTGGACCTGCTCTTTATCCCCATTTGGGGAATCGCCGGTTCGGCTCTCGCCACTCTTCTTGCCCAAATTTTTATGTTCTTCTACATTCTCGCCGTTATGCGCCGCATCAATCACTTCTCTTTCTTCAGCGACATCAAAAATATCATTTTAGCTTCCTTTTTTATGGCCGGCTATGCTTTCCTCGGACAGCGGCTCGGCCTTAATTTCTGGTTTATTCTCGTTTCCTCGGCCGGTCTTTACTTGCTCATTCTTTCCCTGCTCAAAGAACCTCTTCTAAAAACCTTACGTTCCTATATCGCCAAAACACCGGCTGTTTAGCCGTTCTCCTTACGAGTTGTAATTACCGATTATCTGCTATAATTAGCTAAAGGTCGGCTATTTATTTTAAAAATGAAGAAAAAGGCGGCCAAGAAAACGGCCAAAAAAAAGAAATGCAGCGCCTGTGGCTGCGTGATGAGCAAGTGTAAGTGTTAAGCTAAGCGATAAAATACCCCCCCCTCCGACTTTGGTCGGAGGAGGGGGTATTTTTATTTCCGCTCGCGCTCATTCATATATTTGCCCGCTTCTTTGGGCAGAGCCAAACTGGTCAGGATGAATATCACGGCCGCGGCCAGAAAGGAAAAATGGAGGAACATCATTTCCAGATTTTCATTCGCGCCGAAAATGTGGGCGAAAGCGGAGAGAAAGCCGAAGGTGAAGATTACTGCTCCCGCCGTCATCAACCGGTAATATTTTTTGAAAAACGAACCGGTGAGCGTGCGGCTGGCGCGGATATTCAAAATGATAAAAACCAACCCCAAGAAAACGCCGACGACATTCACAAAATGGGTAAAATCGTATGTCATTTTTTTATTTTTTAAACCTTTTGATAATTAAAGCAGTTTTTGCTTGTATTCGCAATCGCGAGCGGCGCGTCCTTTTTGGCCGCGCCGCTTACCCCGCCTCTCAATGAAACTTATCTGGAAAACAAACGAGTAAACCAACCAAACAGACTGAATGTCTTGGTCTGATTAGAGATAGCATTTTCCAGGGCCGTATTCTTTTTGTTGAGCGCTTCGATTGTCTGCTGGAGAGCCGTTGCTTCGCCCTGATTCGCCGCCTGCTCCTTGAGGGAAGTCAGTTCCTGAATGCGGACATTATTGTCTTCGATGTGCCTTTCAAGCTGACTGACCGCCTGGTAATTCGGTCCGATAAAGAATTTCAGCGCCTTACCGCGAGATTCAAGCTGTTTCACTCGCTGCTGAACCTGAAGCTGAAGATCGACTTGCTCGTCCAACACTTCCCTCAACCTCGTCTGAATTTGGTCCTGAAGCTGAACCTTTTCCGGAAGAAGATCCTTAATCTCCTTTATCGTCTGACCAAGGGACTCGATAGTTTTTGAGGTCCCCTCTTCTTCCCGGACTTCCTGCCGGATCCGCTGTTCTTCTCCCCTATTTTGTTCTTGAATCTGGTTCTGATTCTTAACTTCCTGACCGTTTCCGGTTCCCTCTGCCGACTTAACCTGATTTTCCTCTTCAACTTGCTGACCCGCTTGGTTTCCGCCAGCTTCCTGATTCGTCGCACCCTTCCCGACCGCGCCTGCCGTTCCGGCAAAAACAAAAACGAATATCAAAACGGGGATTAACGCAATTTTGTTTCTCATCTATTTTTTTATTCTGACCTTTCTATAATTATAGCAAATATTATGTGGTTTTTGAGTTATCGGGCTGCCCCGCCTTCGTCCCGCCTGCGGCGGGACTATGGACGGGCAATCGCCCTCCTTCATTACATTCAGTCGGGCTGCCGGGAATCGAACCCAGTTCTCACGCACCCGAAGCGTGCATACTACCGGTGTACTACAGCCCGCGAAAATCAAAAGCATTATATCGTTTAATCAGGATGTCGGCAAACGGATTTTCAGTCCACGTAATATTTTTTCTTAATCTCCTCTTCTTCTTCGGACAAAATCTGGGTGTAAGCCGACTTGGCTTTCTCGGCCATTTTCCCCAGTTCAACGTCGGATAAGCCGCCCAGTTCTCCGGCGCGTTTCTCCAGATAATCAAGATTATTTTTCTCCGGCGCGTCGAGCACTTCCTCAAAAAGAATATAGAGAATCCAGCCGACTTTGGGTCCGGCCGGAATTTTCAAAAGCTCCATCAAATGATCTCCTTTTAGAACCATCTGTTTCAAGCTCACCGGTTCGCGGAGATTTTTTTCGACGAGCGCCATATAAGCCCGCAAGCGAAAGGGCTGGGCTTTGGGCACGCCCGAACCGATGCGGTCGGCGGTGCGCAAATTAATAAGCTCCCAGATATTCTCCGAGCCGACCGAACGGATGGTCCTCCTTACCGCCGCTTCGGTAATCTCATCCGGGTCGGCCTTGAACATATGGAAACGAACCAGCATGGCTACCTTGGCGATGGTTTCCCTGGAAAAATGCAGGCGGTCAAGCATTTTTGACGCCATTTCCTCGCCGACCACTTCGTGGCTGAAAAAATGGCTGTCCGGACCTTCGCCGGTTTTCACGCGCGGCTTGCCGATGTCGTGCGTCAAGGCGGCCAAGCGCACTTCAAGGGAATATTTTTCCTCGGCGGCATAATCCAGCGATAGAATTCCGTGCTCCCAAACCGTGTATTTATGGTGCTTGTTCTGGCCGACGCCGATGCCCTCGCGAAACTCCGGCAGGATGTATTTGAGAAGCCCCAATTCTTCCAATTTCTCAAGGCCGTATTTTGCCTTCGGGGACATAATAATTTTCGTCAACTCGTCCCTTATTCTTTCTTTGGCAATCACGCCGAGAAGATGGTTGTTCGCCTTGATTCCTTTCTCTGTTTTCTCTTCAATCTCAAAATCCAATTCGCAGGAAAAACGCACCGCCCTCATCATTCGCAAAGCGTCCTCGTTAAATCTTTTCCCCGGCTCGCCGACAGTCCGGATGATTTTTGATTCGATGTCTTCTCCGCCGTGAAAAGGGTCGATAATTTCCCCCTCGACAAAAATCGGGTCGTCAGTCGTCAGTCGTTGGTCGTTAGTCGCTTCAAAGGCGATGGCGTTAATCGTGAAATCCCGGCGCGCCAAATCCTCTTCCACGGTGTCGGCGAATTTTATGTCGTCCGGATGACGCTTGTCCGAATATTTACCTTCCAGCCGGAAAGTGGTTATTTCCACGATTTTCAGCCGTTCGTCGTCGCTTTTGGTTTTCACCCCGACGGTGCCGAACTGATTTTCGTAAACGCTTTCGGGAAAAAGGAGCTGCAGTTCCGGCGGCCGGGCATCGGTGGTAATATCCCAATCCTTGGGCTCGCGGCCGATAATCAAATCACGCGAACAGCCGCCGACTAAATAGGCCTTGTGATTGTTTTCAATAAGCCGGTTATAAATATCAAAAACTTCCTTTGGCACGCTCAATCGCATAAATTTATTATAGGCGAAAAAAACATTCCGTCCTATTGTTTCCTCGGAATTTAAAAAGTAAACTTGTAAATAATCAGCTATATCCGCCTCCGTGGTGAAACGGATATCACGTCAGGCTTCGAACCTGATGTTGGGGGTTCGAATCCCTCCGGAGGCAAACGATAAATTGACTACTTCCCTTCCTTCAGCGCTTCGCTGATTTTACTGCCCTCGCCGACATAAGCGGTGAAGATGACTTGGCGGGGATTTATGCGAATAGTTTTCGGCGACCACAAGGAATCTTTCAAGGGCATCAATTGAAATCCGCCCTGCGCCGGGTCGGTTTCATTTTTAACGCCTTGCAGAAGATAAGCGTCGCTCAAGCGCAGACCGCAAAGATGCGACAATTTACCGACATACATATCCCCGCTTATAAGATAGACGACGGAGTATTTTTGGCTCGACTGCCAATTCCACCAAAGGCAACCACCGACAGACGCGCCGACTAAAAACAAAGTTACCGCGACTAAAATCGATTTCTTTTTACGCATATAAAAATTATATAAGAAACATAATCAACTGACAACTAAAGAAACCGGCGGCTAAAATAAAACCTCATTTCTTGGTACGATCGT
>Ga0315273_10011511_pt1 | contig 11321 bp, 8 predicted proteins | sample YL17G02_0_MG_FD_205753 | JGI IMG/M metagenome (GOLD analysis project Ga0315273, IMG submission 205753) | Sediment microbial communities from Yellowstone Lake, YNP, Wyoming, USA - YL17G02_0 | ecosystem: Environmental > Aquatic > Freshwater > Lake > Sediment | place: USA: Wyoming | collected...
CCGCACCGGGCCAGAAGGCGATGTAATACAGGACCGGTGAAGCAGTAAAGGTGTCCGGGAACGTATATGCGCCGAAGGGGGGCGCTTATCACGCCAAGACTGCCCCGATACGCAAGCCGCGCCATCACCTCGATTATGGAAGTGCGGGAAACGGTTTTCAACACCAGAACCACTCCAGGTTTCGATATTCGCCGAAGGGTCGATAGGGCGCCAGCCGGATCAGGCAGGTGCTCCAGGACGTCCCACATTGTGATTACGTCGTAGGGGCGGTCGACGCTATCCCCGATGTCCTCGATATTGCCGACCGTTACCGCCAGACCGCGGCCCCGCGCGGTTTCGACGGCCTCGGGGGAGGCGTCGATCCCTGAAGCTTCCCACCCGTGGTCCCGCGCCCAGCCCACGAAATCACCGGTGGCGCATCCCACGTCGATAAGCCGCCGCCCGCCCGTGGGGGGTGCGCACTCCTTGAGGCAACCGTCGAATATCCCCGCCAGGTGTCCCGCATAGGCGTCCCGGCCGGCCTTGTCGGCGTACCGTACGTGCTGGTAATACGCCGCGTTGTATGACTGCCCCCTTTCCCCGGCCATAGCCAGGCCGGAATAGCCCAGGCCGCATGGGCAACGGTATATGTCGAATCCGGGAAATTTAAGGTCGGTGCTTCCGGGCCGGTGGGGTGTTCCGCATACCGGGCAGTTCCACGCCGATCGCCCTTCCGTCATGACTGTCATCCGAATACCGTTCCGTGCGGCGGGGAAAGGTCCAAGCCGGTCAACGGCGGAGGACGCGGTCATCACCGGATGGCGATTGCCCTTGCCGGTATATTTCCTCGAAATAGAACTTGTTCTGCAACAAAAGGAGGGTGAAGGCGAACACCTGGGTTCCCACCAGCAGGAACAGTCCGCTGAAGACGACGCTGTAGGCGTAAGCCTGGAACACCTCGGTCATGCTGCTGGAAACAGCCTGGACCAGGCCTTCGTTGATGTGCCGCCTTCCGGCGATCGCCAGCCGGACGGCCAGGGCAAGGGCCATGTACAGGCCGGGCAGCAAAAGCATCGTTGAGATGATCATGAAGAAATAGGCGGGCCGCGAGAGCCAGCCCAGCAAAAGGTAGAGCCTCATGGCCCGCATGATCCCGAATTTGGAGACCCGTCCCGGCCCCTTCCCGGCCGATTTCAGGCCCGTCCACTCGAGCCGGGCCGGGATTTCGCAAAGCCGGAATCCCATCATGTGGGCCTTTAAAAGGATCTCGGGCTGCAGCTCCATGCCGTCGGAGGTCAAAGACAGGCCCTCGATCACCTCGCGCCGGTAGGCGCGTACCACGCAGGTGCTCGTGGATATCCTGTAGTTGGACATCCGGGCCAGGTACAGGTTCCCCAGCCTGCTGAGGAAATTGCGGTGGAATGGCACGTTTTTGACGCTCCCGCCTTCCATGTAGGGGGAGGCGAGCGCGATTTCAACGTTACGGGTCCGAAGCGCGTCCGCGAGGCTCCATATGTATTCCGGGCCGTAGCTTAAGTCCGCGTCCAGGGTGACGATCACCGAACCCCCGCTTTCGGCGAATCCGGTCCGCAGGGCGCGGCCCTGGCCGAAGTTGCGCCGATGATGAAGCACCTTTACGCCCTCGTTGCCCTCCGCGAAACGATCCGTGATTTCGCCGGTCCGGTCGGCGCTTCCGTCGTCCACGCAAATGAGCTCCCAGGACGTGTCGGGCCGCTTTTTAAGCTCGGTCACGATCCGCTGAAGATTCTCGGCGATGCAACCCTCCTCGTTGAAGGCGGCAACCACCACGGTTACTGCGGGTCTTTCATCCATTTGAACCGGCTCCTTTTTCATCCGTATTAGGCTTGTCGGCGATGAACTTAAGATAGCCTTCGCCCTTCATCCATCTTCCGTAGGCGTACGCTCCCCACGCGGAATCCAGCCTTTTTATGTTCTCCATGCGGTCGCCGTCCAGCCAGCCCCTGATTTCACTTTCATGATAATTCCCGCGTATCGGGACATACATGCAGTCAATGACGGCATACCAGACGACGGGATTCCCGCTGAGAAGCCTTAAAACCGCGAGGGTTGCGCCAATCGGGATCATCCCCCGGAACAGCCTTGCCGCGTATATGGCCGCGTTCATGAGGCCGCCACGGCCGTAGACGGCGACCACCAGCCTGCCTCCCGGCTTGAGAACCCTGACCAGCTCGGAAAAACCCTTCCTGGGGTCCGTGGTGTGGTGCAGGACCCCGTCGCAATGGACGAAGTCGAATGCGCCGTCCGGGAACGGCATTTCCAGGACCGAGGCCAGTTTTACCTCAAGCCGGTCCGCGAAATCCCGGTTGCGTTCCCGGGTGTTCCTCACGCATCCTTCGCCCACATCGATTCCCACCACGGTTGCCGCGCCCTTAAGGAGCATGCTCCGGCAGGCGCGACCGCTTCCGCACCCGGCGTCGAGAACGGTTTTCCCCCTGAAATAATTTTCCGGAAGGCCCAGAGGCGACCAGGCGGTAAAATGATCGTCAGAGAATTTTTCCCATTGCCGCTCGTCGAAAAGGTCCCATATCCGGGCGTACAGGGCGCCGGTTCTGGCGGCCAACTGCCGGTCTTTATCGGGGGCCATGTTATCCGCTCCTTGCTTGATCGCCCTTTCGATGAACGGGCACTCATCCGATAATACTCCAAAACGGCGCGGTATTTGCGTTGAGTCCGACATGAAAAGCCTGTCTTCCATAGCCGTCCCATGGGACACCCGCAAAAGGGGAAGGGCCTTTCAGCCCGCCGGTTTTATCCTCACCGGCAGCCCCGCGACCATGAGCTCCACCCGGTCGGCCTTTGACGCGATAGCCGCGTTGACGGCGCCCAGCAGATCCCGGTAACTTCTGCCAAGGGTGGTGGGCGGAACCACCCCCGATCCAACCTCGTTGGATACCGCTATGAGGCTGAGCCGGCGCGCGCGAACGATACGGCACAGCTCCCCGGCGCGGGCCAGGATCCTCGCGGAATCCATCCGGTCGGAGAGAAGGCGGGCGATCCAGAGGGTAAGGCAGTCGAGTATCACGACGGACCCCAAGGGGATCCGCGCCAGGGCTTCCGGAATCCCGCGCGATTCCTCGATCGTGATCCAGGAACGGGGGCGCTCCCGGCGATGCGCGGCGATCCGCCGGGCCATCTCCCGGTCCGAGGGACTGGCGGTGGCGAGGAAAAAGACGCGGCACCGGGGTCTTTTCCCGCCAAGGGCCAGCGCCCGGGTGCTCTTGCCGCTTCGCACCCCGCCCAGCAGGAGGGTGATCAAGTTTTTGTCAGCTCTTTTCGGGGGCGGGAACGGATTTTCCGGAAACTCCGGCCGACTCGAACGTGGCCATTTCGGCCAGGATGCGGCAGGCGGCGTCGACCAGGTGCATGGCCAGGACCGCACCCGTGCCTTCGCCCAGCCGGAGTCCCAGCGAGAGCAGAGGGGCCAGCGACATGTGGTTAAGGATCGCCGCATGGCCCCGCTCGGCGGAGCGATGGGCGGCGATGAGGTGTTCCCGCACCTGGGGGGCCAGGCCGCAGGCGATCAGCGCCGCCGCCCCGGAGATGAACCCGTCCACGATGACGGGCACCCGCCGGGACGCGCCCGCCAGCATCACGCCGGCCAGCCCGCCGATCTCGAACCCCCCGACTTTCGCCAGCACGTCCAGGGCGTTCTCGGGGTCGGGCCGGTTGAGCTTGATCGCGCGCCGGACCGCCTCCGCCTTGCGCACCCGGCCGCCCTCGTCGATCCCGGTCCCGTATCCGGTGACTTCCAGCGGGTCGATCCCGGTGAACACGGAGGCGATCGCGCTGGCCGCCGTCGTGTTCCCGATCCCCATCTCGCCGGTCGCGATCAGGTCGGCCCCCGCCTCGATCTCGTCGGTCGCGATCCGGATCCCGGTCTCCAGGCTCGCACGGGCGGTTTCCAGGCTCATGGCCGGTCCCCGGGTGATGTTGACGGTGCCCCGGCCCAGCGGGGCCGAGATCAGGTCAGGATGCGACGGAAGGGGGGAGGCGACGCCGAGGTCGGCCACCACCACCCGTGCCCCGGCCAGCCGGGCCAGCACGTTGATGGCCGCGCCCCCGGAGAGGAAATTCAGCACCATCTGGGCGGTGACCTCGCGGGGGTAGGCGCTGACCCCCTCGGCGGTCACCCCGTGATCGGCGGCGAAGCAGAAAACGACCTTGCGGTGAAAGACCGGCCGGGGATTGCCCGTGATCCCCGCGACCTGGCGGGCGAGCGCCTCGACGAGTCCCAGGCTCCCGACCGGCTTGGTGAGCCGGTCCAGGCGGTCCTGGGTATCCCGGGAGACCTCCTCGTCCGGGGGCCGGATGGAACGGACGGTTTCCTCGATCAGGCTCAACTGCCGACCTGCGTTTCCCACGGGTTCTGCAGGAATTTCTTGGCGTATTCCAGGCAGGCTTCCAGCCCGAGGAAGACCATTTCCATGGATTCCCAATTGGCGGAGGATGATTGGTAGGGCTTGGCCGGACGGTACATCCTGAGGACGTACCCGTTGGCCACCTTCCGAATCGTCAGCGTGATTTCCTTTTCCGGGTCGAACGGTTCGAAGCTCATTACGGTTAAAGTATAGCCCAAAGCCCGGTGGGTATAAAATAGCCTGCCATGAATGCGGGATCGGGAACCGGAACGGGGGATGCGACGGCGCGCTGGCTTCTGGTGCGGCACGGCAGCACGGCGTGGAACCAGGAAGGCAGGATCCAGGGCCACACGGACACGCCGTTATCGGATGAGGGCCGGGACCAGGCACGGGCGCTGTCCGTGGCGCTCGCGGGAGTCGAGATCAACGCCGTCTACGCGAGCGACCTGTCCCGGGCGATGGAGACCGCGCGACTGGCGCTTGGCGACCGGGATGTCCCCATATGCGCCACCGGGGCGCTGCGCGAGCTGGCGTACGGGGAGTGGGAGGGAGTGACCGAGGACGAGGCCGTGCGCCGCGATCCGGAACGCTATGCCCGGTGGCACACCGGAAACCCTCTGTTTGCAGCGCCGGGCGGGGAAAGTTTCACCGAGCTCAGGGAAAGGGTGGCGGCGTTCGCGGCCACGGTCTCGGCCCGCCATCCGGCCGGCAACATCCTCATCGTTTCCCACGGCGGGGCGGTCAGGATGCTCGGGCTGGTCATGCTGGGACTGCCGCAGGAGCTGTTTTCCCGGCTGGTCGTCTCGCGCGCCAGCCTGTCGGTCCTGGACGTGTCACCTTGGGGGGCCGTCCTCAAGCTGTGGAACGAAACGTCACACTACCGCTCTATATAAAGTTACGAGTTACGGGTTACGAGTTTCGAGTTTGAGGAGCAAAAGCAAGAGGATTACGGATTTTGCGGGCTACTCGGCCGGCACATCTTGATGTTACGAAGGAAGGGGAACTTCTTTCAGTCCACCTCGGTAATTTCGGGATCGTGCATGTCGCGGCCCACGATAACCCGGGTTTTCCCGTTTCTATTTTTGATGGAAATGTCCCACATCTGCATTGTCCCCGCGCCGATGATCATTTCCCTCGCCAGGTTGGATGAAACCAGCACGTTGGCGAGAATCTTCTTGCCGCCGATGGTGATGATCATGTCGGTGGAGCCGGCCACGGCGACCCGGCTTCCTCGGGTGGCGGCCCGCAGTTTGGGTGCCTGCCTGAAAGACTGCAATACCGCGCGCGGCGGGAGGCAATCCTGCCTTATCAGGGTGTAGAACGAACCAGTGTCGAACACGGCGGGTACGGTTGTTTTTTCACCCGCCGTGGTGGAAAGTTTGACGGCAAGAACCGGCTTGCTCATATCTGGCCAGATTCTATCAGTTTGCCGCAGGGTTTGAAAGAAACTTCGCCACGTTATTCGGCCGGCATCTTTTTCCAGAGCTGACGGCCCAAGAAGAGCTTTATCGGACCCGAGTCGGCTAGAACCTCGCCGTAGATCTTCATGTCATCCCCGGCGCCCCGGACGTATATCCGGGAGCGGGAGGAAAGACGGGCGATCTTCACCGGTGCGCCGGCGACCGGCTCGATCGCGTAGTCCACGCCGTCCCCGAACCTGACTTTCAGGTCCCATGCGAGCCGGTCGAGGAGCGATGGGGGTTTCGCCTTCGGGCGCTTGGGCGGGCTTTGAAGCCGGCCCTCGATGATGGTAATCTCGCCTTTCAGTGCCGGTTTCTCGATCGTGCCCTCGAACCGGACGGTTCCCTTCGCGCTTCCCCGGAAAAGCCGGGGAAGGCCGTCCACCCGTACCGCCGCCGGCGCCGAGAACGCGATCGAGAACGTATCCGGCGCGAATTTGGAATGGGTCGCTTCCCCGGCCACCACCACCGCGGCGCCCGCGACGTCGTTGAGGACGGCCTTGATCGAGACCCGGTTCCCCCTGAATTCCGCCCGTCCTTCCGCGAGCTTCAGGTCGGTGAAAACCGCCGGCGCCTTGAACGATCCGGGCGTACAGGTAAGCGTGCCGTCGATGCCCGGCCCGGCGGGATCCCCGGCGAATACGAGCTGTCCCCGGGCCGCGGCGTCGGATTCCTCGACGAAACCGAACGGTTTGAGATACCCGAGTGACAGCCCTTGGACGACCATGGTCAGCGAAAGCACGTTGTCGGGAACAAGCCGGAGCGATCCCGATCCGGTCGCCGCCAGCTCCCCGGCGCGTTCGGCCCGGACGGACTCCAGCCCGAAGGACCGGCCGGGGTCGGCGTGGCCCTTGATCTCGATCAGGTCCAGGGGGATGTCGCCCCATTTGCATCCGGCGAGCGCCAGCCGGCCGGCCAGCGGCGCTTCGCCGCCCTGGCGCCAGGCCAGGTCGGCGTCGGCCCGGCCCCCCAGCGGCGGCAGTCCCAGGGCGAGGAGCACCGGCGCGGCCGGGAATTTCCTCGCCTCCAACACGAACCGTTCCGGCTCGTCCGGCGGGGTCATGGCGCAGTCAAGCCTCATGGAAGCCCCGCCGGGACCCCTGGCCACCAGCCAGCGTTCGCCCGTCCGGGCGTCTTCCACGGTTTCGAACTTGAGTCCGGTCGCCGCTAAGCTGCCCAAAAGCTTCCACTCGGATTCCTCCGGGGATTGGACGGCCCATTTCTTGCCGCTGCGGACAGCCGTGATTTTCAAAGCCGCCGGTTCAAGGTCGCCCAGGGCGAGTCCGGTAAGGGAGAGATTGACGTTGCCCTTCTCGCGGGACAGGCGCGCGCTGAATTCGGCCCGGGAGAGCGAGAGGGTCGTTTTCCCGACGGGTATCCCTCGCCAGCCGAAAGCGCCCGTTGCCGTGATCGTTCCCCCGGAGCCGGTGAACCTGGTCGGATTCAGGCTGAATGACGCGCCCTCGTTTTCGAGGGATCCCTCCATTTCCCCGCCACCCGGCGAGGTCTTTATCCTTAAGCTTCCCGAGCCCGCGCGCCTGCCGCGCACGGTAAGGTCGCGGAACCTGATCCAGCCGTTCACGAGCGCCGTTCCGCCGTCATATTCCAGGGTCAGGCCGCGGGTTTCCACCCGGCCGTCGGCGTCCGGAAGCCAGGACGGGGCGCCAATCGCGCGCGCGAAGGCGATCCAGCGCAGGAAGGCTCCGTCGGACAAGGTCAGCGCGAGGGAGCAGGGATGGCGCCCCGTGGCGTCCACCCAGCCTTTCATGTCACCCTCCCCGCGGCCCCAGTTGAGCGAGGCGGTCATGCTGGCGCGGTCCACGGGGCCTTTAAGCGTGACCGAGCCGGACATTTTGTCGGCCGGCGCGGGAGCGGAGATCGCCCCGCAGACCGGGGCAAGAGGCAGTTCGCTCAACGCGGCCGTAAGCGACACCGTCCTGCCCCCGGTCGCGCCGCCCTCCAGCCGGAGGACCGCCGATAGCAGGTCCTCCCACGACGCCTTGATGACCATCCGGCCCGGACCTTCCCTGGAATACGTTCCTGAAAAGTCCGGATAGGCCAGCGCGTTGATTCGCACATCGGTCAGCCTGATTTCCGACGCCACCGTTCCGTCCTTCCCGGACGCCGTCAGCTCGGCCACGGCGTCCAGGTCGTCGGACCCGAACCTCAGGTACGCGATGGTGAATTTTCCGGCGCCTTCCCATCCGTTCTCGCGGGTTTCGAAGGTACCCGACCCTTCGGCCGAACAGTCGGGACCGTTGAGCTTTATCCGGCTGACCGCGGTCTTTCCGCTAACGGCCGAAGCGGCGAAGGAGAGGATGCCCAGGTTCCGGCCGCGCCACTTGAGCTCCCGGACCTCGCCGTTTCCGTCGAACGCCGGCCGCACCGCAAGGTCCGTCGCGGAAAGCGATCCGTTGAGGAAACCTTCCGTCTCACGCAGGGCGCCGGGGGAGGTGCCCCCGCCTTCCGGGGGAAAGGCGGCCCAGACCGCGCCAAGCGGAAGTTTTGCCGCGTCGAGCCGCGCCGTTACCGGTTTGCCGCCGAACGGGAAGACAAGGTCGAAAGCGGATCCGTCCGGAAGGGTGACCCGGGACAGCTCCAGCCCGGCTCGGGACAGGGAAAGCGACCCGGCGGAAACCGTCAGGAGGCGTCCGGGGAGCTTCAGGGCGGATCCGGCGAGGGAAGCCTTGAGCGCAGCATCCGCCGCGGTTCCCGAAATCCTACCCGTCGCCGTGATCACGGCGCCAAGCCGCCGCAGGACGTCGTTCCGCCTGTCCAGGTACAACCCGGCGACCGTGGTTTTGACGACCGAAACGGATCCCTGGAGCTTTCGTGCCGGAGCCGGTCCGATGGCGCCTTCCACGCTTGCCCTGGCCCCGTCCGGGCTCTTTCCGGTCACCGCGATCTGCCAGGAGCCGTCGGCCCCGGATCTGCCGGTTCCCGACAGCGCCCAGACGCCGTCCCTGGTCCTCGCGGAAGCGCGCACCTGGGAGCCCGCCAGCGCGAGCGAACCGGTCAACCGGGGCATGTCCGGATCGGAGGGGATGAATTCCCAGTCCAGGTCGCCTTCCGGACGCCTGGTTTTGACCGTACCTTTAAGTTTCAGGTTACCGGCCGGCGAGATGGCATCGAGGCTCCGCAGGTTTACCGTCAATCCCCCGCCGAGAATCTCGGCCGTTCCGGTCACGCGGTCGAAGGAGACCCCGTGCCAGGCAACGGCGCCTAGGTCGGCCACGGCGATCACGGTGGGGGATGCCGCCGGGCCCGATATTTCCAGCGTCACGTTTCCCGTGCCGCGCCCGCCCCGGGCGATGGAGCCGAGGCTGAAAGCCGTCGTGGCCGCGCCCAGTTTCAGCCTGGGGACTGCCGGATTCTCGATGGTTCCGGAGACCTTCCACGGGATGCCGTCCGTCTTCAGCGCGACCGGTCCGAGCCGCACCGTGCTCCCCTCGACCCGGGCGGTCCCGGTCATGTCCGTTAACGGGCAGGGCAGGCCGGGAATGCCGGCCGTAACCCGGTCGGCCCTGATTTCCCCGCTGGCCGGTCCCGGCTCCCATCCTCCCGGGCCGTGCCTCATTTCCAGGGAAAGGGAGGCGGACACGGCTCCCTGCCGGGGCGGGTCGGGCCATCCGGCGCGGATCAGCCACGGGACCAGCGGTGCCAGGGCCAGTTGGTCCAGCCGGATCGATCCCTTGACCGTGTGGGCGGAATTCCCCTGGGCCGGAACGTAGGTTCCCCGCGCCCTGACCCCGTGCCGGGGGGACGCGGGGGCGGTCAGGCTGGCCGAGAAGTCGTAGCCGTTATTCCCTGCGGGTACGACCGACACTTCGATGTCCGGGATTACCGTGACCGGGGATTCGACGGCGCCCGGCGCAACCTTTGGTTGCGCTCCGCCAGCTTTGCTGGCGCCCGGCGCAACCTTTGGTTGCGCTCCGCCAGCTTTGCTGGCGCCCGGCGCGAGCGATGCTCGCGGGCGATCCGAAGCGGATCGCTCGTCAGCCTTGCTGATGCCTGAACGCAGCAATACCCGACCCCGGGTTATATCCAGAGAAGCCCCGCGGGGGGGACCGAGGACGGGCAATCGGTTCGCCTTGGCCGGTCCCGTGATCGGCATGGTCACGGTCGCCTGCGGCTCCACCAGCCGGACGGCGCGCAAGGCCCTGGTCCAGTCGAGCCGGCCGCGGACAAGCGCGGCAAGGTCGAAGGTCAGCCTGACCTCCCTGATGACGGCCGAGGCGGGATCGTCCATGGTCCCGATCGAGACGTTTTTCAGGACCAGCGTGTTAAGCCCGGCCAGGTCGAGCGACTGGAAGCCCATGCCGGGACCGGATTTGACCCCGGCGATCGCGCGCTCCAGCCCGACCTTGAGGGTGGCCAGCATCAGCGGCCGCCACCACCAAAGGTAGGCGCTGGCGCCGACCGCGGCGAGAATCGCCCCCGCGGCGATCGCGCGGCGCCAGCCCCGCGGCACGGTCTTCAAATTCAGCGCCGGGGTACGGCGGGAGGCAGTCGGGCGATCAGGCGGTCCACCGTGGCGAGTTCGTTCCTCGCCTCCGCGCTGGTGGCGTCGAGCATCACGGCGAACGCGAGCGCCTGGCGCGCCTCACTCAACTGCCCCGCCCAGGCCAGCGAGCGCCCCAGCTGCAGGTAGAAAGTCGGCTCGACGACGGAGGCCTTGGCGGCCGCCTGGATGTGGGGTATCCCCGTTTTCGTGTCCCCGAACGGCTTGACCGACAGCGAGCCGTACTGGAACTCGGCCAGCCAGTTCGCGGGATTCCTGCGAAAAGCCGCCAGGTACAGGTCCCGGGCCCGGGCGTACTGCTTGTTCTTTACCGCCTTGTCGGCCCCGGGCATCTCGCGCGTGAGAAGCAGGTACCGGGCGTTGCGGGAATACCCGTGCCTTTCATTCAGGCCCAGCGCGGCGGTGTAGAGCCGGTAAGCCCCCTTGATATCCCCGCGTTTTTCCGCGAAGGTCGCCAGCCCGTAGTAAAGGCCCTCCTGGTAGTACCCGATCCTCTCCGCCTCCTTGAAAAGACCCTCGGCCCGGGGGAAGAACTCCGGGATCTTGGCCGCGTTGTTGAAGCAGATCGCGCCGTAGTCGAACACGAGCTGGGCCTGGTCGGGATCCAGCCTTACCGCCCTTTCGTAATACCGCACGGCTTCCCGGACGTCGGCCGCCGTGACGTCGGGCAGGGGCTTGCGCTGCCAGCAGTTCTCGGCCCGGGTCATCTGGATCCGGCCGTAGAAAATTTCAACGCAGTAGACCGTCATGAAAAGTACGGTGCACCAGGCGGCGATTTTCAGGAGCCTCGCGGGGGCGAACGGCGATTCGCCCGTTGCGGGATCCGTTTGCGCTTCCAGGGCCGGCGAATTCCGAGTCGCCAAAGGCATCGACTCGGTCGATGCCTTCGCTTGCCAGGAGGACAGAAGGCCCGCCAGCATCCAGAAGGTGGCGGACGAGGAGACGATGTGGAAGGGGAAG
>Ga0315273_10011512_pt1 | contig 11320 bp, 12 predicted proteins | sample YL17G02_0_MG_FD_205753 | JGI IMG/M metagenome (GOLD analysis project Ga0315273, IMG submission 205753) | Sediment microbial communities from Yellowstone Lake, YNP, Wyoming, USA - YL17G02_0 | ecosystem: Environmental > Aquatic > Freshwater > Lake > Sediment | place: USA: Wyoming | collected...
GTCGATCGGCGCGCCGAGTGCGTACAGGGCGGAGAGTGCGTGCCCCTCGTCGTAGGGCACGAGCAGCCGCACGTCCTCGAAACGGTCGGCGAAGAGGGTCGCGACCAGTTCGCGCAGCGCCTCGAGCCCTTCGCCGGTCACAGCCGATACCCGCTGCGCCTCCGGAAAGCGATTCGCCAGTCGGCGTTGCCCCAGCGGGTCGAGCCGATCGATCTTGTTCAACACGAGCGTGATCGGCAGGTCGTCCCCGCCGATCTCCGCGAGCACCGCGTCAACGGCGGCGATCTGCTCGAGCATCCTGTCTTCTGGCAGCGAAGCATCGACGATGTGGAGGATCAGGTCGGCGACGAGGGTCTCTTCGAGCGTCGATGCAAATCCCTGCACGAGCTGCGTCGGCAGCCGCCGGATGAACCCCACCGTGTCGGTCACGAGATACCGCTTCCCGTCGTACTCGAAGCCGCGCGTCGTCGGGTCGAGCGTCTCGAAGAGGCGGTTCTCGACCGACACCTCGGCGCCGGTGAGGGCGTTCAGCAGGGTTGACTTGCCGACGTTCGTGTACCCGGCGAGAGCCACCGTCGGCACCTCCGCGCGCTTACGCTCCTTCCGCCGTACCCCGCGCTGGGCCTGCAGGGCCTTCAGCCGTGCCCGCAGCTGGGTGATCCGGTGCCGGGCCATCCGGCGGTCGCTCTCGAGCTGCGACTCACCCGGGCCGCGTGTGCCGACGCCGCCACCAAGCCGCTCGAGGTGCTTCCACATGCCCCGCATCCGCGGCATGTTGTATTCGAGCTGCGCGAGCTCGACCTGAAGCTTGCCCTCGGCGCTGACCGCATGCTGGGCGAAGATGTCGAGGATCAGCTGCGTACGGTCGACGACACGGGTGGAGAGCGCGTCCTCGAGAGCGCGCTGCTGGGTCGGATCGAGCTCGTCGTCGACGATCAGGACGTCGGCGCGACTGTCGGCGTAGAGCGTCTTCAGCTCCTCGAGCTTGCCCTTCCCGACGTACGTCTTCGGATCGGGGCGGCCGCGCTGCTGGACGAGCGACTCGACCGGCTCGACGAGCGCCGTTCGGGTGAGCTCACGGAGCTCGCCGAGCTCGTCCTCGGCGTCGGCTCCTTTCGGGAGCACGGCGAGCAGGAGCCCCTTCTCGGGCTCGAGCCCTGCCGGGGGTTCGGATCGTCGGGTGATGCCGAGAGTATGCCGGTACGCTCGAACCATGACAGCTCTGGCGCAGCGGCTTGCCGGGCGGACGCTCGAGCTCGTCGACATCCCGTCGGAGAGCCTGCACGAGGCCGAGGTGCGATCCCACCTCCTCTCGCTCGTCCCGCCGGTCTTCGCGCCCGAGTATGCGGCCGAAGACGCGTTTGTGTTCGCGCGGCCGCGAAGGCCCGAAGTGCCCCTCGTCCTGCTCGTCGGCCACTACGACACCGTGCCCGCCCAGGACAACGTGCCGGGCCGCATCGCCGACAGCGCCGTGCACGGCTGCGGCGCCACCGACATGAAGGGTGGCGTCGCCGTCGCCCTCGAGATCATCCGCGAGCTGGCACTCGGCGAGCCCGGGCCGGTCGACGTGGGCCTGCTTCTCTTCGGCAAGGAGGAGTTGCCGGCGCACTTCAGCCCCTTGCCCGATCTGTTCGAGCGCTCACAGCTCGCGTCGGCCGCCGACCTCGCGATCCTGCTCGAGCCCACCGATCTGACGATCCAGGCGGGCTGCCTCGGCAACATCAGCGCCCGGCTGACGTTCTCCGGGGTCAGCGGCCATTCGGCCCGGCCCTGGACGGCCGAGAACGCGATCGAGAAGGCGATCGGAGGACTGGCGCCGATCGCCGCCCTGGAGCGTCGTGAGGCGATCGTCGGCGGACTGCCGTTCTACGAGGTGATATCGATCACCCGGCTCGAGGCGGGTATCGCCGACAACGTGATTCCCGATCGCGCCGTCGCGACCCTCAACTTCCGTTACGCGCCCGATCGCACCCCGGAAAGTGCGGCCGAGCACCTGCACTCGCTGACGCCCCCGGGCGCCGAGCTCTTGATCACGGGCGACTCGCCACCCGCAGCGGTCGTCACCGACACCCCACTCGTCCGTGCCCTGCGCGATGCCGGCGATCTCAGATTCGAGCCCAAGCAGGCATGGACGAACGTCGCCGACTTCACGACCCGCGGGATCGACGCGATCAACTTCGGCCCCGGCGCCACCCGCTACGCCCATCGCCGCGACGAGCTCGTCGAGATCGATTCTCTCGTGACGGCGTACGAGACCCTGCTCCGGTTCCTCAGCGGCTGACGCGCATGCCGGTCTCCCCCATTCTCCGCGGCCAGGCGACCTATCCGTTCGTGCGATTGAACGAGGCCGCCGCTGCCCGCCGGGCCGAGGGGCTCGACGTGATCGACTTCGGCATGGGCGACCCGCGCGAGCCCACGGATCCGCGCATCATCGAAGCACTGCGGGACGGTGTGCGCGAGCGGATGGGATATCCGGCGGCGGTCGGGCTGCCCGAGTTGCGCGGAGCCGTGGCCGCCTGGACCGAGCGCCGGTTCGGAGCTGTGCTCGATCCGGAGACGCACGTGATCCCGACGCTCGGCTCGAAGGAGGCGATCTTCTCGTTCGCCCAGGTCGTCCTCGACCTCGCGGGCGGCCGTGACACCGTTGTCGTGACCGAGCCCGGGTACCCCGTCGCCGTGCGTGGCGCCCAGTTCGCGCGTGCGCGGGTCGAGGAGCTGCCTCTTCTCGAGCAGAACGCATTCCTGCCCGACCTCGATGCCGTTCCGGTGGAGACCTGGCGCCGGACGGCGCTCTTCTGGGTCAACTACCCGAACAACCCGACGGGGGCCACCGCCCCGCTAACGTTCTACGAGCGGCTCGCCGCACTCGCGCGCGAGCACGACTTCGTCCTCGCCTCCGACGAGGCCTACACCGAGCTCTGGTTCGACGAGCCACCCGTCTCGGCGCTCCAGCTTTCGGACTGGACGAACCTTGCTGTCTTCAACACGCTCTCCAAGCGCTCGTCGATGACCGGCTACCGGTCAGGCTTCGTCGCCGGAGACCCCGAGCTCGTGGCCGCGTTGAAGCAGTTCCGCCCCAACGTCGGCACGGCACCGCAGGAGTTCGTCCAGCGGGCGTCGGTCATTGCCTGGGGTGACGAGGAGCATGTCGAGCGCGCCCGCGCGGCCTATGGTCGGAAGAGGAAGCTGTTCCTCGGCCTGTTCGCCCGCACGGGGCTGCGCGACGCCGGAGGGCCGGCGACGATGTACCTGTGGGTCGCGACCCCGCCCGGCGAGACGTCGGAGGGCTTCGCGACACGGTTACTGGAGCAGGGCATCCTCGTCGCACCCGGGTCGTTCCTCGGCCGCTCAGGCGAGGGCTACGTGCGCTTCGCGCTTGTGCCCACCGAAGACGAATGCCGGCGTGCCGTCGAGATCCTCGAGCGTGTGACCTGACTCCTTCCGCCCCCGTGCAGTTCCCGGATCCGCCAGAATCCCCGGTGATGGAGCTCGCGACGCAGATCGAGGAGATGTGGGAGTCCGGGTCGCTCGACCGCTCCGTGATCGAGGAGGCAATCGGCCTGCTCGATGCAGGAGCGATTCGCGTTGCACAGCCCACCGCTGACGGGTGGCTCGTGAACGAGTGGGTGAAGAAGGCGATCCTCCTCTACTTCCGCATCCGCAAGGTCGAGCCGATGGACGTCGGCGGGCTGCACTTCCTCGACAAGATCCCTGTCAAGTCGGACTACGCCGACCGCGGCGTGCGCGTCGTGCCCCCTGGGGTGGCACGCTACGGCTCCTTCCTCTCCGAGGGCTGTGTGCTGATGCCCGGGTACGTCAACATCGGCGCCTGGGTCGGACCGCGGACGATGGTCGACACCTGGGCCACGGTCGGGTCGTGCGCGCAGATCGGAGCCGACGTCCACCTCGCGGGCGGCGTCGGCATCGGCGGCGTGCTCGAGCCTCCCCAGGCGGCTCCGGTGATCATCGAGGACGGTGCCTTCATCGGCTCGCGGGCGGTGATCGTCGAGGGCGTGCGGATCGGCGCCGGAGCCGTGATCGCGCCGAACGTGGTTCTGTCGGCGTCGATCCCGATCATCGATGTGACGGGCTCCGAGCCGGTCGAGTACCGCGGCGAGGTTCCGGCCGGGAAGGTCGTTCTCCCGGGTGTCCGGCAGAAAGAGTTCGCGGCGGGCACCTACGGACTGCAGTGCGCGCTGATCGTCGGTGAGCGCAACGCATCGACCGACCTGAAGACGTCGCTGAACGACGTTCTGCGCGAGTTCGAGATCGCGGTCTAGGGAGCTCCAGGTGCCGCGGTGAGGCTTTAGCCTCACCCGCAGTTCGCTGGCGGGCGTCACAAGCGGGTGAGGCTGAAGCCTCACCCCGGGCCTCACCCCAGCCCCTTCCCTGCTACAGCGTGGTCTCCCCCCACGCCACCCGCTCCGCCGGCCCGGTCAGCGACGCGCGCCCCTCGGCGATTCGCACGTGGAGATCTCCGCCCGGCAGGTGCACGGCGACTGGGCTGTCGCACCATCCGTGCTCGACGGCGACCGCGGTCGCGGCGACCGCAGAGGAGCCGGAGGAGCTCGTCTCCCCCGCCCCGCGCTCCCAGACGAGAACGGTCAGGTCGTGCCGCCCGTCGACGCGGACGAGCTGGACGTTCGTGCGGTCGGGGAAGTGGGCGTGCGTCTCGAGAAGCGGCCCGAGTCGGAAGAGGTCCGCGCGCGTCGGCTCGTCGACCCGGACCACGGCGTGTGGGTTCCCGACCGAAACCGTTGTCAGTTCGATCCCGTCGAGCGACTCGGGCGCGCCGACGGTGAACTCCCCCACGTCGGTATCCGTATCGAGGGTGTTGAGCATCCGGGCGTCGATGCGCCGGCCTGCGGTTTCGATCGTGACCTCCGTTGCCCCGATCTCCGCGGCGAGCCAGCGTGCGGCGATACGTACGCCGTTGCCGGACATCTCCGCCGTCGAGCCGTCCGGGTTCCAGATCGCGACGACGGCACTCGCTCCGTCGCGCTCGGTGACCTCGAGCACGCCGTCGGAGCCGATCCCTGTGGCAACCGAGCAGAGCCTCTGAACGCGCGCCCGCGTCAGCGGCCCGGCATCGGGCTGCTCCACCACGAGGTAGCTATTGCCGAGCGCGTGCCACTTGGAGAACTGCATCTGCCACCTCCTCCGGGGTCAGGGTGCCGTCCACGCTAACGAGGCCGGGGATTCGCCGCATCCACTTCCGCTGGTAGGCGGCGTAGCGGCGGGTACGAATGATGATGCGGTCGCGCGCCTCAGACTCCGGCAGTGTCGCGATCTCGTTCAGGCCGAGCGCCTTCGCAGCCGTCTGCGAGACGCCCGTGGCGAGCGCGGCGCGCACTTCGTCGACGACGCCCTGTGCGAACATCGCGTCCGTACGGGCGACGATGCGGCGCTCCAGTTCAGCTGCGGGGACGTCGATGCCCACGATCAGCGTCGGATGCCGGGTGGCGCTCGCCCACAGGCGATCGTCGGGGGGCACGAGGGACTCGCCTGCCTCTGCCAGCTCGAGCGCGCGCACGAGGCGTCGCTGGTCGTTTACGTGGACAACCTCCGACGCACGGGGATCGAGGCCCGCAAGTCGCTCGTGCGCGGCAGCCGGGTCGCGCTCGACCTCGGCAAGGATCCGCTTCCGAACGCCGGCAGCCGGTGGTGGCGGCACCTCGAGGTCGGCCAGCGCGGCCCGCAGATAGAGCCCCGTTCCTCCACTGACGACGGCGGCGCGGGTGCTTGCAACGAGTTCGTCGATCGCCGCATGTGCCAGGGTCGCGTACGCACCGACGGACATCTCCTCGCTGAGATCACGAATCCCGACGAGCGCGGTCGTCCGGTTCGGCTGGTTCGTCAGGATCGGCAGACCCCGGTACACCTGCAGGGCGTCGCAGGAAACGACGCCCGTGCCGAGCCGGCCGGCGATCGCCTCGGCGACGGCGGTCTTACCCGACGCGGTCGGGCCGAACACGGCGATCACGGCGACCATCAGCGCGTCCGGTCAGGCAGGCACGGCGGCGGCGACGCGGCCGCGCAACGTCGTCGAGGTCGAGCCTTCGATCGCAACGTCGACGAGCATTCCCGCCTGTCCGGTGCCGGTGAACACCACGGTCGTGTTGCGTCGGGTGCGGCCGCGCAGGAGCGTGGCGTCTGTCCTGCTTGGACCCTCTACGAGGACCTGCTCGACGTGACCGACGCGTTCGGCGTTCCGTTCCGCTGCGATCCGCTGCACCACCTCGACCAACCGTTCGAGCCGCTCGTGTTTGACGGGCTCGGGCACCTGGTCGGCCATCGCCGCGGCATCGGTCCCACGCCGTGGCGAGTAAATGAACGTGAAGGCGCTGTCGTAACGCACCTCCTCGACGACTGCGAGCGTCTCCTCGAAGTCGTCCTCGGTCTCTCCCGGGAAGCCAACGATGACGTCCGTTCCGAGGGCAAGATCGGGGATCGCGTCCCGCAGCCGCGCTGCAAGTTTCAGGTACCGCTCGCGCGAGTACGTGCGCCGCATCGCCTTGAGGATCCGCGTCGAACCGGACTGCAGCGGTAGGTGGATGTGCTCGCAGACGGCGGCGCACTGGGCCATCGCAGCGATCACCGGCTCGCGGAAGTCCTTCGGGTGCGGGCTCGTGAAGCGGATGCGCTCGACACCGTCGACGGCATCGCAGGCGCGCAAGAGCTCGCCGAACTCGGTGTGGATGTCCGGCGCCAGGTCGCGGCCCCAGGAGTTGACGTTCTGGCCAAGCAGGGTGATCTCGCGCACACCGTCGGCTGCGAGGCGCGTCACCTCGGCGACGATGTCACGGGGACGACGGCTCTGCTCCCGTCCGCGCACCGCCGGCACGATGCAGTAAGAGCACGTGGAGTTGCAGCCCATCGACACCTGCACCCAGGCGTGGGCGGCCCTCTCGCGATGCTGGGGTAGGTGGCCGGCAAAGTGGTCGTGCGTGCCGAAGCGGCCGCGCGCGACGCCCTCGCCTCCCACTCCGACCCAGTCTCCGAGGTGCGGGATCGAGCCAGGCCCGAACGCCACGTCAACCTGCGGGTAGAGGTCGAAGATGCGCTCCTGCTGCGCTTCGGCGAAGCAGCCACCGACGGCGATCACGAGGTCGGGGTTCTCCCGTTTCAGTGCTCCGGCGTCGCCGAGATACGCGGAGAGCTTCGTGTCGGGCTTCTCGCGGATCGTGCAGGTGTTGAAGACGACGATGTCGGCCTCGTCCTTCGAGGTAGCCTCGCCGAGGCCGAGCGACTCGAGCATCCCCTTGATGCGCTCGGAGTCGTGGTTGTTCATCTGACAGCCGAAGGTGGTCAGGTGGTAGCGGCGCACGGGTGAAGTGTACGCGCCAGGTGCCCACCTTCAGCCGGGATGGTGGCAGAGCCCGGGAGACCGGCTGAGGCGGCCGGTCGCCGGGCAGTTGGCTGTCGTCAGAAGGTGAGGACTCGGTCGTACTGCTCCAGAAGTCGGGCGACATCGGGCGGCGTCGCCCACGTTCCGCGCACGCGGGCGAGGTCTTCGTCGGTCGCCCCACGGGCGACTGCGCAACCCTTTCAGACGTAGACCGGGACTTCGTGCTCGAGGAGCTTCGCCATCAGCTCCCTAACCGTCGGGACGCCCACGCCTTCGAGCCGGTTTGCCGTCTCCTCGGACAGAAGTTCTGCCGCGTCACCAACAAGCACGACAGCTGTCTCATGGCCAACTTCGACCGATCCGTTGACGGCGATGTGCAGCGGTATCGAGGCTCGCGTCGCGTCCACCGCGCCTGCAGTGGCGATGTACAGCGTCTTCATAGTCATTGTGGTCTCCTTCGGTGGCAGCGTGGATCGACTGATTCTTACGCGATTTGCCCCGGCACCGCTAGGCGACTCACCTTCTGACGGGTCCGAGAGTCGTCCAAGGGTGCTGCCCGCCGGTCGGAGATCGCCCATTTCCAGGGCATTTGTGATAATGGCTACAAAGTGGTAGCGTCAGAGCCTCCTCATGACGTGGCCGAGTCGCCGTGTGGTTGCCTTCGTCCTCGCTGTCCTGGCTGGGATAGGCGTTGGCATGCTCGTGCTTCGTCGCACGCTACGGAGAAAAGGAGGCGCAGCTGCCGTGAGTGCAAACAAGGAGATCATCCGACGCGTCGTCGAGGGCGTCTGGAGGGATCGCAACTTTGCGGTCGTCGACGAGCTCGTCGCTCAGGACTATGTCGGGCACGATCCGACCCAACCCGAGCCGATCCAGGGCCGCGACGGGTTCAAGCAGTTCGTCGGCATGTACCAGTCGGCGTTCGACGACGCGACGGTCACGATCGACGATCAGATCGCCGAGGGAGACCAGGTCGTGACCCGGTGGACGGGGCGAGGCACGCACACGGGCGAGTTCATGGGAATCGCCCCGACTGCCAAGGAAGTGACCGTCAGCGGCATGACCATCTCACGGCTGGCGGGCGGGAAGATCGCCGAGGAATGGGAGCTCATCGACGCGCTTGGGATGCTCGTCCAGCTCGGCGCGGTACCGCAGCCGGCGACGGCGTAAACACCGGCCCACGCAGCGCCCGAGGGGCCGCCCACCGGCGGCCCCTCGTGTGCGCGAGAGCTCAAGCCGGGAAGGCTCAGACCGATACGTGTCGTACCTGTCGGTCAGAGCCGGTGTCTGCATCGTTCTCCCAACCCCCCTTCATGCCTTGCCCCGAATGCGGAGCCTCGGTGGCGGTGGCCCCGAAGGCGGAGCACGTCTGCAATCCGGATCGCCGGCTCGACTTCGAGCTATTTCAGCTCCGCGCGGAGATCTCGGGGCTCGGCACCGAGATCGAGGAATACCTCTCCTCGGCGCAGGGTCGCTTCGAGCAGTGGTACGCCGAGCACGAGCGACGACCGGAATCTGCACACGAGCCTCCCGACGAGCCTGGAGCGTAGGAGAGTCGGGTTCTCGCCGGCCCTGGCCCCACCCCGTTTCGTGAACGTCGTCGTACACTATGAGCACGGAGAGGACCGGATCGTGACGGCATTCCCGAGGAGGGCATCTCCACGAGCCTCTACACATCCTCGCTGCCATTGATTCCGCGTATCCGGAACGAGCGAGCTCCCGCTGCCGATACCCCGGGCAGAACGAAGACAAGCTCGGGCGGGTAGTCGAAGTCTTCGGCCCAGGCGCGGCCGGTCGGGTAGATGAAATCCAACTCCGGCGCGGGTCACCCCCCAGGACCGTCGGCTCGCCAGAGACTTCCGCGGCGGCCGGGATACCCTCCGAATCCTGCGGTGGCTCGCAGAACATCGACGATCTCCGGTGGCGGTGGGTACCGGTGCCGCGCGTCTTCTTCGACAGCCACATGCTCCATCAGGAGCAGTTCGAGGAGCTTGCGGAGACGGACGAGACCGGGTGGCTCCACCGGGAGGACGAAGTAGGCCGCCACTAGCCGTAAAGCCGCGAGCGTGAGCGACATGGCCAGGAGAACGACAACGGTGGCGACAGCCAACGCAACGATGACGAGCAACAGTTCGGTCATCTCATCCGCCTCCCACAGTCCTCACACGACTTCCGCCTGCGTCCCGGACCCCCATCTTAGTCCCCTTGAATGTTGCCCCGCAACGGGGGGAGGCCACAGTCGCCCGATCGCCCGGGTGCTCGTCAGAACACGTCGTCTGGCAGGGCCAGCTCCACGAGCTCGGGGAGGAGATGCGTGTCAAGCACAGCGTCGAGTTGACGGAGGTGGAATGCGGAATGCCAGCGCTGCACGTCGAGCACGACCGAGAACGTGACGTCGCCACGGGGCGAAACGATCGCCGAGTCGGAACGGGAGAGCTCTGCGCCTCGGCGATCGAGGAATGCCCCCCACGTCGAGCGGATTCCCGCTGCGTAGCCGACGACGCGTTCGGCGGTCGTCAACGTCTGTTCGAGGGCTGCATCCTCGTCGGGATCCCATTGGAAAACGCCGGTATCCCAGGCAGTCGGGAGCAGCTCGAACGGGTGGAAGACGTTGACCGTGAGGTTGCGCAGCGAGCGGCCTCGAGCAGGAGTCGCCTCCAGCAGTACCTCGACTGCGAGCGGGCGGATGCCGGTGAGCCAGGCATCCAGGACGACGAGCGTGTCGCGGGCAAGGTGGGTCGACGAGAGCATCGGTCGCGAGGGGACACCGAGGGCGGCGGCGAGTTGGGAGACATGTAGCACCGGCTCGACGACGCCGTCCACGGAGAGCGACGGCACGATTGGACGGCCTGCCACCTCCCAGCGACGCGTGCCCTCGGCGCCGTCGCGGACATCGACGGACTCCCACGCGAGCGCTGACCCGCCCAGGAACTCCCGGGCCGCGGCGCAGCTCGCTCAGGCCGGATGCCAGAAGAGCAGGATCTCGGGCATGTCGGTGACCGGCCCGCTCAGCCGGCGGTTGCGATCGCCTCGATCTCGATCTCGAGCTCAGGCAGCGCCAACGAGCTGACCTCGACGATCGTGTCCGCCGGGTAGGGCGGCGTGAACCACTTCCCGCGCAACTCGACGATCTTCCCGAAGTTCGACATGTCGGTGAGGAAGATCGTGACCTTGACGATCCGGTCGAGGCTCGACCCGCCTGCCTCGAGCACCCGCGAGAGATTGCGGAACGTCTGCTCGGCCTGCGCGTCGAAGTCGCCGACACCGACGAGCTGCCCATGCTCGTCCATCGCCGCCTGACCCGAGACGAACACGAGGTCGCCGACCCGAAACCCCTGCGAGAGCCGGAAAGGCTCGTACGGATCCGGATCGAGGCGGATCTGCTGCACGTCCATCAGGCGTGCTCCAGCCAGAGAGTCGAAGCAACCATCAGAGGACGGCGTCTGCTCATGCCGTGACTCTAGAAGAATCAGCAGTGGTCGTGAGGTTGGGCGAGCTTCCGGGATTTGGCCTCATGAAGGAGATCGTGACCACCTCCCCACACCCAAACTTGCCCGAGACTTGCCCGAACGGTCCACGGACGCCTCCAGATCGCCCCCCGAGACGGCGAAAGCCCCGCCTGAGCAGGGCTTTCTGATCGGGGCGCCGAGATTCGAACTCGGGATACCTAGTCCCCCAGCGGACTACGCGGACTAGCCTAGACGTCCGTTGCCGACACGCCGGGCAGAGCACGACCGCTGGCCGGCTATGTGGCCGAGAGACGCTCGCACTGAAGTGCGCGGTTGAGCCTCGACCGGAGGGTTGCCGTCGAAACGTCGACCGGGACGATCCGTCGAGCGAGGGCGGCAAGGATGCTCTGCTCGATCCACAGAGGCGAAGGCTGGCGCGCACGAAGCACCTCTCGGATCGCGTCACGCGCCTGGGTTCTGCCCTCGAACAGCGGCGTCAACTCGATCGTCTCTCTCAGCGCGA
>Ga0315273_10011513_pt1 | contig 11320 bp, 11 predicted proteins | sample YL17G02_0_MG_FD_205753 | JGI IMG/M metagenome (GOLD analysis project Ga0315273, IMG submission 205753) | Sediment microbial communities from Yellowstone Lake, YNP, Wyoming, USA - YL17G02_0 | ecosystem: Environmental > Aquatic > Freshwater > Lake > Sediment | place: USA: Wyoming | collected...
TAAAATACGAATTCGATAAAAATCTTAAATTAAAAAACAAAGAAATTCTTTAATGAGCGATTTATTAAAAGTTGAAAATTTGCACGCCAAGGCAGGAGAGAAGGAAATATTAAAAGGAGTTGATTTGATAATAAAGACTGGAGAAATCCAGGCTCTTTTAGGTCCCAACGGGTCGGGCAAGAGCGTTCTGGCCCAGACAATTCTCGGCAGCCCCAAATACAGGGTCAGTAAAGGGGAAATTGTTTTTAAAGGGAAAAAGATTAGCAAACTGGTTCCGGAAAAAAGAGTTAAGCTGGGATTGTCTTTGAGTTTTCAGGCTCCGCCGGCGGTAAAAGGGATAAAGCTCTCCAGTCTTTTAAAGAAAATTTCCCAAAGGAAAGATTTTAAAATCAAAGAAGCGGAAGGTTTTCTGGAAAGAGAGGTAAATCTGGATCTTTCGGGAGGGGAGAGGAAGATTTCGGAACTGCTCCAGATTTTTTCCTTAAATCCCAGATTGATAATTTTTGACGAAATAGATTCCGGTTTGGATATTAAAAAAACAGAGACTGTCGCCAGGATAATAAAAAAGGAGATAGCAAGAAAACAAACGTCAGTTTTATTGATTACCCATTCGGGAACCATTCTGAATTTTTTGAAACCCAAGATTACCAACATCATGGTTGACGGCAGGATAATCTGCAAAAACAACGATTACAAAAAAACCTTAAATGAAATTAAAAAATACGGCTATGAAAAATGCAAACAATGTAAATTTTCTACAAATTGACCACAGGGTGGAAAATATTTCCCAGCCCAAGGGAACGATTATTCTTCCCAGCCCCAAGGCTTGGGAAAGCTTCGCTTGGGTGAAAAAGCTTTTTAAAGAGAAACCCAAGGAAGGGTATTTTGTCTGGGTTAAAGAGCAGAGTGATCAGCCCTTGGCTACCTGTTTGACCATATCTTCCCCTAAAACCGTACAAAACCTGACCAACATTTTAGTGGTGGAAAAGAACATCAAGGCCAAGGCCAATGTTCTTTGCAATACTATCAAGAATAATCTTTGCGGAACGCATAAGGCCAAAGGAAAACTTATTCTTAAAGAGGGAGCGTCTTTGGATTACAACCACATCCACAAATGGGGAGAGAAGGATTTCGTCAATCCCGATTACGAATTCTTTTTGGAAAAAGGTGCCAAACTTGTTTACAATTATCAGAATCTTCTGCCTCCGGAAAAGCTTGATTTGGTGACCTCCGTACATAACCAAAAAAACGCTTCAGTCCAGATAAATTTTGTAATCAACGGAGTAAATTCAAAGATAAATTTAAAAGAGGAAATTTTTCTGGAAGGGGAAGGTTCGCAGGGCGTAATGAAATTAAGGCTGGTGGGTAAAAAAAACAGCCAGATTGAAGCTAAAAGCAGGGTCTTGGCTTTGGCGGCAGGCAAAGGGCATCTGGATTGCCAGGGATTATTGGTTGATAAGGAATCAACGATTACTTTGAGTCCGGAAATTATTTGTAAAAACAGGCTGGCTCAGATTACCCACGAAGCTTCTTTGGGCAGGATTTCCGAAGAAGAATTGAATTATTTAAGGATGAGGGGGCTGAGCGAAAGCGAGGCGATAGATTTAATCGTCAGCGGTTTTTTACAATTATGAGTAGGGTTACGGTTGCCATGTCGGGAGGAGTTGATTCCGGCGTTGCGGCCGCTCTTTTAAAAAAACAAGGATTTGAAATCAGGGGTATTTTCATGAAGCTTTTTGATTCCCCGGCTTTTAAAAATTCGGAAAAAAGAGCCAGGGAAATATCCAAGATTTTAAATATTCCTTTTTCAGTTTTTGATTTAAGAAAAGAATTCAAGAAAAAAATCATCGGTTATTTCTTGAAGGAGTATAAAAGGGGCCGCACTCCCAATCCTTGCGTGGTTTGCAATAAGGAAATAAAGTTCGGCTTGCTTCTTGAAAAAGCCCTATCTTTAAAAAGCGATTTTATCGCTACCGGTCATTATGTCAGAAAAAGAGGAAGCATTTTGTTAAGGGGCAGGGATAAAGAGAAAGACCAGTCTTATTTTTTATGGAAGTTAAACCAAAAACAAGTAAAGCGCATTTTATTCCCTTTGGGAGATTATACGAAAAAACAGACAAAAGATTTGGCGAAAAAAATGAGACTGCCGGTTTTAAACATTCCCGAATCGCAGGAAATATGCTTTATTGGAAAGGGCATAAATGATTTTTTAAAAAAATATCTTAAACCCAAACCTGGTGAAATTGTTAACGAAAAAGGGGATATGATCGGCGAACATCAGGGTTTGTGTTTTTACACCATCGGACAAAGAAAAGGAATCGGTCTTTCCGGAGGTCCTTATTACGTGATTGATAAAGACCTTAAAAAGAACATTTTAATCGTCAGCAAAAATAAAAAGGAATTGGGCAGGAAATATTTAATGGCCGAAGAAATAAATTGGGTTTCCGGCCAAAAACCGAAATTTCCCCTTAGAATTAAGGTTAAAACCAGATCCAGGCAAAAAGCGGTTTTAGCGGCTGTAAAACCTTTCGGTAAAAAAATTAAAGTTATTTTTAATAAGCCCCAGCGGGCAATTACTCCCGGCCAATCAGCGGTTTTTTACAAAGGAGAGGAGTTGCTAGGCGGGGGAGTAATTTGCTAAAATATTATAGTGAAAAAGTTTTTTCTTCTATCTATAATCATCTTCTTCAGCCTTTTAATAAAAGCTGATTTTATTTTGGCTCAGGATAACAAGGTTGAGGTATATTTTTTTTACAGTTTCAGTTGTCCCCATTGCAAAGACGAGGAAGGATTTTTGGATAAAATTGAAGGAAAATATTCCCAGATTGAAATTAAAAGATATGAAATTTCCGATAAAAATAACCAGGAGCTCTATCGTCAAGTCGGCGAAAAATACAATGTTCCGGAGCAATTCCTTTCTTTAATAAGCGTTCCTTTAACCGTTGTCGGAGATAAATATTTTTTAGGATATTTAGATGAAAAAACCACCGGTACGGAAATTGAAAATCAAATTAAATTTTTGATCGGGGGCAGCCAGGAAACCTGTCTTACGGAAAAATCACCCCAAAGCATTAATTTTTTCGGCAAAGAAATTAAAATTCCCGACAATCTTTCTTTAGTAGCCATGGGTTCGGTTTTAGGCCTGGCCAACGGCATAAACCCCTGTACCATTTCGGTCTTAATAATGCTTTTGGCTTATCTTTTAGCCAGCTCTTCTTTAAAGCAGGCCGTCAGGTCGGGAATTGTTTTTGCCATCAGCGTTTTCTTTTTTTACTTTCTTTTAATGCTCGGAGTTTACCAGGGATATTGTTTTTTTAAGGAAAACCTGGTCGGATACATCAATCCTCTTAAAACCGCCCTAGGCGTAATTTTATTCTTTGTCGGTTTTTGGATGGCCAAGGATTTCTTCTTTTTAAAAGAAGGGCAGAAAGTTTCTTTCGCCATTCCCCAATTTGCCCATCCGATTATTAAGAAATTCATCAGCCGCGCCACTCTTCCGGCGATTATTTTACTGGCTCTTTTTTCTTCTTTGGTTGAGTTGCCCTGCAGTTTTGCCCTGCCCTTGAGCTACGCCACCGTTTTAGCCGAAAAAAGCATTTCTCCTTATCCTTATTTTGCCATATATAATCTGTTTTTCGTCCTGCCGTTATTTGTTATCATCGCCATTGTCGGCTTCGGTTTTTTCCGGACGGAAAACATCGAGGCTTGGCGGGAAAAATTCAAAAAGAACGCCAGACTGATCGCAGGAGTTCTGCTTCTGCTTCTGGGTCTTGCCTTTTTATTGAGAATCTTTTAAACTGATTTATGAAGAAAATATCTGAGAAAACAATTTTAGCCGATATTTTGCAAGATGAGAAAATGACTAAAATCTTGTTGGAGCATAATTTGCCCTGTTTGAGCTGTCCTTTTGCCCAGTATGAAATGAATAAATTGAAACTGGGAGAGGTTTGTGAAAAGTACGGCATTAAGGCCGAAGATGTTCTTGAAGAATTGAACAAAGTTTACAAGAAGAAAAAATAGTGATATATTAACCTTATTATTAATTAAAATTAAAAATTCATGCCAATAAAACTTAATAAAAATCAGATAGTAATTATTATTGTCATTGTTGTCCTGATTATATTTGCCTTTTTATATCAGAAAGGGCAATTCAAGGGAATAGGTTTAAGCATTTCTTCGAAACAAGCAGGCGAAAAGGCGATAGAATATATCAATAACAATATTTTAGCCGGCGCAGGCACCGCTTCTTTGGTTAGCGTAACCGAGGCCAACGGCGTTTTCAAGGTCAACATTAAAATCGGAGAACAGAGTTATGATTCTTACATATCCAAAGACGGAAAGCTTTTATTCCCGGAAGGATATGAAATGGATACGAAGGCCGCGGAAAAAAAGACAGCCACCACTTCGGTGGGAAATTTTTTAACAAGCGACAGTGAAGTTTGTATGGAAGGCAATAAGCCCATAATTTATTTCTTCGGTTCAACCGGTTGTCCTCATTGCCAATGGGAACATCCCATAGTGGCAGAAGTGCTTAAAAACTTTGAAGGACTGGTTTCTTTCCACAATAATATGGATTCTCAGAATGACAGCGAGGTGTTTTCCAAGTACAGCGACGGCGGAATACCCACCTTGGTATTCGGCTGCAAGTATTACCGGCTGGGCAGCGGCGAAGGAGAAGGGGAAGAGAATGAGACCAAAGCCCTGACCGCTGTGCTTTGTAAATTAACCGGCAACAAACCCGCCGAAACCTGCAGCGCTGTCGAGGATTTAACCAGCCAGATTAAATAAATGAAGACGGTAAAGATATTTACTACTCCGATCTGCCCTTATTGCAATACTTTAAAGCAATATCTGAAAGAGCATAATATTGAATTTGAGGAAATAGATGTTTCCCGGGATGAAAAACTTCAAGACGAAATAATTGAGAAAACCGGCCAGATAGGCGTCCCCATCGTAGACATTGACGGTGAGCTGATAGTGGGTTTTGACAAGGAAAAAATATCCAACCTTTTAGGCATCAAAGAATAATTAATTAATATATTTAAAATATATGATAAAAGTTGCCATCAACGGTTTCGGCAGAATCGGCCACTCCGTTTTAAGGAGGATAATCGACAAATACCCTGGATTGGAGGTGGTTGCCGTAAACGATTTAGCCGACACCAAAACCCTGGCTCATCTTTTAAAGCATGACTCGGTTTACGGTACCTATGAAAAAAAGGTAGAAGCCAAAGAAAAATCTTTGGTGATTGACGGAAAAGAAATCAGGGTTACGGCCGAGAAAGATCCGGCCAATCTTCCCTGGAAAGAAATGGGAATTGATATTGTTCTGGAATGCACGGGAAACTTTACCGAGATAGAAGGGGCGGGAAAACATATTGCCGCCGGAGCGAAAAAAGTAATAATCTCCGCTCCTTCAAAATCAAAGGAAATACCTTCTTTTGTTTTGGGAGTAAACGAAGAAAAATATGATGCCAAGAAAGACCAGGTGATTTCCATGGCTTCCTGCACCACCAACTGTCTGGCGCCGGTGGCCAAAGTCATTAATGATACTTTTAAGATAAATAGGGGATTCATGACCACCATTCATGCCTATACCAACGACCAGAAGATTCTGGATGTGGCCCATAGGGACTTAAGAAGAGCCAGGGCAGCGGCCATAAATATTATTCCCACCAGCACCGGAGCAGCCAAAGCGCTTAGCCAGGTAATCCCGGAACTGGAAGGAAAGCTGGACGGCATTTCTTTAAGGGTTCCCGTTCCCACTGTTTCGCTTGTGGATTTAGTTTGCCAGGTGGAAAGGAGCACCACCATTGAGGAAGTTAATAAAGCACTTAAAGACGCTTCCCAGAAAAAAGAAATGAAAGGTATTTTATATATAGAAGAAGCTCCTTTGGTTTCTTCTGATTTTATAGGAAATTCTTATTCTTCGATTGTCGATGCCTCACTGACTATGGTAAAGGAAAATATCATTAAAGTATTTTCCTGGTATGACAACGAATTCGGCTATGCCTGCCGCTTGGCTGACTTTACCGAATACGTAGGGGAGAGATTATAAGAATATTCAATAGAAATTACAGAAAATCGCCGAAAAGGCGGTTTTTTGGTAGAATAGGAACATGAATAATATTGAGATTGAAATACAAGTTAATATTGAAAACAGTAAGCCATTAATGGAGTTTTTAGAAAAGAACGGTCAATTTAGAGCAGAAAAACGTCAAATAGACGAGTATTTTTCTCCGGCTCACCGCAGTTTTGTTGAAGTCCGGCCGATTAAAGAATGGCTAAGGTTAAGAGATTCGGACGGCAAGCATTCCATAAATTACAAAAACTTTCATTTTGATAATGACGGAAGAAGCCAATACTGCGACGAATACGAAGTTAAAATAGAGAATTTGGCTCAAATGAAAAAAATATTAGAAGTTCTTAATTTTAAATCTCTTACTAAGGTTGATAAGAAAAGAAAATCCTGGGAATACAAAGATTATGAAATTGATCTGGATTCGGTAGAAGGACTCGGTGATTTCGTGGAAATTGAATATATCGGGAAAGACGAGAAGGCAAATCCCGAAAAGATTACAACTGAAATGATAAATTTTCTTAAAGGAATAGGATGTGGAAAAATAAAAAGGAATTACGTTGGTTATCCTTTTCAATTACTATTTCCAGATGAAGTAAAATTTGAAGAGTTATGAATAAAATTAAATTGATTAGTGCGCAAGTCCTCTTGACAGTTTCCATTTTTATATTATAATTTAAAAAGATAAAGTATCTTCTATTCTTAGAAGAACCTTAGGGGGAATAGTGATGACGTTCTGTCCGATATGTAAAAGATTCCTTTGCGATCATACGCCCCAACAAAGAGGGCAAACAGAGGAACAGGTAATGAGGCCTCTCCCAGCAGAAAAATTATTGCACTTACGGAGTACTTTGAACAAGAAAACGTCCGAGACCGCCTAGAAATAGGTAAATAATCAAATTTGATTAGGACGTAAGGTCTCTTTTTTTATTGGCCAATTGGTTGACTTTTTAAGTTGTCGTTGTACTATAACAGGAGTGGGAGGGAAAGCTCCTACCAAAGAAAATAGGGAGGAAAAGATGGCACAAATAGACCTTACGAAAGAAGAAGAAAAAAGTGTTGCGCTTAAGGAATACCCATTTTTAAAGGATGTCTGCAGTCACAGAGAAATTTCTGTTATTCGTTTTGCTTCTGCTTGGGAAATCATTGGTTTTGGGCAGTCCTGCGGTAACGGTATGAACTGCACAGGACAAGCTCACAGAATAAAAGACGGAAAAATCCTTTCATCGATCACCTGGGACAAAATCAGGGAAAAGCAGAAGGAAGCTGGTTTACCAGATTCACACAAAATAAGGGCCGAAACAATTTTGACCGGCGATGAAGATGCGTTTGTTTTTGTCCAGACGCACAAAACAGAGAGTGGCGATAAGGCGTGGATATCCTTAAATGTTTATATGTGTTCAGGTTGTCGTACCTTCAGTGATTATCCGCAAATCATGGAATGGATAAAAGGAGATCAAATCAGAAAGGCTATTAAGGAAGTCATTGAACGTTAAATATTTTTATGCGGCTAATATTTTTAAAGCCGCTTTTTTTATTTCTTAATTTAGAAAACTAGGTTATAATAATACATATGGCTAAAAAGATTCTACCCAAGAAAAACGGGCTTTTCTATCCTACGGAAGAAATTAAAAAAGAGGCCTGGGTAAATGATAAAAATATTTATGCGGAAGCAGCCAAGAATCCCCTTAAATTTTGGGAGAAGTTGGCTTCCGAGCTTTTCTGGAGAAAAAAATGGCGCAGGGCGTTTGAACACAAGGCGCCTTTTTTTAAATGGTTTGTAGGGGGGAAAATGAACATTACTGAAAATGCCTTGGACAGGAATCTGCCGGAAAGGAAAGATAAGCCGGCAATAATCTGGGAGCCCGAGCCTCTAAAGGAGGGGAAAAAAGTTTTAACCTACGGAGAATTATTCAAGGAAGTTAATAAATTTGCCAATGCTTTGAAAAAATTGGGAGTCAAGAAAGGGGATAGGGTGGGAATATATATGCCCATGGTTCCCGAAGTAATTATTTCCATGCTGGCCTGCGCCAGGATAGGTGCGGTTCACAGCGTTGTTTTTTCCGCTTTTTCTTCCTCCGCCCTGAAGATAAGACTGCAGATAACCGAGGCGGAAGTTTTAATTACGGCTGACGGATATTACAGGAGGGGGAATATAATTAACTTAAAAGAAAGCGCCGACGAGGGAATCAAAGAGACTAATGTTAAAAAAGTGGTGGTGGTAAAGAGAGCCGGGAATAAAATCGCCTGGTCTGATAAGGATTTATGGTGGCATGAGCTTGTAAAAAAAGAAAGCGAGAATTGTCCGGCCAGGGCAATGGATTCGGAAGATCTTTTATTCATTCTTTTCACCAGCGGAACGACCGGTATGCCCAAAGGATGCGAGCATACTTGCGGAGGGTACATGGTTCAGGCTTTTTTTACCGGCAGATGGATATTCAATCTTCACGAGGATACTATTTTTTGGAGCACGGCTGATATAGGCTGGATTACCGGCGCAACCTATTCCTGTTTCAGTCCTTTGTTAAACGGAGCAACCTTTGTAATATATGAAGGCTGTCCGGATTGGCCGGGTTTTGACCGCTGGGCCCAGATTATTGAAAAATATAAAGTAACAGTTTTTTATACCGCTCCCACGGCAATCAGGATGTTTAAAAAATACGGAAGCGATTTGATAAAAAAATATTCTTTTAAAAATTTAAAGCTTCTGGGTTCGGTGGGGGAACCGATTGATGAGACTGCCTGGCTTTGGTATTTCGAAGAAGTGGGGAAGGGGAGATGCCCGATTGTCGATACCTGGTGGCAGACGGAAACAGGCGGCATTTTAATAACTTCTCTGCCTGGCCTGGGTCCTTTTAAGCCGGCTTTTACCGGTTTGCCTCTGCCTGGATTTAAATTCGATATTCTTGATGAAAAAGGAAAATCTTTGCCGGCTGATAAAGAAGGAAACTTAGTTATGCTTTCTCCTTTCAGCCCCGGGCTTTTAAGGGGAACTTATAAAAATCCCAAGAAGTATCTGGAGACTTACTGGAGCCAGTACGGAAAGAAAATATATTTTACTTCCGATGCGGCCTTAAAAGATAAAAACGGTTTAATCAGGATTGTGGGAAGGGTTGATGACGTAATTAAGGTGGCTGGCCACAGGCTGAGCACCGGAGAACTGGAGGCAACAGTTAACCTTCATCCCGAGGTTGTTGAGTGTGCGGTTTTAGGAATACCTGATAAAATAAAAGGAGAGGTGCCTATTGCTTTCGTGGTTCCCAAGGGCAAGGATTCCTGTCCTGCTTTAAAGGAAAAGGTTATTAACCACGTGAGAAGGGAGATAGGGTCCATTGCCACTTTAAAGGAGGTATATATCGTAGAGGATTTGCCCAAGACCAGGTCGGGCAAGATAATGAGAAGGATTTTAAGAAAATTATGCATCGGGGAAGAATTAGGAGACTTGTCGACCTTATCCAATCCCGAAAGCGTGGCCAAGATTAAAAAAATAATTCAAAATGCCGATAAAATATAAAAAAAATATTCTTTGGTTTAAGGAAATCTCCATAAAAGATGTTCCTTTGGTTGGAGGGAAAAACGCTTCTCTGGGCGAAATGTTTTCCAAACTTACAAAACACGGAATTAACGTGCCCGACGGCTTTGCCACCACTTCTTATCTCTACCGCTCTTTCCTCAAGGCCAACAAACTAATTCCGAAACTACAAGAAGTTTTTAAAAATCTTGATTCCAAAGACATCGGAAGCCTGCAGAAAACCGGGGAAAAAGCCAGAGAACTAATTTTAAAGGCGGAATTTCCCGAGGATTTGAAAAAAGAAATCATTTTATCTTACAGGAAGCTTTCGAAAAAATATGAAACGGAAAATGTTGACGTGGCGGTCAGAAGTTCGGCCACGGCCGAAGATTTGCCCAGCGCCAGTTTTGCCGGCGTCCACGAAAGCTATTTGAATATCAAAGGAGAAGAGGAATTAATGAAGGCAGTTAAAAAATGCGTTCTTTCTTTGTTTAACGACCGGGCAATTTCCTATCGGGAGGAAAAAGGATTCGACCATTTTAAAATCGCTTTATCGGTCGGGATTCAGAAAATGGTCAGAAGCGATCTGGCTTCGGCCGGAGTCATGTTCACCCTTGATACCGAAAGCGGTTTCAGGGACGTGGTTTTGATCAACGGTTCCTGGGGATTGGGGGAAATGGTGGTCAAAGGAAGGATTATTACCGATGAATTTTTAGTTTTCAAGCCGACTTTGGATAAAGGTTTTCAGCCCATAATTTCCAGAAAACTGGGGACCAAGAAAAGGAAATTGGTATATCAGGCGCAGAAAACCAGCGTTCAGCAGACGCTGGAGGTGAAAGTTCCGGAAAAAGACCAGGAACGGTTTATTTTAAAAGACGAGGAAATTTTACAGCTTGCCCAGTGGGCGGTTTCAATTGAAAGGCATTACGGTTCGCCTCAGGATATTGAATGGGCCAAAGACGGCAGGACCAAGGAAATTTTCATCGTTCAGTCAAGGCCGGAAACCATTCATACGCCTCAGGAAACCAAAAGCTATATCCAATACTTTTTAAAAGAAAAAGGAAAATTATTGCTGGAAGGAGAGGCCATAGGCTCTAAGATTGTTTCGGGAAAAGCAAGAATCATTCCTAATGTTCTTCAGATAAAAGATTTTAAGCCGGGAGAAATTTTAGTGACCAGGCTTACCGATCCCGATTGGGAGCCCATAATGAAGATAGCCAAGGCCATTATCACCGAAGAAGGCTCCAGGGTTTGCCATGCGGCCATAGTCAGCAGGGAATTGGGCATACCGGCAATCGTGGGAGCGAAACAAGCCATAAAGATTTTAAAAAACAATCAGGTTGTTACGGTTGATTGTTCCGGAGGGCAAAAAGGCAAAATTTGGGATAAAGAGCTGGGTTTTGAGATAAAGAAATATGATTTGAATAAAATTCCCAAAACCAGGACCAAGATAATGATAAATACCAGTAGTCCCGACGGCGCTTTTCAGAATTCTTTTCTGCCCAACAGTGGAGTCGGTTTGGCCAGGGAAGAATTTATCATAGCTTCCCAGATTAAAATCCATCCTCTGGCTCTTTACCGTTTCGATCAGTTGAAGGATAAAAATTTGAAAAGAAAAATCGATGAACTGACAATCGGCTACAAAGACAAGAAAGAATATTTTATTGATAAATTAAGCCAGGGGATAGCCAGAATAACAGCTGCTTTTTATCCCAAGCTGGTAATTGTCA
>Ga0315273_10011514_pt1 | contig 11319 bp, 7 predicted proteins | sample YL17G02_0_MG_FD_205753 | JGI IMG/M metagenome (GOLD analysis project Ga0315273, IMG submission 205753) | Sediment microbial communities from Yellowstone Lake, YNP, Wyoming, USA - YL17G02_0 | ecosystem: Environmental > Aquatic > Freshwater > Lake > Sediment | place: USA: Wyoming | collected...
TTTCATTAGCCAGTGCAACCCACTCGTCGTTGCTGGCTGGGACTTTACCGGAGGCAGGCACTGCCCCGGTCTTTTGAGGGCGACCATGAGCCACGAATTGCCATGCCGCGCTGATATCTCCGGCCTTCTTCTGGTGAACCGGCATCACGCACATAGAGAGGACGACATACACCCCCACGCCGATCACGGGCAGGGCAAGCAAACGGAATTTTTCGGACAGGGGGGCAGCGATTTCTTTGGCTAGCCAGATGATGGCGAGACAGCTAAGGACCATTGAAGCCACCCATTGCCGGGGCAAAATCCAATATTCCCGATAGTATGAGATAGCGGAAAGAAACAGCGACAAACCCAAGGCCAACGCCAGCAACGCGAGGGGGGGGGTGAGCCGCCGAAAGGCCGCGCTGCGTCGGACAGAAGGAATCAGGACCGCGAGCAAACCGAGTCCCAACACGATCGGCCCAGCGAGGTAGGCCTTGCCAAGAAATTGGAAGTGGCTGATGGAGGTAAACGTGTAAAAAAGGCCGTCGGCTTTGATCCATTGAAAAGGATCGAGGTGAAAGTCCGGTGAACCTCGCATCCAAGTGTATTTGGCCAAGACCAGCCAACCTATCGCGGCCGGTACGGACAGCCAGACATCACAGTGGCGGATGAAATCGGGGAGAATCGACCGCGCCGTGAAAGGCCGTGCCTGGATTGCCCGCGTGTAGATACCGAGAGCCAGCCAATAGAGTGGGAAATAGGGATGAAACAGCACGCCCATGCCAATGGCGATTCCACCGAAAATTCGGGTCCAACGAGTGCGCTGCTCAACGGGAGTCAGGTAGAAAGCCAACGTGCCAGTAACGGCCGCGGCGAGCAAGATGTAGGGCCTGGCTTCGCCGGTGTAGTACATCAGGGTTTGCTGACAGAAAATCGCGGCGAACAGCAGGAGCGTCCACACCACGTTGAAGCGTAGACGCAGTGCAATCTGGACAAGTGAAAACAGAAGGAAAGCGGTAGCGAGGAGGCTGGGCAGTCTTAGGGCAAACGCGCTGGCCCCAAACAGATGAAGTAGCCAGTAATCGAGCAGCATGTGGATGCCCGTCTGACCGTGGTTGAAGGTTGGTAGTGTTTCGCTGATGGATTGCCACGCCTCGGCGGTTGAGCGATGGCTGCCAAGCGCAAAATGCAAGAATTCGTCGATCCAGATTGGCCGGGTGAAGGAGGAGTAGGCGGCCAAAATGTAAGCCGAAATCGGAATCGAGCCAAGAATGGTGATCCATTTGCTCCATGCGGGCGTGTCACTGGGGTTGTGGACCGACGCGTTCATGAATGGTTTGAGTTTGGCATATTCCACGTAGTGGAGTCCCGGGTGCGATGGTCGAGAAAAGTCTCGTCTATCAAGGTCTGCAATGAATCGCAACGGTTCACAGTCGTATACTTAAACAGCTGATCAGTATATCGAAAAAAAACAAGGAAATGCCCGCGAACAAAGTAACTAGCCTGCGATTCATTCCAACACAATCAGGCGGGCCTCGGCAAATCAACCCGGGCCGCCCCTCAATATTTGAACACAACAAACTTTCGCCCCAAGAAATTCACGAGCACGGAAGTAATCGCTACCATCAGGTAGACGAGATACTCGTTTAATGGAAACTTTGCCACCAAGTATGCGCCGAGCGGGGTCCCCAGGAGAAATGCTGTTGTTGCCAAAAGGTAGAAAAGGCTGACTTCAACCAGTCTGCTGTGCCGTCCGGATTGAAACACCCAACGACGGTTGACTATGTAGGCTACTATATTCGCCAGCAGGAATGCGAGGGAAAAGGACCAGAAAAAATTCCAGCCGCGCTGAGCGCCTTCCTGGCCGATATCGGCAGGCAGCACGGTCTCGTTGAGCAGTGTGAAAATCGCGAGATGGATTGCAGTAGCAAGCCCGCCTGCCATTGCATACTTGATGAACTGAACCGAAGTCTGGGACTTGTTCTCAATAAATTTGTTTATGAAGCTCAATTTGAACCTTGGCCAGCGAGTAAAAGCTCTAGTTGCGAGGAGCACGAGGAAAAAGCTTCTCGAAGCGCTGGTCCTTAGGCTGACCCAGCCGAATAGATTCCCATAGCCACTGATGCATGTGCTCGACGGCAAATTGTGACGCAATCGATGCTGCGCGTTCGCGCATTTGTCGTTGCATCTGCGGCGCAGTTACATAGTCCACGGCCTCTCGCAAACTCTTGGCGTCATAGTCGCAAGTAACGCCGACGCCGAACCGCTCTACGAAATGGGCGGCAGCAGTTTCCCGGCTGCCCGTAATAATAACCGGCGTATTGGAAGTCGCCATGGCAAGAATGATGCGCCCTGGCAGACTCATCATGGACAGATCTTTACGATCGTCATTCGCATCCAGGGTCCCGGTTGGCACAATCACAAAGGCAGCTTGTTTCATTTTCTCTGCCAGCTCTGATTCAGGAATTAATCCATGCGCATTAATTCCCACCTGCTTGTCCTGTCCAATTTCAATGTCCATCCAGGGATATTTGGTATTGCCGTACCAATCCAGCTTGAGCCCGGCTCCGCAGGCTGCTGCAGAAAGCGAATCAAACCACTGCTTGCTCCACAGGCTACCGATGAGCACGCCTGAGCTTGAGATTCTTTCACCGAAGTCAGCAGGCTTGGAGCCCTCAAAAACGAGCTCATGGGGAACGACCGCAGGCAATATGTGGAACTCCAGTCCGTACTTGTTTTCGTAGGCCTCCCGCAACTCCGGATGAGTAGCAAAACGAATGGAGCACTTGCTCAAAAATTCATGCATCAGCGCATCAGGGATGACATTAGCGTAAACATTCTGATCATCCATGATGTACACCCCCAGTGGAGCCCGATAGTGTTCGGCCAGGGTAATGGACGTGATCAAATCATCGGATCTGTAGGGCACGCAAAGAATTTGATTGATGTGATTGTCGCCGAGGGCATTGATCACATTTTCTGCGGCTTGCTCCCTTGACAGGCCGTAATGGGATATGAAATGACTCAGCTCACCAAAATAATGCTCTCCATCAAAAAGATCCATGGAATGGATGGACAGGATATCCGGAGTACCGTCAACGATTCGATCGACCAATGGCCCTGTGCCATGGAGAGGGTTAATTTCAAAGGCCGTGACCACTGCACTGGCAGTGGATAAGACCTTGCCAAGCTGTTCAAACCTGAAATTAATCGGCTGACTCCTTTCCAGGGATCGCCATATCCACGTATCCATATGTTCCGCTGAAAATGACCTGGCCAGATAGGCAGCCCGTTTTCGAATACGCTCCTGTTGTGGCGGTGAGCAAATTTCTGCAACAGCGTGGTGGAAGCTCTCCGGAGCGTAATCACACACTATGCCTAGTTGCATATTTTCCACAAACCGGGCAGCGGCCGTATCACGGCTACCTACAACGATGAGTGGAATATTTGCCGTTGCCAGCAGGTACGTGATCCGCGAAGGTAAGCTCAATTTGGCCAGATCGGGGCGATCCTGAGGGTCCTCGCTAGTACCAGTCAAAATAACAGCGTAGGCTGATTTCCTCAGGATATCGACCAGCTCGTTTTCGGCACAAAACCCTTTGAAAGCAATGCCATCTTTTTGTAAACCAACCTCCTCAAAGTCAAGCCAACTGCGGTTTGGATTACCGTACCAATCAATTTTTATGCTTGTTTGACGAGTCAGGTTCCGCAACTGATCCAGCCACTGCTGGCTCCAGATGTTACCAATCAGCACTCCCGGTGGAAGGGAGTCAGTTTGGTCCAATTTTTCCAAGGGAAATGCAGGCCTGGTTTGAATCAAACCCGCATCTACCAGCGGGGGCAAAAACCAAAATTTCAAGTGGTACTTTTGTTCATAGGCTTCGCAAAGTTCCCGGGAAATTCCCAGGCGCAAGTCTGATTTCTCCAGTAGTTCCCGCATGAAATGGTCAGGTATACCCTGGACGTTGATATTCTGATCATCCATCAGGTAAGTGCACAGAGGGATACTGAGCAGATCTTTGAGGGCTATGGATGAGAGGACATCATCAGTGAAATAAGGCACAGACAGAATACGCTGGGCTTTTCCTGAACCCAGAGCCTTTGAAACTGTGTTGGCGACTACTTGAGGATTATCACTATTGTGGTGAAGGCAGGCACTGGCAAAGCCGAAATCCTGGGAACCATCATAGAGATTCCTGGAACGAAGGGAAAAAATATTTGCACTGTTGGGGAAAAGTCTCTTGATCAGGATCCCCACTCCCTGCCTGCTGTTTACCTCACAGTGGGCCACGATAATGTCGGGGGTTGCATTACCAAAGGCAAACTTCAGTGAATTCACCTTTCTTGAAAATTTCTCCCAAAACCTTTCCAGCTGCATGCGCAGAGCATCTTTTTTCACCGACAGCCGGAGCTTCACTGCGGCTTGCTTTGCTAACAGATTGTTCATAAAGTCTGGCATAAGGCTATGAGATCAACAATATAAACCATTCCATTTCTGACTGTCGCCAAGAATTAAGGGTATTACAGCGGAACCCGCACCTGCAGAAGTATAGTAAACTGCCGACCGGTAGATGCCGTCGGTTTCCAGCAGATGCGGTAAAGTTCAATCTGTCCTGCATTCGGTTTAGCCGTTAAAATACCAAACCTCTTGGATATGCACGTGCTCAGCGCGGAGTTTCAGAATGAACGAAGTTGTACCTTCGGGCCGCAGGTAAAAGCGGTGATCATCGAAATTCGACCATCCTCAGGTTGGCCTCGCCTCGATCTCGGTGAGGTTTGGCGACATCTTCAGATCGCCAGGATCCTGGCCATTCGCGATATCAAGGTTCGCTACAAACAAAGCTTGGTCGGAATCGGTTGGGCGGTAATACAGCCTTTGTTCACCATGTTGGTGTTCGTGGCTATTTTCAACGGGATCGTCAAGGTGCCCATGGAAGGTGCGCCTTATCAACTGTTCGTGATGTGCGCACTGGCGCCATGGCTGTATTTTGTTCATTCGGTCAACACCACCACAAGTTGCCTGGTTGCCAACCAGACTCTCATCACACGTGTATATTTTCCGCGCTTGTTGCTGCCAATCTCCGCCGTCGTAGGCGGCCTGGTGGATTTCCTGATCGCCTTCGCGGTGCTGCTGGTGATGCTGGCTTCTTACGGGCAAGCACTCACGGCCAAGATAATCTTTTTGCCATTTTTCGTGGCCTTCAGTATGTTGAACGCACTTGCCCTCGGCTTGTGGTTGTCCGCACTAAACGTACAGTATCGTGATGTGTTTCATGCGCTGCCGTTTTTTACCCAGATAATGATGTTCCTGTCGCCAGTGGCCTATCCGTCAAGCCTCATACCCGAGAAATGGCAATGGTTATTCCTCCTCAACCCGATGGCGACCGTCATTAACGGATTTCGCTGGGTGTTTCTGGAGGGCCAACCTGCACCGGGGTGGTACAGTTTGTTTTCCGTCGCTGTCGTGGGCGTTGTTTTGCTCGGGGGGCTGTACTTTTTCCGTTGGCAGGAGGACCGATTTGCCGATGTCGTCTGAGGAGCCCATGATCGAAGTCGAGGGGGTTGGCAAGCGCTACTGGGTCGGCGGTCACCCCTTTATCGACCACCGGGGCATGCATGCCTTGTTGGATCGCGCCATGCGGGCTCCTTTCCATTTAGTTGCCCGAAAAATCGTCAACGCCAAACCATTACCCCAACACACTCACAGCCAAGGGCATATGCGCTGGGCCATTCGCAATGTGAGCTTCAAGGTGGCCAAGGGTGAGGTGCTCGGCATCGTCGGTCAGAATGGCGCCGGAAAATCGGTGCTTCTCAAGATCCTGAGCCGTATTACCTGCCCCACCGAAGGACACGCCCAGCTCCACGGCAGCATCAGTTCCATGCTGGAGGCAGGTATCGGTTTTCATCCGGAACTCACCGGCAGGGAGAATATCCGGCTATCGGGCGCAATTCTCGGTATGAGCAAGTACGAAATCGACACACGTATGGACGAAATCCTCAGTTTTGCTCAAATCGATGAGTATCTCGACTCTCCGGTAAAGCACTATTCCAGCGGCATGTTCATGCGCCTCGGGTTCGCCGTTGCTGTACACCTGGAAACGGACATCATTTTGATTGATGAGGTTCTGTCGGTCGGCGATGAGAAGTTCCAGCGCCGCTGCATCGAGAAAATGCGCACCGTGGTGCGAAGCGGTCGAACAATTCTCTTCGTCAGCCACGATCTCGATGCGCTGGTGGAAATCTGCGACCGGGCCATCCTGATCCGGAATGGTGGGATTGAAATGGACGGCGCCCCTGATCGGGTTGTGGCCGAACACAAGGCCACAGCACTACGGTAAACCGCTTCATAGCTATTCCCGCCTTTAGCGGGACTCCTGCCCTGGAGAAATTCCCGGTTGTGGTGGCGACTTCAACAGCACAATGATATCGCCGCCATTCAAGCTGCCATCAAACTGCCTGATTTTCACGTAGTCACCGGACTTCTGGACTCTTTTCCAAATTTGCGGGGCCTGGGCCTCGAAGTGGGTGGGCAAGGTGTAGATCATCCAGATCCGCGCATGCCGCGCCTCAATTCGCTCCAGTCCTGTCAGGAAATACAATGCGTCACAGTCTATTCCCATGAAGACTTGCAGGGGGAAACGTGCCCCGGCCATGCAAAGCAGGGCATCATCCGGCAAGCGATGCTGCGCAATGAATTCAGCCACCCCGGTGAAATCCTGTTTGGGCTTCCACGCTGCTGGGATCAACATCGCGCTGGCCAGAGCTACGCAACTACCTATCAGCAGTAGCGATCGCCTGGATAGAAACGGAAGGCATAACTTGGCGGTCACGAAGCCTCCGCGTACCGCGACCAGCATCAGAAACCCTGTGGAGCTGAATAGGAACCTGGGGAAAAAGAGCGCGCCGCGCGAGTAAATCACCAAAATGGTGATCAGCGCCGGCAGAAGTAGCAATCCTGCAACCGCCACGCCCTGCCTGAGATAGGACGCGATGCCGGTGAGCAGCACCAGGACCACGAGCACGACAACCGGCCAGCCTCCAGGGATAGAACGCTGCAGGCCCTGCGCATATTCCTTCATGACCCAAGTCGTAGCGGCAGAAAGGACGTGACTGGAGGCATCCTCCCACTCCGCCACGAAACCACTGGTACCATCGGAAACATCGTCGAATTGATTGTTTTCAGACCAGAAGGTCGGAGCGTAGAGCGCCAGGGTAAAGGAACCTGCCAAAAGCAGGGCCATGAATGTTGGCATAACTGCAGCATGTCGATCCTCACGGTTCGGTTTGCTTGCCAGCGCCAACCAGATGAGGGCATGTGCCAGGAAAACAAAAACCGCTGTCAGGTGGATCCAGGCTGTCAGTGCCGCCACCACAGCGTAAGCAAGAATCAATCCAATGGATGGCCTGGTGGCGGCGAGCAGTCGGATAAACAATATGCTGGCGAGAATTGCTCCGAGTAACAGCCCGGTATACCCCCGCGCATTCTGTGAATACCAGACAAATTGGTAGTTGAGCGTCATGAACAATGCGACGAGAAACGCTTCCTTGCGTCCCGCAACCTGCCGCCCAAGATGGTACAAGGCGGGAATCGCTGCGACGCCGAAGACCAAAGCAGGTAGACGCAGTGTCCAGGCGGACTCCCCCAGCCAGCTCACCGCATAATGCGCCATGAGTGAATAGAGAACATGGTTATTCGTGGCGCCAACTGCATTGATGATTGCCACGGCAGGCAGTCGTACGAACGAGTACAAGGTCGCGAGCTCATCGATCCACATCCCCTGGTCGAGACCTGGAATCCGTAAAGCCAGCGCGACAGCAGTCAAAGCACCAATGATGAGGTAGTCGGAACGGGTCCAGCCCGGCGCGGGATCAATTCCCTTGGCCAGTAGAGGTACCCTGATGAACGTATTGGTGGCTTTCAATTTCACCCCTTTTGCAACCAACCAGGCAGTATCAGCCAGCCCCGTATTTCGCATGATGCTACGTGGGAACCTGCCACACAACCTTTGCCGCTGACTTATACTTGCCGGTACCGGCCCCCGGACACCCTCTACCCATGACGAATCTTTCGAATGAAATATTATCCGAACTGACGGTCGTCGTACCGACATACAACGAAAAAGGCAATATCGGTGAACTGGTATCCCGGTTGCACCGCGCCCTGGCCGGCATCCGGTGGGAGGTCATTTTTGTTGATGATGATTCCATCGATGGCACTGCCGACCAGGTTCGGGAAATCGCCCGGACTGATGCGCACGTTCGGTGTATTCAGCGCATTGGAAGACGCGGTTTGTCGTCCGCTGTGATCGAAGGGATGCTGGCCAGCAGCTCACTTTTCATTGCCGTGATGGATGCGGATTTTCAACATGATGAGTCCTTGCTTGCGGATATGTTTGAGCGTCTGAATTCGTCCAGCCTGGATCTCGTGGTCGGTTCCCGCCTGGTCGAAGGCGGAAACAATCAGAATCTCACCGGCTGGCGGCGCTGGTCCAGCGAATTCTCCAGTACAGTCGCACGGCGGGTGCTTAAAATCCCGGTGCAAGACCTGATGAGCGGATTCTTCATGCTGCGCCGGGAAGTTGTAGAAGAAACTGTGAGGAACTTGTCCGGCATAGGATTCAAGATTCTTCTCGACATCATGGCGTCATCACCACGCCCGCTCAGCTTTGTCGAGTTGCCTTACCGGTTCCGGCAGCGCCAGGCAGGTGACAGCAAGCTCGATACCAATGCCGTGGTGGCGCTGGCCATGACCCTGATCGACAAGAAACTCGGGTGGCTCATGTCGCCCCGATTGGCCGCGTTCCTGATGGTCGGTGGTTTCGGCATGGCCGTGCATTTCGCCATCCTCACCGTCGCGCTGAAACTGGCGGGTCTTTCGTTCCTGGCTTCCCAGTCCATCGCCACATTGTTTGCCATGACCTCCAATTTTGTCATCAACAATCTTTTTACCTACCGCGATGTCCGGCTGCATGGCTGGAAGTGGCTGACCGGCTGGGTGTCCTTTGCCCTCACCTGCGGTTTCGGGGCAGCAGCCAACGTCGGTGTGGCAAGTACTCTGTTTTACCGGGATTTTTCATGGGGCCTGTCCGCCATTGCCGGCATCCTGGTGGGAACGGCGTGGAATTATGGCGTCACGAGATTCTATACATGGCAAATGAAATAAAGAGCCGCCATGTTCTTGCCATAACTTTGGTCGCATTCACGCTGCTTTTTGGGTCGTATCTGCGCTTTGATCGCAATGATCAAAAACTACTGTGGTACGACGAGATTGTTACTGCGTTGTGGTACTCAGGTCACGATTTGCGGGAATCCATGCCGGCTCTGGCCAATCGGGAGATCGGGGTTGGCGAACTGCGGAAATTGCTGCAAATAGACCCCCGCAGCGATGTGCGTGACACCATCGCGGGGATTGTCAGGGACGACCCCCAGCATACCCCCCTGTATTATCTAGCCCTGCGCGGGTGGGCAGAACTTATGGGCGACTCGATTGGATCACTGCGCAGCTTCTCTGCGGTGGCCGACCTGCTCATTCTGCCGGTAGTGTTCTGGTTGTGCCTGGAGTTGTTTGGCTCGGCTACGGTGGGTTGGATCGCTGTGGTGCTGGTGGCAATTTCGCCTTTTCACATCGTGTACTCCCAGGAGGCCAGGCCATACACACTGTGGATGCTGGCCATTGTCCTGGCCAGCGCGATCCTGTTATGGACACTGCGCGCCCCTAAAGCATGGAAATGGTGTCTGTACGCACTCGCGGTGGCCCTGGGCTTATACACCCATCTGTTGTTCTGCATGGTCATCCTGTCCCACGCAGTTTATGTATTTGGCCTGGCTTTCCTGCGCCAGTTTCGCGAAAAAAGCCCTGGCATGCGGGAGATGGTGAGCTGTGCGGCAGCGACGACTTGCGCGCTCATCCTGTTCAGCCCCTGGATCTGGGTCCTGGCCACTCACTCTGCAACTGCCATCCGCCGGGTTTCCTGGTCCGGGCAGGAAGTGGGCATCTTGCACCTGCTTGGAATGTGGGCCTACAACTATTCAGCTTTATTTCTGGACACCAACCATGCGCTGAAGTACATCGGCGAGCCCGGAATAACCGTTTATGGCGCGTTTCTTCTCAGGGCCCTGACCTTGATTCCAGCCTTTTTCGCCGTGCTACACCTGCTGCGCGAACCAACCCGGAAGACCAGCCTGTTTTTGTTGCCCCTGATCATTTTGCCGTTTTTGGGCCTGGCATTGCCGGACCTGATTTTCGGGGGTATGCGCTCTGGTGGCGGCAACCGCTACCTGGCCGCGAGTTTTCTCGGGCTTCAGATCGCAATTGCGTACTGGTTGGCCACTGGCCTGTTCGGAGCGGTTGCATGGCAGCGTAACGCAATGAGAGGTACGCTGGCCTTCATGCTTGCCATGGGTGTGCTTTCAGGAATCATCTTCCACCGCGCCGATACCTGGTGGCACAAATCCATTGGCCATTTCAACGTGGATGTTGCGCAGTTCATTAACCGCGCCCAGCGCCCGCTGCTTATAGGCAGATCGGCAACTGGCCTGATTTCAATCAGTCATAGTTTGGACGAAAAGGTCGCGATTCTGTATGTTCCCCACGATGATTTACCCGCCATCCCCGCCCACTACAGCGATGTCTTCATCCTTGCACCCTCTAAAAAACTCAGAGACAGGCTCCAGTCAAACCAGGGATTGATGCTGGATGAGGTAGTGCCGCGAGGAAAGCTCTACAAGGTGGTTACTGAATAAACAAGGTCTGAAATACATGCAGCTTCACGACGTCCCTCAGGGGCGTGTCTCAGGGGCGCGGGCCGGGGACGAGTCGCTCACTGAACGCCATCGTCCGGTCTTCGCCCAGCTCATGGTATTCGGCGTCCTGATTGACGCGCCAGATATCCCACAGCTGTTTTCCGGCGAGAATGTTCTCCGCCGTTAGCAGCGCAGTCATCATGGCGTGGTCCTGGTTGTTGTATTTGTGCATGCCGTTGCGGCCTACCAGGTGCAAGCCGGGCATTTTGGCCTCCAGCCAACTGCGAAACAGCGCCACACGCTCTTCGTAATTTTCATCGTAAACGGGATAGGCCTTGGCTTGCCGGATGACTTTTCCATCGATGACGTGACCGGGAGTCACCAGCCCCAACTGGATCAACTCCTCATCGGCCAACCGGATCAGGTCTTCATCCCTGGCATCCCACAAGCCATCTCCTTTGAAACAGAAGTACTCAAGTCCCAGGCAATTCAGGTCCGGATCCGGGACCATGTGCGGCGACCATGACTTGAAATTCTGGATGCGGCCAACCCTCACCTTCGAGTCGTGTATATAGATCCAGTTGTCATCGAAGCAAT
>Ga0315273_10011515_pt1 | contig 11319 bp, 15 predicted proteins | sample YL17G02_0_MG_FD_205753 | JGI IMG/M metagenome (GOLD analysis project Ga0315273, IMG submission 205753) | Sediment microbial communities from Yellowstone Lake, YNP, Wyoming, USA - YL17G02_0 | ecosystem: Environmental > Aquatic > Freshwater > Lake > Sediment | place: USA: Wyoming | collected...
GTGCAGTTGCACACTGAAGGTGATGTCACCGGCGGCGACCTGAGATTGCAGGGAACCATCGCGGCCCTGACTGCCGTGCAGAATTACCTCAGGAGTAAGCAGTAATGGATCCAGTCACAGCAATTGGTCTGCTGCTTGCGAATCTGACCAAGCTCGCCGAGTTTGGTGCAGTCATCGCCAAGGCCCGGGCTGAAGGTCGTGACCTGACACCGGCGGAAGTCCTGGCCGCAGGAGCATTTGCCCAGTCAGCGATCGACCGCCTCGATTCAAAACTGGGTAGTTGATTTGTTGTGAACCTGGATTACACCCCAGCCAAAGTGCTGGGGGAATTCATGGCTTCGGATGCGAGGGTGCGCGTGGTACGTGGCCCGGTCGGATCCGGAAAATCTACAGTGATGGCAGTCGAGATGCTGCGCCGCGCCTGTCAGCAGGAACGCGGCGAGGATGGTATCCGTCGCACGCGTGGTGTGATCGTCCGTAACACGTTGCAGCAGCTCGAGACTACGGTGCTGCAGACCATAAAAACCGTGATCCCTGCAGAGATTCTGCACTACAAGACCAGTAACCACACGATCTACATCAGGTTTAACGATGTGGAGACTGAGTGGTTGTTGTTGCCACTGGATACTCCGGATAACGTGCAGCGACTGCTGTCGCTCGAACTCACGTTCGCCTGGCTGTCCGAGATGCGGGAGTTACCACCGAAGATCCTGGAAGACTTGCTCGGCCGCGTGGGCCGGTTCCCGTCGAAAATGCGCGGTGGGGCGACCTGGTACGGCGTGTTTGGGGAGACCAACTCATTTAGCGAAGATGACACCTGGTACAAAGTGCTCGAACTGGAGCTGAATCCGAGCTGGGGGTATTTCATTCAGCCCGGCGCACGAGAACCGTACGCCGAAAACAAAGAGAATCTTCCTGACGGGTACTACGACGAACTCGTGGAGAACAATACGCCGGAGTGGGTTGAGCAGTACATCGACAACCATGTGACACCTTCGCTTTCAGGCGAAGCGGTATTCAGGTCCACCTTCCGGTCTGATTTTCACATTGCCAAACAGTTGTTAAAGCCGGTGCCGATGTCCATGCTGATTGCGGGCATGGACTTTGGGCGTAGTCCTGCTATGGTTTTGACCCAACTTGATCCACGCGGGCGCCTGCTCGTGCTGGCGGAGGCAGTCAGTGAAAACATGGGGATTGAACAGTTCGTGGCGACGATTTTACGACCAATACTTGCTGAACCAGATTTTCAGCGCCTTCCTGTTGGTATCGTTGGGGATCCTGCTGGTCGAATCCGTTCGCAGATTGGTGAAGAAAGCATCTTCGACGCCTTGAAACGATTGGGATTTCGGTCCCAGCCAGCCCTGACCAATGCCATCGACCCACGGCTCCGATCAGTGGAGAAATGGCTGATGCAGCAGCGTGATGCGGGGCCTGCAATCTTGATCAGCCCACGGTGTGTCAACCTGATACGTGCACTGCGATCGAAATACCGTTACGCCAAGAGAAAAGATGGCCAGCTACAGGCACTCCCAGCGAAGGACCACCCTTGGTCTGATATCGCGGATGCGCTACAGTATGCCGCTCTGGGGCATTCGACCAAGGTCTACGCGAGGTTCGTGAAACCCCGTCATGGGGCGATTACGACTCCGGCTCCGACCGCACTAGGATGGACATAATGGCCACTGCAATACCGACTCCTTCTGGGCGTGGAACCCTTCGCGTAGTGTCGCCGAAGGAGCTGCAAGACGCCGAAAAGCTCGCAAAAGCAGTCACCGAGGCCAAGCCTGAGGTCTATGACGACCTGGCCAACCACATCCGCAAGAAATTCGAAGCGGCCAAGCGGCATCGCACGTCATCTCTCGTCGATGACCAGATGATTTCTTACATGCGGGCCTACAACGGCGAGTATTCGCCCACAAAGCAGGCGGAGATCAACAAATTTGGTGGTTCCAGCGTGTTCGCACGCATTACTGCGGCGAAATGTCGCGGCGCTACTGCCCTGTTACGCGATATTTACCTGTCCGCGGACCGCGCCTGGTCAATTGAGCCCAGTCCGGACCCGCGTTTACCTGGGTCCGTGACTCGTGACATCACATCGGTGGTTGGCGGCGAAGCCATGTACATGATCATGAATGGCGCTCCGCCCGAGAAATCGCAGATTGAGGAACGTAAAGTTGCGCTTACGAAAGCTGCAAAGGTGGCGGAGAAGAAAAAGGCCATCGAGCAGGCTCACATGGCCGAAATGAAGATGGATGACATCCTGCTCGAGGGTGGATTCTGGGAAGCGCTCTCGTCATTTCTCACTGATCTCCCCATTTACCACAGCGCCTTCATCAAAGGTCCGACGATTCGGAACGCTGAGCTGCTGAGATGGGACGAAAATGGTGAAGCAGTTATGACATTGCGCCCCAGGTTCTTCTGGGACCGTGTTTCTCCGTTCGATCTCTGGTTCACGCCTGGCGCAGCGTCAATTGCCAACTCGAATACATTCGAGCGGCAGCGATTTTCGCTTTCCGACTTGTATAACCTGATTGGATTGCCGGGTTATCGCGAAAAAGAGATCCGCGAAATCATTCAACTGGCTGAAAATGGCGGATTGCGTGAGTGGGGCCTGATTTTCGAGCAGGAACGCCGCGATATGGAAAATCGTGGTACGACTTCTGCCAACGATGACCAGATGGTGGACTGCATTGAGTTCCAGGGCCACGTGTTGGGGAAATACCTGAAGGATTTCGGCCTGAAAGGCCCCATCGACGAGGACAAGCCGTATTTCATCACCTGCTGGACGATAAACAAGGTCGTCATCAAGGCCATGATGAATCCGAACATTCGCAAGCGTCCGAACTACTATTCGACCAGCTTCGACAAGCAACCTGGCACGGTTTACGGATCTGGTGTCGCCGAGTTGATCGCCGATTTGCAGGATGTCATGAATGCCACGCTGCGTTCGCTGGTCAACAACATGTCGATCGCTTCGGGGCCGCAGGTTTTCTTCAATGAGGAACTCCTGAATCCGAACCAGGATGACACGTTGTATCCTTGGAAACGCTGGAAATACACGACGGATCCTTCGAACCCGAGTGCTTCAGCGCCGGTAGGATTTTTTCAGCCACAATCAAATGCGACTGAGTTGCTCGGAGTGTACGGGCAGTTCAACACCATCGCGGATGAGGTATCTGCGATCCCGCGCTACATGACGGGGGATCAGAACGTGGGCGGCGCAGGTCGCACTGCTTCCGGCCTGGCGATGTTGATGTCGAACGCCAACAAGGCGCTGCAGAATGTGGCGGAGAACATCGACGATGATGTTTTTGAGCCCGTCTTGCAGTCGCTCTACGACCTGGTGATGCTCACTGACGACACCGGATTCTTGCGCGGCGACGAGTCAATCAAGGTCAATGGTGTACGCAACGTGGTCAAGCAGGAACAGGATCGAGTTCGGCAGCTCGAGTTCCTCCAGCTCACGGCGAACGAGATCGACGGACCAATTGTTGGCGCCCAGCGGGCCAGCGTCCTCCAGCAAGTGGCGGATCGTATTGGCATTGATCTGGACATTCCGGAGCCGGGCGAGCAGAATCCACAGGGACCGCCAGGTGGCGGCGGCGCTGGATTTAACCCGGCGGGTACGGCTACTCCGACGCCAGAGGTGGCGGACAGCAACGGCCCACGGCTCCAGACCGCTTCACTTAACACGGTCTCAGGCCGCCAGAACACTTCTTGAGGAGCTGATCATGATGTCGTCCTACAATGTCAAAATGCCCCGCGGCGTGATGAGCGTCTCGAAGGGCTCACCCAAGCCGACCAAGGTCTTGAAAAGCGGCACGGCCAAGCACTTCGTGCCGGGCAAGCCGAACGTGGCCTTCTCCACACAGGGCGGGACCAAGAAATGAAGGGTTACCGAAAGCAGTCTGCTGGCAGCAAGTGCATCAGCGACCAACAGCTCGCGTTTGGTGAGACCGTCCAGCTCCCGGGCGGCGTTCCGACTTCTCGGAAGTACACGAAGAACTACGAGAAGGACGAGGCAGGTATGGATGCGGATGACATGTCAGTGACGTCACCGTACAACCTGCTTGGACCAGCTTCGGGGCCTCTGAATACCCGATGATCAAAGGCTTGTTCCGTCTGGAGGCTGATCGTAAGATCATTGCCGAGCTGAACGGCTCCTCGCAATTCCGTTTTTATGTAGACAAACTACGGTATGCGCATACCAAAGCGGTGGAGGAACTAATGCACTGCCACCCACGAGATCTACAGGATCGTCGTTCGTATGCACGCTGCCTAGGCGAGTTGATCGCCGAAACCACCAAGACTGGAGATATCAAGTGAGCAAGCAACGCCTTCCCGCCCCTATCCAGAGACAGGTCGATGAGGCGAACAAGGTGCTTGCTGAATTGGCAAGGAAGCCTGGAGAGCCGGAGCCAGCTGCTCCCGAATTGGGAACAGAGCAGGCTGCTGCCCCGGCTGCACCTGAAGCTGCACCTGCACCTGCACCTGCACCTGCACCTGCACCTGCACCTGCACCTCAGTCTGACGACAGGGATTACAAGCAGATGTATGGCGTACTGAAGGGTAAGTACGACAAAGAGATCCCTGAGTTGAAGGTCGCGATTGGCGAACTCACTGAGCGGAATCGGCAGAACGAGACCCTCCTGGCCCAGCTGGCTGATCGTACGGCTCCAACACCGCCCAGTGGGAATTCTACTTTGCCGGGACCGAGTTCCTTCTCCGATCAGGAGAAAGAGGAGTATGGGAACGAGTTTTTTGACGTTGTAGGGCGCCGGGCTCGCGAGATCGTCGCAGCCGAATTGCAGCCCTTCAAGAAGCAGATGACTGAGCTGAACGGCCAGACCAATTACAACAAGAAAATCGAGGAAGAACGAGCCCGGTCTTCTGTCACGGACGCCCTGGATGAGCAGGTCATTGGTTGGCAGCAGATCAATACTGACCAAGCCTTCCTTGCGTGGTTGGCAGGAAGTGATGTATTCTCTAACAGGACGAAGCGTGAGCTTCTGACTGAGGCCTTTCAGGCCAACGACGCTGCCCGTGTCGTTCGGTTCTTCAAGGCCTTTCAGGAAGACACAGCTCGGTCACCAGCTCCAGCAGCACGGACTCCTTCCGTAGACGCTGGAACACTGATGGCCCCAGGCACCCCGCGAAGCGGTGGGCCAGCTGTAGCTCCTGGTGGTGACGGCCGCGTGTGGACTCAGGCTGAGATAGGCCAGTTCTACATGCAGGTACGCCGCGGAAAAGTTCCTACCGACGAGAAAATTCGCGTCGAGAAGGAAATTGTCAAAGCGGCTGCCGAAGGGCGTGTTCGGTAACCATCATGAGCCACGGAGCAAACTGTCATGGCATTTACAATTGGTACACCCTATAGCGGTGCAGCTGCATCTCCCGCCTATACGGGTATTTTCATCCCGACCCTCTGGGCCGGAAAGTTCATCGAGAAGTTCTACGATGCGACCGTCCTGGCCGCGATCTCCAACACGGATTACGAAGGCGAAATCCGGAATATGGGGGATCTGGTCAAGATTCGCACTCGTCCGACCATCTCAATCGCTGATTACGACGCGACAATGGCCCTCGTGGTCACTCGCCCGTCCTCAGCATCCGTCGATCTGAACATCGACAAGGGCAAGTACTTCAACACGGTCCTCGACGACGTGATGGAAGTGCAGTCCGATTCTGACCTTCTGAGCCTGTGGGCGGACGACGCTTCCGAGCAGATGAAGATCAAGGTCGACACCGACGCCCTTGGATACACTCGTCTCAACACCGGAACGGTTGCCGCGAACAAGGGCAACACGGCCGGTCGGATCAGTGCAGATCTCAGGCTCGGTATCACGACCTCCCCGACATTCGTCGCTTCAACGACGCAGGGTACGGGTGTTGGTGACACGAACGCGAACGATCGTTCAGTCATCAATCACCTCGTCGACCTTGGCCAGGTCCTGGATGAGCAGAACATTCCGGAATCCGGTCGCTTCGTAGTCGTCCCGGCATGGTATGCCTCGGCGATCAAGCGGTCAGAACTCCGTGATGCCTCCATCTCGGGCGACGGCTCCTCGATGCTGCGCAACGGTCGGCTCGGTATGGTGGATCGCTTCACGATCTACGTATCGAACCTCACGCCAGCGGGTGTCGCAGGTGGTCTGGCGGCGGGCGAGTTCGCGGTCTATGCCGGTCACAAGAACGGCTTGACCTTCGCCAGTCAGATGACCAAGGTCGAAACCCTCCGTTCGGAGAGCACCTTCGGCACGCTGCTGCGTGGTCTGCAGGTGTATGGTCTCGGTGTAATCGACGGCACCTGCCTGTCGGTCAGCATCGTTGCCAAGGGCTGATAACGGCCCCCTCTAGGGGACTGGCCCAACGAGGGGGTCACTCAGAAATGGGTGACCCCCTTTCTTCTTTCGGAGGTGCTTCGTGGCGAAGACGCTGGATAACCTGGTGGATGAGATCCGCCTGATGACCAAAGATCGTCGGGTGCCTTACCGGTATACCCAGACGGATATCCTCGAAGCTATCAATTCGGCGTTCCGTGAGACGAAACGTCTCCGTCCAGACATTTTTGTTGGATGTTGCACTGATGAGGCTGGAGGTACGATCGACCTACCATCCTATGTGGAGGCGGACTTGGGGCTTACCCCCACTCCTACTCCGTATCTGATCGACGAAATCTTCTTCATGACCACTGTTTTCTACGCCGTGGGCAAATTACAGCTTGGTGATGACGAGTTCACCCTTGATAATCGGGCCATGACCTTGTTGGCGGCATTCCGTCAGGCACTGGTTGGGGGCTGAACATGACTACAATTTCTTGCGACAATGCTGGGGCGCTCACTGCAAATTGCGGACTTACCCTCGATTTGTGGTTGAAACCGCTCGGGGCTCGTCTCCCGGGCGCCGTTCCTGCCCAGCTTGAGTGCGAACTTCATGCTGCGATTCGTGAGTTCTACTTCCAGTCGCGTGCCTGGCGGGAGCAATTTGGCCCGTACAACATCTACGCCGACCAGGAACTGGTCTGGCTGAATCCAGTTGATGCTTATTCGAACGTCATGTTTGTGCACGGCGCCTGGATTGAAGATCCTGATGTTGGGCGCATAAACCTCAAGCCCCTTACATCTCGTCCTACGGACGGCCAGACAGGGGCTTCCTTGTATTTCCAGGCGGCTGATCCTACGGTGCTGCGACTCTGGCCGAAACCCGATGTCACACGAGGCGCGGTTCTCTGGGTAGATGCCTCCCTGGTTCCTGCCCCGGATGCCACTCGTTTGCCGAATGCGGCCCAGTCGCATCATTTCGAGGCGATCCTGGAGGGGGCACTATCCCGCCTGCACATGATGAGCAACAAGCCGTGGTCTGACCCCATGCTTGCAACGCGGTATCACCAGACATTCCGTAGGCGGTGCATGGAGTTCCGGGCTATCTCTGATCAGGGGTATTTGATGGCTGACAAAGGATGGCGGTTTCCGTCTTTTGCATAATGAGCAGCATCATCTACAACAAGCACCGTGAGCGTCTCCAGACTGGCCTTTTCGACTGGTTGACTGCAACTGTGAAGGTGGCCTTTGTGGCTGGTGACTACGTCGCTGACGTAGATGATGAATTTCTCTCTGCCGTGCCTGGAAGCGCGATTTTGATTCGGTCTGGCGCGATGACTGGTAAGACAGCTGATGATGGATTCGCTGCGGGATTGACTCCGGAATTCCTGCTCTATCGGAACGCTCGCCCTACTGTTGGAATCCTCCTGTACCAGGACACGGGAGTGGATGCGACTTCGAACCTGATTTGCTATTCGGATGATGGTCCTGGACTGCCTTTTGTTGGTCTCGGGTTCAACTATGCCGTGTCGTACAATGCCACCCTAGGGGGGTTTTACCAGGCATGAACATTCTGCAGATCATCAACACATTTGGAGAGATCAACTCTATGCAGGTGAACCTGATTCCTGTCGATGACATGGGCGGCGATGCGGAGTTGATCCTGGATTTGATGGGGTCTGGTACTGCCTTCGCGCCATTGATTCTCCGGAACTTCCCTAAATTTCGACCTCGTGTGTGCGTGCCCGCTGAAACCCCGAACGTGAAAGTGGAGTGCTGACATGTTGGTAAATGCGGAACGAATTATCGGGCGGTTTGAGCAGCAGCCAGCGGAGGTCAAGCGGTATCGCGTTGACTTCAGGGATTTCCTCGCCGATGGGGAGACGATTAACTCCCCAACCTTCATCGTATCGCCCACTACTGTTCCTCCGGTTGTGGTGTTGAATGTCGCCGTAGCACCCGATGGGGATCAACTCGTCATGTTCCTGAGTGGTGGAGTGGACGCTACAACGTACCGAATCACAATGCGCACCGACACAAGCGACAACCAAACCCTCGAAGATGAAATCGAGCTGCGCGTTACGGAGTTCTGACCATGGGTAATATCCGTCATTCGAACAACGGCTCCGCAACGCTGGCCGCTGGCATACTGGGCGGAAATACCAGTCTTACGGTGCAGGGTGGCGAAGGCGCACTGTTCCCCACGGTTGGTGCTGGTCTGTACGCGAAGATCGCGCTCGAGGATGTTTCTGGCAACATAGAGATTGTTCACTTGACTTCCCGTGCCGGTGATGTGCTCACTGTCACGCGTGCCCAGGAAGGAACTTTCGCGCTTGCATTTGCCTCAGGATCCCGGGTCGAGAATCGTGTCACCGCGGGGACGCTGACTGATTTCGTGCAGGGTTCTGGCGACACGTTTGCTGGGATTCTGGATGGCCAGAATGTTGGTCAGCTCAGCAATACCCGGATCAATGCTGGGCAGACTGTCGGTACGCCCATCCGTGGTGATGCTGGCGTAACGACGAATCAGCTCGTTGTTCCTTCCGGTGGTGGGCCTCCCACAATTGGTGGGTCAATGGTCTACACGGTTGCGAATCTGACCCAGGCCGTTGTCAATGGAATTGCATTCCCTGTCGGAACCATATTGCTGTGGCACGGGCTCATTGGTGGTATCCCAGCTGGTTTCCAGCTCTGTGATGGTTCGATTGGTACTCCTGACTTGCGGGACAAGTTCATTGTTGGTGCTGGTACTACGTATGCGTGGCAGGCTACAGGCGGCGCGGTATCCGTTACTTCTGGTGCTGGCGGTGCGCATACGCCGACCATCCAGGTCACGCATCTCGATTCCAGCAATTTGCCCTCGCATACTCATAGACTCTTTTTCTTTCAAGGCAACCATTCAGGTGATGTCGATGGAATGGGAGTCGGTGCGACAAGCGTTGCTGGAAATACTGATGCCCCAGGTGGCGGTTACGAATTAAATAACGGAGCTGCTCAACAATGGATCGAGAACACCGGTAGTGAACTTGCGGTTAAGGCCACAGGTACACTTACTGGTACTACCATTGCGAACACAAATACCGTCACGATCGGTAGCACGGTTTACACCTTCAAGACGGTCATAACCGTCGCCTACGACGTATTGGTTGGCGGCACAGACTCCATCAGCCTCGACAACCTGATCGCCGCAATCACTGCGGGGGCTGGAGCTGGAACTCTGTATGGCACCGGTACTGTGGCGCATCCGACGGTAACGGCTGCAGCTGGTGCTGGGGACACCATGATTGCGACGGCACTGGCTGCTGGCACAGCTGGTAACTCAATCGCCACTACAGAGACGCTGACCGCCGGTAGTTGGAGTGCGGCTACTCTGCTCGGTGGTGTGGATCCGACGGGCTCCGGGCACACGCATACGGCGGACGCTGTGGCGGATCACACCCACACAGTGGCTACGTTGCCTCCGTACTACGCGCTGTTCTTCATCATGAAGGTGTAACCAGTGGTCGCTGTCACCGACGTCCAACTGTTTGCAAATAATCGGAGTGCAACGCTCAACAGCGATGTTGCCGTGCCTGATGGTTCGATCGTACTGGCTACAGGCCTGGGCGCAACGTGGCCAAGCCCTGCAGCTGGTCAGTTCTTTGCCCTGACCCTGCAGAACACCATCACTGGTGCCTACGAAGTCTGTTACTGCACCGCCCGTGCTGGGGATCTTCTCACCGTTCAGCGCGCCCAGGAAGGCACGGCGGCCCAGGCCTTCGTAGTAGCTAGCGCAGTCGTCCAGATGCGGCTCACCAAGGGCACACTTGAGCGGATGGTGCAGAAGCACTTCACTGGGGCTGACGTTGGGAAATTCCTGGAGGTATCAGCTTCTGGAGAATTGGGTGTAACTACTACCGATCTGGCAGTTAACCGTGCCGCTGGTGCTGCTTGGGATAGCCAAGCGGTGCTGACCGTCCCAGTTGACAAGGTAACTTGCTATATCGACCGCGCCTGCTCTATAACCAGTGCCACCATCATAGGTGACGCAGTTGGGAGCTGTGTCGTCGATGTTTGGAGGGTCGCCAGAACCGGGTTACCAGCGGTTATCGGGAATTCTATTTGCGCGGCCGCGAAACCCACGGTGAGCGCGAACAGAAGTTCCCGGGACGTCACGTTGGTAGGATGGACTACTGATTTGAATGCTGATGACACGCTAACTTTCGTTCTCGAGAGTGTTTCGATATTTTCCAACGTCACCGTTGTCCTTAACTGTAGAGAAGATCCATAGATGGCTACTCAAGCATGGTCAACTCGGATGCGTCACGACAGTGATGTATTCTTCAGAGAGTGGGGCAGTGAGCTGTCTGCGAAACTGACCGCCGCGGGATTGGTACAGACCGCCGATACTGGGCAGATTAACTGGATCACGGTTGTACGAGGCGCTTCTCCATCTGACTCTGGGTATGAAATCTACAAACTCAACGATGCGCTCGTCACCAGTGCGCCGGTATTCTTTCGAATCGACTACGGTACTGGTACTTCCGGTACGAGCAGTCCGCGTATAAGAATCACGGTCGGCACCAGCACGGACGGCGCAGGTGTTCTGGGTGGTACTGCATTAAGCGCCGCTAACCTGATTGGGAATTACAACGGCTCAATGGCAAGTGACACTGCGCGGGTGTCCTATCTATGTGTAACTGAAGGATTCTTCGGTCTTAATCATAAGGTAAATCCCGGCACCGGTGGGGAAGGCTGTTTTTTGTTCAGTCGCACCGTAAACTCAAATGGTGTGCCGACAGTGACCGGCTCACTTGTGATCTGGGGTACTGGATCTACCCAATTCCAATCGTTTCGTTATGCGGCGACTGCAGCGGCCTATACTCTACGGATAAGTCCTTCCACGGCTGAAGTTTGTCTTTTCCCAAATACTCCAACTTCGTCTATTGTTGGTGCAAACAACCAGGCGTACCTGGTTTGGACGATCACACCGCAAGTGGCTCCCCTACTTAGCGTTTGT
>Ga0315273_10011516_pt1 | contig 11319 bp, 9 predicted proteins | sample YL17G02_0_MG_FD_205753 | JGI IMG/M metagenome (GOLD analysis project Ga0315273, IMG submission 205753) | Sediment microbial communities from Yellowstone Lake, YNP, Wyoming, USA - YL17G02_0 | ecosystem: Environmental > Aquatic > Freshwater > Lake > Sediment | place: USA: Wyoming | collected...
CCCGCTCTCCCCGCATGCGCTCGCTTCCCGACCGATGATTCTCCCCGGCGACGCGCGGGTCGAACTGGAGCTGAGCAGGCGGTCCGAGTCCGCAGTGCTCAACCTTGACGGCCAGGAACGCTGGATTGTTAGGCCCGGGCAGCCAATCCGCATCAGCCGCGCCGGCTTCACGATTCGACTCGTCACCCCGAAGGGCAAAACCTACTTCCAGATTCTGCGCGACAAGCTGAAGTGGACCGGCAGCCAGCGGTAGCGATGCTTGCCGAAATCAGGATCAGGAACTACGCCCTGATTGAAGACCTCACCATCGAGCTCAGCCCGGGGCTGAACGTGCTGTCGGGCGAGACCGGCGCCGGCAAGTCAATAGTCATCGGAGCGCTCTCACTCCTGCTCGGCGACAAGCCGGACACCGACATGATTCGCACCGGCGCCGACACCGCGCAGGTCGAAGGCCGGTTCGACGTGAACAAACGACTGGCCGGCGAGTGTTCCGGGCTGGACATTCCGATTGCCGAAGACGACACCCCCCAGCTCCTGCTGCGCCGTCGCACCGAACGCAACGGCCGAGGCGCGGCCTACGCCAATGATTCCGGCATAACCGTCGCCGCACTCCAGAAGCTCGGTGACCGGCTGGTCGACCTGCACGGCCAACACCAGCACCAGTTGCTCCTGAAGCCGGAGGTCCACCTTGACATTCTCGACGAGTACGCCGGGCTCGGTCCGGAGCGTCAGAAGTTCGCCGAGCAGTTCCACGCGTTCGAAGCCGCGTCGACCGAACTGGCCCGGATTGAGAAGGAACTGACCGAGCGCAAAGCCCGGCGCGAACTGACCGAGTTCCAGTTGAAGGAGCTGAGCGGCGCGCAAGTGAAACCCGGCGAGCTCGAAGAACTGAACAACGAACGGGAGCTGCTTCAGACTGCCGAACGCCGGTTCACGCTCGTGCGCCAGCTCGAGGAACTGCTTTCGGAACAGGAGGGCTCAATCATCGGCCTGCTGGGGGCGGCGGGCAAGGCTTTGGCCGAGCTTGCCGAGCTTGACCCAAACCTGGCCGAGCGCCGGCCGGTACTGACCGAAGCCCAGGCCGGCGCCGACGACCTCTGGCGCGAACTGGTACGCTACCGCGCAGGCATCGAGTTCTCGCCGGAGCGGATGGAAGCGGTCAACGCCCGATTGTTCTTGATTGAGAAGCTTGAACGCAAGTACGGCCTTACCGCAGCCGAGCTTCCGACCTTCGAGGCCGGGCTGAAGGCCGAACTCGACTCGATTGAGGTTGACAGTTCCCGCCGCGACGAGCTGGCCAAGGAACTGACCGGACTGAAGCGAGACCTGGCTACGGGGGCAGACGCGCTCTCGCGCAAGCGTGGTCGTGCCCGATCCGAACTCGAGAGACGGCTGAAGGACGAGTTCGAGGTACTAGGCATGGGCAAGGCCGCGCTCTCGGTAAGTTTGGCCCGCGTACCTGACCCAAATGGCGTCTACGAACGTGACGGAGAGTGCTTCCGACTCACGCCGGCCGGCGTGGACACGGCAGAGTTCCTGTTCTCGGCCAACCCCGGTGAGGAGCTACGCCCGCTACGCAAGGTCGCGTCCGGCGGCGAACTCTCGCGTATCATGCTGGCCCTCAAGAGCGTCCTGTCCCAGGCCGACCCCGTTCCGACTCTCGTGTTCGACGAGATTGACGTCGGCATCGGCGGCAAAGTCGCGGAGGCGGTCGGCAAACGACTCTCCCGCCTGGCCCGCGCCCGCCAGGTCATCTGCATCACGCACCTGCCCCAGATTGCCAAGTACGCTGACCGGCACCTGCTGGTCTCAAAGTCAACCCGCGGTGGCCGCACCCTGACCGCTATCCGGCCGCTTGACGCCGAAGGCCGGGTCGAGGAACTGGCCCGCATGACCAGCGGTACGGCAGTGACCAGTGTGAGCGTCGCCCACGCGCGCGAGATGCTTGAAACCGCCACAAGGAACCAACGTGACTGAACCGGCAGTGCCCGCCGAGTCGCCCGCCTCGCACCCGAAGAACGGCCATTCGACTGCCGCTCGGATTGTCACGATTCCGAATATCCTGAGCGTATCGCGGCTGGTCCTGTTGCCGGTCGTGCTGCTGCTGCTCTTCAAGCACCAGGGCACTGCCGCAGTCGCGGTCATGCTCGTTTCGTGGAGCACCGACGCGCTTGACGGCTACTTCGCCCGAAAGCTGGGCCAGGTCTCGAATCTCGGCCGGGTCCTGGACCATCTGGTTGACAAGGTCTGGGTAAGCTCGGTGCTGGTCACGCTCGTCTTCATCCGCGACCTGCCGCTCTTCATTGCCGGCGCGGTCATCCTGCGGGACCTCCTGATTCTTGCCGGCAGCGGCATCATCATGAAGACCAAGGGGGCATTCGTCTCTTCGGACGTTGTCGGCAAGATCACCGGGTTCGCTTTCGCGCTGATGATGGTCTTCTACACGCTCGAACTGCCGGCGCTGATTAAGTACAAGGCAGCGGTCGACTACAGCGTGTCCATCCTGGTCGTCGTCTCGTTCCTCAACTACGTCACGGTCTTCCTGCGCCGGATGGTGCGGTTTCACCTTCCCGGCGAAGAGTCCCAGTAACTGTCGGACCGGGAAAACACGGCACGGCCTGCTGGCGCAGGCATGGTGTCTTTTCGGGCCGGTTCCAGAGCAGGCCTTTGGAGCCGCTGCCCGAGCCCGACATCGTAATGACCGCCAGGGCGCCAACCACCGCGAACAAGGGCACCAGCGCCTCAGTCGGCTGCAGCCCGAAGCTTGACGCAAACCCCATCGAGATGAGTAGCTTACCGCTCAAGAACAGGACCGAGAACTCCGGACGTCTTAGTTTCATATCCCTAGCCGGACTATCCAATAGCGGCGCGCGGCCAGCCAGGCGACGACCGGCTCACGAACTAGACACTTGGAGGGACGTTACTCAGGCAACCGCCCCCGCCTCGGCCGATCTGCGACCGGCATCGGACCTCCGGCCTCGGCAGCTAACGTCTTGAAACTACGGGGTCACTTGGCGCGACCACGGACCTGCTTGAGGGCCCGTTGGAAGCAACCAAAGACCTTCGTCATCTCCACCTTGGTTACCGGCCCCATGTGCCCAATTCTCACAATCTTGCCGCGCATGTCACCTTGGCCGTTGGCCAGCAGAATCCGGTCCCGGTTCTTGCAGATGTCCACAACCTTCGCGCCATCCACGCCCTCCGGCATTCTCATGACAGTCAGCGCGTTCGAAGGACGCTTGGGAAAGAGTGCAAGACCGAGGCCTGCGGCCCTTGTCCTCAGCATGTCGGCAATCTGCTGGTGCGCCTTCCAGCACTTCGGCATGCCGGTACGATTCAGCCGCTTGAGACTCAAGTCCATGGCGTAGATAATTGAGATAGCCGGGGTCCAGGACGTCTGGCCTTTGGCGGCATAGCGCCGGGCGATTCGCAGGTCGAAGTAGTAGCGAGCCGCCTTGGCCCGCTCGACCCGCTCGATTGCGCGCTCGCTCAGTGCGACAAAAGACACACCGGGCGGTACCGCCAGCCCCTTCTGAGAACCCCCCACCACCACGTCGACGTGCCAGTCGTCCGTCCGCAGTTCATCGGCCCCAAGGCCGGCGACCGCGTCAACCACCAGGATTCGATTCAACCGATGACAGATATCGCCGAACGCCTTGATGTCGTTCAGCGCGCCGGTCGAAGTCTCGGTCAGGGTCGTAAAAACGCACCGGGCCGAGTCATTGGCCAACAGCCTCCGCTCCAGTTCCTCGGGCGGGATTGACTCACCGTAGGGCCGGTTCATCTCGTCGACAAAGGCACCGAACCGCAGGTTGATCTCGCGCCACCGCTCGCCGAACCGCCCCGAGGTCGCGACCACCACCTTGTCGCCGGGACTGACCAGGTTTGATACCGCGGCCTCCATCGCGCCGGTGCCGGATGCAGTCAGCACGTGGACCTCGCCCTTGGTCAGCATGACATTTTGAAGTCCCTTGCGAACCGACTCAAAGATCGCCGCGAACGAAGCCTCGCGGTGATAGACCAGGCCGCTCGAGAGTTCCTTCAGGAACTCCAACGGCACGTCAACCGGCCCGGGCGTGTACAGCTTGTACTTCGGTCTAACCATGAATCGTTACCTCCAGTGTTTTCGGATTCATTGCCTGCCTGCGCGTCCGGGAGCCGGCCGTCGGGCCCGCGGGGACTGTCCCCGAATGGGGGCTGTCCCCGGTGTCTGTCCGCCGGCCGTTGTCATCCGCCGGATTGCGCAAAACTCGCCGCACATCGTGCACGCGCCCTCAGTATGGGAACGAGCGGCTGAGAATATCGTCTCGGCCCGCTGCGGGTCAACGCAGCCGGCAATCATCGCCTTCCAGTCCAGCGCCGCCCTTGCCCGGGAGACCCTGAGATCCCACTCAATCGCCCCTGGATGATGCCGCGCCACGTCCGCGGCATGGGCCGCGATTTTCGACGCAACCACCCCCTGCCGCACGTCTTCGACTGTCGGCAGACCCAGATGCTCGGACGGCGTCACGTAGCACAGGAAGTCGGCGCCGTACCAGGCCGCCAGCGCGCCGCCGATCGCACCGGTGATATGGTCATAGCCACAGCCCACGTCGGTCACCAGCGGCCCGAGCAGGTAGAAGGGAGCCTCGTCGCACACGGTCTTCTCCAGCTTCACGTTCGCCTCAATCTGGTCGAGCGGCACGTGGCCCGGTCCTTCTACCATCGCCTGCACCCCGGCCGCGCGCGCCCGCTGCACCAGCTCGCCGATGGTCATGAGTTCCGCGACCTGGGCCGCGTCGGTCGCGTCCGCGATGGCCCCGGGGCGCAGCCCGTCGCCGAGCGACAGCGCGGCACCGTACTCCCGGGCCATCGCCAGCACGTCGTCATAATACTCGTAGAGCGGATTCTCTTTCCGGTTGCGCCGCATCCATTCGATGGTCATCGAGCCGCCTCGGCTGACTACGCCGCACACCCGCCCGGCCCGGGCGAGGATTTCAACGTTCTGCCGGTTGATCCCGCAATGAACCGTGATGAAATCAACCCCGTCACGCAGGTGCTTTTCGACGCCGGCAAGGATTTCCCGGGCGCTCGCGGCAACAAAGGACTTCCCCTTGCGGCGCGCGTCCAGCGCAGTCTGGTACACCGGCACGGTTCCGACCGGAACCGGCGACTCGGCAATCACGGCCGCGCGCACCTCATCAACGTCCCCGCCCACCGACAGGTCCATCACCGTGTCCGCGCCCACTCGGACCGCCGCCCGCAGCTTGGCCAGCTCGTTCGCAAGGTCGCTCGCGTCCGGGGACGTACCGATATTGGCGTTGACCTTCACGGTCATGCCCTTGCCCACTGCCAGCGGCACAATGTCCCGGCGCTTTGAGCGGAGCACCGCGACCTTACCCTCGGCGAATTGCTTCTCCAGTAACGCCGGACTCACGTGCTCCCGGGCCGCGACCTTCGCCAGCCAGGTCGGTTGTCCGCTCGTCCTCTTCCCGCCGGTTCGCTTCATCTTGCGTGCTCCGCCGCAGGGCACGGAACCAACTCCTCCAGCGCGATCGACTGCTCGGTTCCATCCCCGTGGCGCACGGTCACGCGCCGCTTGACTGCATCGTGGCCGGTCACGACCGCTGGTCCCCGCTCGGTCTCTACCGTGCTTCCGTCAGAGGGCATATCCCTCAGCCACTGCTGGTAGCTCTGGTCCTCGAAGGCGAGGCAGCAAAGCAGTTTGCCGCAGAGACCCGAAATCTTGGAAGGCTCAACAAACAGGTTCTGTTGTCGAGCCATCCGTAGCGCAATCGGCTTCAGCTCGCGCACAAAACTCCGGCAGCACAGATCCCGGCCACAAGGCCCGATCCCGCCCAGCACTCGCGCGTGGTCGCGCACGCCTATCTGCTTGATGGCGACTCGGGAGTCCAACGCCGCCGAGACTGCCTTGTGCAACGCACGGAAATCGAACCGCTCCTCGGAGGCGAAGTAGAAACAGATCTTCTTCCGGTCCAGACGCCAGTGCGCCCCGACGACCCGCATCCCGAGCCGGCACTCATCCTTGAGCCGGCAAAAGACCTCCAGCGCCTTGTCGGTCTCGTCGTCGAGTTCGTGCCTGCGCTTCAGGTCATCCGCGCTCGCCTTGCGCAGCACCACGCTCCGGCTGTCATCCGAGTCCTCGAAGGAAGCAAACTTGCCGACGTCCTCGCCATCCTCGTCCTGGACTACTACCGCATCCCCCGGCCGCACCGCCAGCCCGGCCGGTATGTCGCACAGCTCGGACTTGAACGGATGCAGTTCGACGAGAGCTACCGCCATACTAGACGCTCAACGCCGGAAGCAGTGCAAAGGCAGTGTTCATCTTCCGCCCTTCGCATTTCCCTGTTCGCTGTCCGTCGTTCTGCATTCTGATTCCTGCTTTCTGATTTCTGACTTCGCCTATTTAAACTGCTCTTCCTCATCCAGAGTCAGGTAGGACTCGAACCCGGTCCTCGGCTCGTCTTTGGCATTGGTCCAGGCCAGACGGAAGCTCCCGTCCCCGCGAATGTCGATGAATATGAACACGTAGCCGGTGCCATAGTAGTGCCAGTACTCGCGCGGCCTCATCTCGGTTTCAATCACCTTTTGCTCAACCGCGTCCGGCTCGCCGTACTTCACGTAAACCCGGCCCCGGTCGGTGTTGATGCCCGACACCTTCGGCTGCCGGTACCGCCCGTCCGCGGTCTCCATCCGCCGGCTGAACTCGGTCAGATTGTGCGTCCCCCAGAACTTCGCCAGGTACACCAGCTTGCCGGAATCCGACAGCGCCTTGTAGTAAGCAACCTGGTTCGGAGTCGCTATGTGTTGGATCTGGTCATAGTGCTTCTGCTCCAGTGGACTCAGGCCGTCCGGGCTCAACCCGACCGCGGTTCCTCCAGTCTCGACCGGGCCGATTGCGAAGCTCTGTTCGGCCGTCACCGATTGCTTTGCGGCCACGTCAGTCAGCTCCAGTGCGAGCGTGTATGCTCCCGGCTCCACGCCGTCCGTGCTGACCCCCAGCGCATAGGCCGCGCTCGTACCCGGCTTCGGCCTCGCCAGTAGCGGGGTCTTCACCACCGTATCCGGTTTCCCTCCTCGGCCGCGGACGATTGCCGCCCTCACCTGGTAGTGGTCGCTGTCTGGGCTCAGGTTGTACCCTTCGTAGTAGACGTAGAGCGCCTCCATGTCCTTGTCCGGAAATCGATGCGTCGGATTGGGTATCACCGATACCGCGCCGGTGAGCGTGTCGGTCAATGCGGTCGAGCCGACCTGCAGCGAACTCAGGGCCAGGCCGGCATTGAAACCTCTCAGTCGAAGAGTATCCTCGCGGGTCCCCGCAGTCTGTCCGGCCGAACTCGTCTCAGCGACCGCGATCCGGAACCGGTACGTGCCGGCCGGCGCGGTCACGCTGAACCCGTCCACGAAACTCCGCTGCGCCGCGAGCGCCTCATGGAAACTCCGAATCCGCGCCCGCTTGAGAACCGTGCCCGCCTCGCGGAAGGTGTTGTCCAATCCGGCCACCTCCAGTTGAACGCTGAACTGGGCCACGAGGCCGCTGTCGGTCTGGGTGTAGAGCAACTGGTCGTAGGGTATCGCATAGAAGAACTCGACCCGGCTGGAATCTCCACCGGCCCGGAACGCCGACCAGTCAACGCTGAAATCGAGCGCCCCGGTCAGGGCCAGCAGCAACGCAACACCGGCGCTCATCGCCCGCCCCGTGAACCGTACACCGTGAACCGTACACCGTGGCCCGTGTTTGTCGTCCGCACTTCTGACTTCTGATATCTAGCTTCTAGCATCTGACTTCGCCCCGCTTCCTCGTCGTCAGATTCCCCGCCCGCACTTCTGACTTCTGACATCTGACTTCTAGCATCTGACTTCGCCCCGCTTCCTCATTCTCCGAGTGCCTCCCGGTTCTGCAGGACGTACTCACCCGCCCCGAACCTGTCAACGAACTCGAATCGCTTGTTCAACTGATAGTAGTACCAGACCTCAGATGCCGGCGAGTCGATCTCAAACGGCCGCGCGTCAACCTGGTCCGGCGGGCCGTACCGGACGTACACATGACCCCGGTCGCTTCGGTATCCCCGGTCACTGTGTCCGAAGTGCTCATCCGCGTAGTCAATCCGCTCGAAATACTGGTCCTCGCTCTCGTACCGCCCAATAATCGGAGAGTGGTCCTTCTTCTTCCAGAACTCGCGCCACGACTGCTCCCGCTCGCCGCGCGGCACCGAACGCAGGCGCTTTGACTCCTCCGAACTCGCCACGTAGATGAGCTGCTCGACGCGGCGCAGGTACGCCGATTCGTCCAGAAAGAACGGCACCTCCACCCGGAAACTCACGCTCGCGCTCAAGGGTCGGGCGTTACCAAGAGCCGTGACCTCAAGCACATATTCGCCTCCGCCCAGCCGCGCAACTCCGGTCGAATCGCCAATCGGGTACTCAAACCGCGCCTCCGACTTCATCCTTCCGCCTTGGCCGCTGAGGCCCCTGTCGGACAGCACATCCTTCACCGTTGTCTGAACGGTCACGCCGGTCACGACCCGGCGGTCGTGCTTCAGCACGAACCGGCAACTGTCAAAGGGGACTGTCCCCGAGGGAACTGTCCCCGAATGGGGACTGTCCCCAGTGCCCGCTAATCCGCTCGCGCCCTCAGCCACCGCCACCAGCGTGTCGCCAATCCCATACCTGCGCATCGAGGCCGGTTTGCCCGACTTGTACAGCCGGACCGTCAGACCGCCGGTCGGCCGGTCAATCCTGAACCGTGCCAATGCCGACCGCTCGTTTGCCCGGTCATTCACCTCGACTCGCGCGTCAAGCCCTGCCCTGGGCAAGACCAGGCTGACGGTACCGCTCTCTACCGAATCGCGAGCCATCGTCGGGCCGTACTCCTGAAGCCGGACGACCCTCTGCCAGAAGTCCCCGGCCACGACGTTCCGCTGCTGGTCTGAAACCTGGATTCCAACCTGGTAGCGAGCAACAAACCCGCTGTCCTCGCGAAGGAATGTCAGGGAAGTACGCGGAATCTCGTAAGATACCTCAAGCACCGTCCCGGAATCTTCGGCCGGGTACGCCGACTGGTCCAGGGTCAACTTCAAGTCCCCGTGAACCGGCAACGCACACACCAGCAGTAACGGAACGAGCCACATCGGCGTTAAGTGTAGGCAGATGCCTCGGAAAGTCAAGCAGCCATGCCCGCCCCGCAAGACGAGGCGGGAATTCACCGCCAAGGCACCCGGACGCAGATCGTCCGGGCCATCGGAAATCGGTGCAGGCTGTCGGCTGCCTGCCGTGAACCGTCACGCGCGCGGACTGCAGGCCGGGAGAAGGGTCTCGCATAGTATCCGGACAGCTCACTTGAGCGGCCCGCGGATGGAACTGGAGAACCACTGGCCGGTCAGCGCCTGCCACAGAGACACCAGCAATAGCGCAAGCAGGATGAACACGAGGCCGATCATTATGGAAGCCCTTGTGCTCGGGGGAATCCGTCCCCACAGGCGCCACAGGCGTCTCTTGAATCTGTGATGGCGACTAGGCATGTCTGGCTGGCTTCGCCAGGCCCTCGTATATGGGCACGACCCCAAGGGCAGCCCGAGCCGCCTTCCGCTTCGTCATCGGGGTATTCGGGACATCGCTCTCGATGTCCTCCCGGTCGCCGGGCATGATGGAATCACACACGATGATGCTAGGCAACCAAGCGTGGGCTGTCAAATGCGCGGCAAGCCCCAAGAACCGAGATAGAATCCACCACAGAGGCCACGGAGAGCACAGAGTTGGGTGAAGGCCGGAATCCGCTCCGTACCCTCCAGTTCTCTGTATGCTCTGTGGTTCTATGCCGGATTTGGGGCAAGCGCAACTCTGTCAGGGGCGGCCGCTCGGGACCGCCGCGCCGGGATACGGAAGGCCGCGCCATGCGCGCGGCGTCCCGTGCGTACTGCACTAGACCGGGTTCACCAGCCGGTGCCCGGTGAAGAAGGTGCAAAGCGCGGGCGGGGTCCGGCAGCGGGACACCGCCCGCAGTTCGCCTCCAGCCACGGCCGTCAGCCATCCTACGGCGCAATCGGCGCGGCGATGGACAACACTTGGGACCGAATGGCCTCCGGCACCTTCCGCGCAAGGCCCAGCTTCACGTACCGCTCGATTGACGCCGCGGCAATCACGGCCACGTCATTCCCCTGCACCCGCTTCCGCGTCTTCTCTACCTGCTGCGCGAAGTTCCAGTAGCCCGAGACCGCAGTCACGCTCACCCCGTGCCTGCAGCACACAACCTTCACCCGCCGGCGCAGGTTCTCGTCAAAGGCCATGAGTGATTATGCTCGGACAGAAGGCTGCGGGGAATCGGGGTGAAACCGCCAAGCACGCCAAGAACGCCAAGGCCCGGTTGGGACGCGCTTCTGCCCTCTGATATCTGACTTCTGACTTCGCCTTCTCCCCCACATCACCTGCGCCGGCGAAAGCGGCGGTCAACGTGGCCGCCAAAGCTCCAAGCAAAAGCTCTCTTGAAAGCTCGCCGGAAAGCTCATCGCAGAGCTTGGCGCAAAACTCAGTAGAAAGCTCATTCGAAAGCTCGCTCGAAAGCACCGACGAAAGCTCGGTTCAAAGCTCGTTCAATCGCTTAGCGCATTGCTCGGTTCAAAGCTCAACGCATCGCTTCCTTCATCGCTCGGTCCAAAGCTCCGTCGAAAGCTCACGTCAAAGCTCCTCTGAAAGCTGGACTTGGAACTCATTTCAGAGCTTCTTCAATGGCCTCTTCGAAAGCCAACTCGAAAGCTGCCCAGAGGGCGACCCCTATATGCGGACCGTACGCGACCGAACGAGGTTTAACCCATCAGTGGAGTTGATGTTACAATCAGTATGTCAGAATCATTCAGGGGTCATGTCATGTGTCGGCCTCCGCCGCTTCTAGTTTCTGCATTCTGGTCTCTGATTTCTGAATTCTGAATTGTCCGAGCGCCGGAAATGGCGCTGCGCCGCCATAGGTTCCATTTCGAATTGGAGATACGCCGGTTTCTCAGCACAGTCGGCACGAACTCATCCACAATCTCCCGCAGTCTCTGCTCGTGCGGGCTCTCATGGTGCGGCGGGTGGCAATTTCGTCTGCTCATATCATTGCTCTCATATACTTATCCGCTTCGAGACGGAAAAAGGTGCAGGTTTCCCTCGCGCCCCGGTCGGTACCCGACCGGTTGGGGGGACTACGGTACCCGCTACAGTACCCGCCATGGTGTCCGCGATGGTGCCCGCTATGGTGGCCGCGATAGTACCCGCTGTGGTAGCCGCGATAGTAGCCGCGATGGTAGCCGCCATGGTACCCGCGATAGTACCCGCCACGGTAGC
>Ga0315273_10011517_pt1 | contig 11318 bp, 8 predicted proteins | sample YL17G02_0_MG_FD_205753 | JGI IMG/M metagenome (GOLD analysis project Ga0315273, IMG submission 205753) | Sediment microbial communities from Yellowstone Lake, YNP, Wyoming, USA - YL17G02_0 | ecosystem: Environmental > Aquatic > Freshwater > Lake > Sediment | place: USA: Wyoming | collected...
AGGATGAGCTCCTGCCCACCTGTGACCATGGGTTGCACCAGCACGCCATCGATTTTTACATCCGGATAAAACTGGTGGATGCGGCGTAGCATATCCTCAAAAGCCTCCTCCACGGCTGGACCATTGCGCAGGTTGAGCTGAACCCCGCCCACATCCGACTTGTGGGAGATTTGCTCAGAGATGACCTTGATCGCCACCGGGTAGCCCAGCTGTTCAGCAGCCAGGCGGGCTTCCTGCATGGTGGCAGCAGGCACACCCACCGCGGTGGGAATGCCATAATGCCCCAACACTTGCATGGCTTCCGACAGCAACAGGTCGCGCTGTTCTGAGCGGGCGTGATTGATCAAATCGCGCACAGCCTCTTGATTTACCTCATAGCTGGGTGTTTGTTCCGCGCTGCGGATCTCCTGCAAGCGGCTATGATGGCGGTAACTCATCTCCATAGCACGGATCGTTTCTACCACGGCGGTGAATATCGGAAAACTATAGGTTTGCCTTAGATAATTAGCCTCCTGTGCGGTGGTGGAAACGTAATAAGCAACAGGCTTATCATAGCGTTTCACCATCTCCATTACCCGCTCCAGGAGCATCCGGCTGTTTTGGATCTCAGGCCCAGAGGTAGTATGTAGAAATACGACCCCATCCACATTCTCCAATTGCAATGTTTGCTCGAGGATCTGCCCGTAAACTTCCAAATCGAATAAATCACCCAGGTCAAGCGGGTTGGTCAGCTTGATCACTGAAGCGCGGAAATGTTTCTCGATCTCCTCCAGAAAGGAGCGGGGGAGCTCAGCCAGCTCAAATCCTGAAAGCTCGCTGGAATCTGCTGCCACCACAGCATGGCCCCCTGAACGAGAGACGATCGCCAATTTTTTTCCACGCATGGGAGGCAGGCGTAACGCCTTAAGGTTGTTGAGCAGGCTGGTGGCATCATGCACACGCACGATATCCGCCTGCTTGAAAGCTGCTTCAGCCACCTTGTCATCACTTGACAAAGCTGCCGTATGCGAAGCGGCAATGACTTTACCCATTCGCCCAATATTGGATTTGAATACCAGGATAGGCTTTGGGGAGCGGCAGGCGATCTCCATCAGGCGGCGACCGTCCCGCAGGCTCTCCAGGTAAAGGAAGATCACTTTGGTACCTTCATCTTCCAGCAGATATTCCAAAACATCCTCGGCGCTGATATCCAGCATGTTCCCCACCGAGACGAACTTATTGAAACCAATGCCCTCATTCGCCATCAGGTTGAGCACTGAAAAACCTACCCCGCCGCTTTGTGAAATGAGCGAGACCTCACCCGGCATCGGGGGTTTACTCACTCGCAAGAAGGGGACACTAAATCCGTTTTCGAGGCTGATCACACCCACACAATTCGGCCCCAGGAACCGGATGCCATACTGATGTGCCACCTGTACGATTTGCTGCTCCAAACGTAAGCCTTCTTCGCCGTACTCGCGGAAACCAGCGGTCTCTATGATTGCCCAGCGCACTCCCTTTTGCCCGCAGTCTTCCAGGACTATGGGTACCGTGCGGGCAGGCGTCAGGATCACCGCCAGGTCAATAGGGTCGGGAATATCAGAAATGGAGCGGTAAATGCGATGGGTCTGGACGAAACCACCAGATGGTCCAACGGGGTAAACGATACCTTCAAAGCCAAAATCGACCAGGTTGGCGATGATGTTACGCCCCAGATTGTCCGGTTTGTCCGAGACACCGATTATAGCCACGCTTTTAGGGTAAAAAATCTCACGCATATCGTATAAACTCCGTGCTTCGAGGGTAAATATCGTATATATGAATTATAGTATAGGATGGAGAAGGATAAGGCCTGCTGCTGGAGGCTGATATTGGCAATACCTTATACATGAATTTATTTCGACAACTTTATATTTCCATTAAATATGCGGGTGCCCTTGTTGGAATGTGATATAGTAACGAAAATAATTAAGGAGAAACTATGAAAGTTAGAACGATTGCATTACTCACAATTCTATTAACTGTGATATTTCTCGTTACTGCGTGCTCTTCGGGAGTAACCACCAGCACAACCGCGCCTTCCACAACCACGCTGGACGGCGCCACCCTGGTTCAGGAACGCTGTACTTCTTGCCACGGTCTACCCACGAACGCACGTGGTACCGCAGATCAATGGAAAACCGTGGTCCAATTGATGGTCGCCAGAGGTGCACAGCTTAATGCAGCAGAGCAAAAGGCTGTGATTGATTATCTGGCTGCTAATTATGGCAAATAATCTGTGATGATAGATGCACACATAAAAAAAGCTTCTGAGACAATTTCTCAGAAGCTTTTTTCTATATAGGTAGATAGATATTTAATAAACATTCATTGGCCAAATCTCAACGAACCGCCGATAACAGACGCTCACTAAGCTGTTTGTTGGAAGTAAAGCCGGAGGCTAACAGCCAGGAGCGATATTCCTCGAATGAGTATGCCCGACCCCCGGAATTTGCCCACAATATTAAAGACAAAAAGCTGCTACCTTCGTCAAGCTGGGCAGTCGCCATAGGCACGTCCAACAACAACATACCACCAGGAATAAGTGCCTTCCGGATGCGCTTATAGAGATCGTTATTTTGCTGTTCGGTCAGATAGTGTGTAATCTGACCAACCAAACAGGCATCGTATTGAGCCTCACCCAGATCAGCAGTCAGTAGATTTTCAGGTATAAAACTCACCTGAGAAGTAATCCCCCAGCGTTCCGCCAAGTCACGCGCTACTTCCAACACCACCGGGGAATCCAGACAGGTCAGCTTCAGGTTTGGTGAATTCCTCGCCAGCACCATGCTTTTGATTGCACACCCACAAGCAAGATCCAATATTCGCAACCTGGTAAATCTCTCCGGGATGATCCCGGCTTTAGCCCACATCTCAAGGCTGCTTGGGATTCGTGCAGCCCGATAACTCTCGATCCAGGCATCTTGTGCAAAGTGAATCTCCAGATCGATATTGCGCGGTTGACCATTGTGAATGGTTTCTTGGACGCTTTCCCATGGGACAGGACCACTGAAATTCATGATCAAATCACCTGTATATGCCTTATTACCACGTACCAGGAAAGAGGCAGCTTCCGGAGATAAGGAATACTCGTCAGCGTCCTTTACCAGCAGATTCAAACTTGCCAGGTAATTAAGCAGGTGACGAATTCCTGCCACATCACATTTGCAGGCTCGGGCAACCTGCTCAGCCTTTACTGGTCCTGTAATAAGTGGTGAGAACACATCCAACGCCAGGGCGATCCGGATGATCTGTGGCTTATATACCCCAGTGTACAAATCATATATTCGGTCTCCCTCAAGAATATTATCAACATTCATGGTTGTTATCCTTATCCCTACCTGATTTATGTTTCAGAACCTTTTTTTCGTACTGATAACTTATAAGAACAGATGCGTTAACAGGGAACCTTTTTGATTTTACACGAAATACAAATTTATATAAACCAATTATTCACACAACTTACAGGGTAAAATAATAACCTAGGTTCTTCTAGACATAACCTTTTCATGGAGGACACATGATCAAAATGCTTTCGGGTGATGAAGCGGTGGCGCGCGGCGCTTGGGAAGCCGGCGTAGCCGTTGCGTCAGCCTATCCAGGCACTCCCAGCACGGAAATCCTGGAGGAACTGGCACGTTATCCCAATATTTACGCTGAATGGGCACCCAATGAAAAAGTGGCAATGGATGTAGCTATCGGGGCAGCTTATGCCGGACGGCGAGGCATGGCAGCCATGAAGCATGTTGGGCTGAACGTTGCGGCCGATTCCCTGATGTATGCCTCAATGACGGGTATGGAAGCTGGATTGGTGATCGTATCTGCAGATGACCCTGCCATGCATTCCAGCCAGAATGAGCAGGATAACCGCACTTATGCAAAATTCGCCCGTATCCCCTGCCTCGAGCCAAGCGATAGCCAGGAAGCCAAGGATATGACCATCGCTGCGTTTGGATTGAGCGAACGGTTTGATACGCCTGTATTGCTGCGCCTGACCACACGCATATGTCACTCAACCAGTGCGGTGGAGCTGGGTGAACGCATTGATGGCGCACCCGCAGAACCCAAGGCATTCCCTCGCAACCCGGCGAAATACGTGATGGTGCCTGGCAACGCGGTCAAGCGCCACCCGGTCATTGAACAGCGCATCCTGGATGTGGCTGAATTTTCTGAAAGTTACCCTTATAACCGCATTGAGCCAGGAGAGCGTTCTCTTGGGATCATCACCGCCGGAGTGGCATACCAATATGCCAAAGAGGTCTTCCCCAACGCTTCCATCCTGCGCCTTGGCCTCACCTGGCCACTTCCCGAGCGGCTGATCAGGAAATTTGCAGCTACTGTCGAGAGGTTGATCATCATTGAAGAGCTGGACCCATTCATTGAAGAAGCTGTGAGGCTGATGGGCATCCCTGTGGAGGGTAAAAGTATCTTCCCACTGGTTGGTGAGCTCGACCCGCGCGTGGTAAGGGAATCAGCCATCAAAGCAGGCATATTGCCTGAATCAGCCCATATCCCATTGCCTGAGGTTGATGTCGGACCGCTGCCTGCCCGCCCACCGGTGCTTTGCCCGGGCTGCCCTCATCGCGGCGTATTCTATGTATTGAATAAGCTCAAGGTACCGGTGAATGGAGATATCGGTTGCTACACGCTGGGGCTCATCCCACCGCTCAGCGCTATTCATTCTTGTGGATGCATGGGGGCAGGCATCGCAGTGGCACACGGGGCAGTCAAAGCCGGCAGCCCTGAGCGGCACGTCGCTGTTATTGGGGATTCGACCTTTTTCCATACAGGCATCCCAGCCTTGATCAACACGGTTTATAACCGTAGCCAGATGGTCACGATCATCCTGGATAACCGGGTGACAGGCATGACTGGTCACCAGGAGAATCCCGGGACGGGTCGCACCTTGCAGGGAGAGGAAACCACGGTGATTGAGCTCGAACCCCTGGTGCGCGCCCTGGGTATCAAACAAGTGAAGACTGTGCCAGCCTACGCTGTATCAGAGATAGAAACCACCCTGAAGGAATACCTTCAGCTCAATGAGCCATCCGTGCTTATCACCCTGGAGCCCTGTGTATTGCTACCTGAGCAGCGCAAGCGATGGGTACCCTTGGAAGTCCTATCGGATAAGTGCAACGGTTGTGCCCTGTGCTTCCGCATTGGCTGCCCGGCAATCCTTAAGAGTGATGAGCTGGATGCCAAGCTGCAACGTCCCAAAGCATTAATTGACTGCATCCTGTGCACAGGTTGTGAAGTGTGCGCGCAAATCTGCCCCCGTGACGCGATCACGTTCAGACCCGTAGAGATGAGCGAGGTCTAGTATGAGAGATTCAACCAATTTCCTTTTAGCAGGTGTGGGCGGGCAGGGGACAATACTTGCGAGTGATGTGCTGGTCAACGTGGGTTTGGCCGCGGGGTACCAGGCCAAGCAGGCGGAAGTGCACGGCATGTCTCAACGCGGCGGCAGTGTGACCAGCTTTGTTCGCTGGGGTCGGAGGGTATACTCACCCCTGGTAGGTGGGGGGGAGGTGGATGTCCTTCTGGCCTTTGAAAAAGCCGAGGCGTTGAGGAGTTTGAATCAATTGCGACCCGGCGCCCTGGCGCTGATCAACCTGGCAGCCATCGAGCCGGTGACCGTCACCTCCGGCGGACAAGCCTATCCCGATGATGAGACCATGCGGGGTAAATTCGCACAGGTAACAAAGAATGTGATCTATTTGGATGGGGAGGCAGCTGCCTCTGAACTGGGGAATATTAAAGCCGCCAATGTGGTGCTGCTCGGCGCTCTCTCGGCTTTGATGGAACGCGAAGGGCTGGCGGGTGCTGAGCTGCCGGCGGATATTTGGTTATCGGTGATCACAGGCCGGGTGCCACCCAAGTTTGTTGAGCTCAACCGCCAGGCGTTCAACGCAGGTAGAAAGACAGTAACCGGATAGATTCACTGGAGCCAAAATCATAGCTCTCAGCCAATAGTTTATGCCTGGACTGTCTTATATTTTAATATTGAGTAGTACCACCCCGCCAATGACCAATACTATCCCCACCAATTTGGGGATGCTGAACGACTCCTGGAACCAGAGGATACCAATTGCGGCAATCACAGCGGTGCCCAACCCAGACCAAATGGCATAAGCTGTGCTTACCTCGAGCTTTTTAAGCGCCAACGCCATAAAGACAAAACTGATTGCATACATCACGAACATCAATACCGCCGGGACTAGGCGCGTCAGCCCTTGTGAAACCTTCATCATGGTTGTGCCAACCACCTCAGTGAGGATCGCGATTATCAGGTATATCCAGTAGATCATTGGGGACCTCCATAGGTGGAAATAAGTGAGTGGTGTCGGTTATTTGGCTTCGAATGCCCAGATAATATCATCGTTTTCACCCAATCCTGACACAGCGCATGGAAAGCGAGCCTCCCCAAAGTTTGTCAGCAAAGAAGCTGACCGGCTCTTCATACACATCTTCATCATCCACTTCCATGATTTCCACTCCAAGGACATAAAGCAATGGCAGGTAGTGTTCAGCGGAATTAACCGAAAGTATGGCAGCTCTACCATGATCCTCGTAATGAATGATGGAGTAATGATCTCTCTCCTGGATCCAATTTGCAACCTTGGCATCATATTCGAATGCCCATTCAAAAGCGACATCCTCCAAGACCATCATACCCAGGTTGTGCACGATATTCCCACTCCCAAGGATTAAGACACCTTCCCGGCGCAGCTGTAGCAGCTGCCGGCCCAGTTCATAGTGAGCTTCTGCCCCAATAGTACGGTCTAGGCTAAGCTGTACCACCGGCACATCCGCCTGCGGGTACATTTGGCACAGCACCGACCAGGTCCCGTGGTCCAGTCCCCAGGAGAGGTCAGGCATCACCTTGGATTCGCCGACCAGCTCCACAACCCTAGCTGCCAGCTCAGGGGAACCTGGGGCGGGATATTGCTTCTCAAACAGGGGGCGAGGAAAGCCATAGAAATCGTGAATGGTGCGGGGTGCCTCCATCGCAGTGACCTGGGTGCCATGAGTCACCCAATGGGCAGAGATGCACAAGATGGCTTTGGGTTTCAGCATCTGCCTGGCGATCGCCTGCCAGAGGCGGCTGAACTCGTTATCTTCAATGGCATTCATCGGACTGCCGTGCCCGATAAATAGGGCAGGCATGATTTCATCAACCATAATGTTTCTCCTACTTTGAACTATGTTTGGTCATGAATGCATAAATTTACTACGGATAGGCTCATAAGGCAAGAAAATCACTTATGGGATAATCTCCTGCCTGATATAATCGCCACATGACCAACACACACAAAATCATCCACAATCCAACTTCGGGCAACGGCAACGGCTTACGCCTCCTACCGCAAATTGAACAGCTATTGACTAAATACAAGCTCAGCTATGACCTTGTGCGCACGGAAAAAATTGGGCATGGCATCGAATTAACCCGCCAGGCTGTGAAGGATGGCTACAAAACCATCATTGCCGCCGGGGGTGACGGGACTGTTAATGAGGTCATTAATGGGCTGATGCAGTGCAAGCTGGAAGGTCTGGTGCTACCTCCATTAGGCGTGCTTTCGGTTGGGAGAGGCAATGATTTCGCTGGCAGCATGGGCATCCCGGCGGACCTTGAGGCTGGGGTCCAGGCATTGGTGGACGACCATCGCCGCACCATCGATATCGGCAGGGTGATGGGTGGGATTTACCCCGAGGGCAGGTACTTTGGAAATTGCGTTGGGGTGGGGTTTGATGCGATCACCACCATTGAAGTTCACAAGTTGCCGCGCTGGGGTGGCTTTATTGGTTTTTTGATGGCGGTGCTCAAGACCGTCTTCCTTTATAACAAAGCCCCTATGGCAACCACGGTGTACGACGAAAAGACATTAACTCAACGCAGCTTGTTGATCTCAATCATGAACGGGCGCAGGCTGGGGGGAGGGTTCCAGATGGCACCCAACTCCAAACCCGATGACGGCCTCTTCGATCTGTGCATCGCGGAGCAAATGAGCTCATTCAAGGTGATCATGATGATCCCCCATTTTACGCGTGGCGATCAGGCGACCCAACCATCCATAAAAACTGGACAAGCTGCACATATCACCATCACAGCTTTGGATGGTCCGCTGCCAGCCCAGACCGATGGGGAGATCATTTGCGTGGATGGTACACACCTGGAGGTGGAAGCCTTGCCTCGTCAACTTGAGATCATCTGCAAATAACAGGTTGGAACGTGACATTCTCTCAGCGGCTCGTTGTCGCCACATTCAAAAGTATCACCAGTTTGATCTGCCGTATCGATGATTCAGAGCTAATCAAGGTTCCAAAACAAGGGCCACTGATCATTTACACGAATCACGTCAACATCCTGGAAATCCCCATCCTCTATACCCACTTGCAGCCGCGGCGTGTGCATGGGATGTTGCTTGCCGAGCGCTGGAAAATCCCTGTGTTGAACTGGGCGCTGGATGTAACCGAGACTATCCCTTTACATCGCGGCGAGGCGGATATCGATTCCATCCGTAAAGGACTGCAAGCCCTGGAGAAGGGTGAGATGCTTGTCATCGCTCCTGAGGGCAGCCGTAGTCACGATGGGATATTACAGGCTGCCCACCCGGGAGTGGTTCTGCTGGCACTCCATAGCCGCGCACCTATCCTGCCAGTGATCTATTTTGGTGCGGAGAATTACACTAAAAACATCTCCAGGCTCAGGCGGACTGATTTTCACCTGAGGGTGGGGAAGCAATTTCACCTGGATGACAGGGGTGAAAAGGTCACCCGCCTGTTGAGGCAGAAGATGACGGAGGAAATGATGTGCCAGATGGCATCCATCCTTCCCCCTGAATATCGCGGTTATTATGCAGATGTATCTGCCCCTGGCACGCGCTACATCAAATTCGATTAACCCCACCCCCCAAAAGGACAAAACCCCAACGAACTTGGATAAGCGTCATCGAGTGTCGGATCGTATTCCTGCCAGTATCATGCTATCCAATCTTTATCCGGCTATGAAAAAAATCGCAGGACAGAGACTTTCATCTCTGCCCTGCATGTAGTTTCTCGCGTGGGTGTCCTGAGCGGTTAGATTATCTCCGTCCCACCAGTGGGTTAAATATCGGGTAAGCGATATAGATCAGCACGCTTGTGTGTGCGGAGATCCCATAACTATCCGTGGCGGTCAGGGTGATGATGTGTGGCCCTGATTCTAGAGTATTGAGCGGTACCGAAGAGCCAATACCCAGCTCGCCCTGTCTGTCACTGCTCCACACCAGGTTGCCATCTGGCAGGCTGCCATCCTCCATATCCATGGCTGAGCCCTCAAGCACAACCAGGCCCCCCGGAATCGTGTAGGATCCATTAGAAGGGTTGAAGATTGTAGGCACAGGTGCTTGGTTGGGGATGGTGATCGCCTGGTCGGTCTCATCGACAGCAGTGTTGATGCCATCTGTTGCAACCACCCGGAAGCGTACATCGCTCCCACCAGCCATGCTGTTCACAACCACTGCATAAGAGGTTGAAGTCAAACCTCCTTGCAGCAAGACCCAATCGAGGCCGCCATTGTCGCTGTATAAAAGGTCGTAAACCAATGGGTCTCCATCCAGGTCCAGCCCTTGCCAGGAGATGTCGTGAGTTTCACCCTGTTTCCAGGTCTCTGCACCGGTTGGGCTGGTGATCAGCACCTGGGGCGGGTTGCTGCTCACAACACGCTGGTCGATCAGAGTATCCAGGTGTTCTAGGGAAACCAAGTAAGTACCATCCATCCAGGGTACGATAAACGATACATCGATCTTGGTGTTTGGATCGGGTGGGAAAGGTGGGTCACCTTCCGTTCCGTTTCCCGGGCCAGTGTGAGCGCCCGGGTCTGGGCCGTACTCGCTTTTGAAATCAACGATGAAGGGATAGATTGCCAGTTCGGCTCCGTCGACATTGCGTAGCACGATGCTGTAATCTCCAGCAGGCAAGAGATAAGCCTCGCCGCCCTCAGTGCGGTAAAGCTGGCCGAGCGCCCCTGGGGTTTCCGGATTCATGTCTGGGTTGTACACCGTTACGTTGATTACCAATGATTCGGCCGCGGCTGTGGCGTGCATGACATACGGCTGACTGTTGGTTTCTGCCTGGTTGGCATTAGTTACAGGGTTTAAGTCGTTAAACATCTTGTTCCAGGTGAAAGGAGCGATCCAGCCTTGCTTGCTGCCGCCCGATGGGCAGTAGCTCATCAGATCGTGGGTAAGGGAGGGATTATAAATCTTGCCGGTCATCGGATTGAAACCGACTTCCTGGATGCCTGAACTGCCATAAGGAAAATCTGAGTTCGAATCATTCGAGCCACACGCGTCGCCAGTATTCGTGTGGTACACGTTGTAATCGTGAACCAGCTCGTGTCCGAAGATCAGGGCGCCGCTGCCGGGATTATCCGTGTTGGTACCTGGGGCATCTGAGCCTATACCCACCACGCCAATACCGCCGGCGTGTGGGTAGACAGGCATATCCGCGTGACCGCCGGAATAGCCAGCCGCGGGTGCCCAGCCATACACATGATTTACCCCAGTATAGGGCCCCTCGCCAAACCACCAGGAGAGGGCGTTTTGCTTTATCCACAGAAAGTTGAGGGTTGAGATGAGGCTATGTTGGCTGTCCGCGCTACTTAAAGATGTAGTCCAATCGAGATAACCGCTGTTTACCACGTAGTTAATCCCGTTATTGCGAATGGGCAGGATCTGGTTAAACCAATCTCCTCCACCACCGTTCACTGCCCAGCCACCCGCGTACTGCTCACCACTGTAACCCGTAGGGTGATAACGCAGGCGCTGCCCGAGAATCTTCATATCGCCTCGTTTACGGAAGGTGAGGGTGAGATAGCCCGAAGTGGGGTAGCGATTGTTGTCATCATTTGTCTCTGGGATATTATTATCTGGATCGACGATTGCGAAAAAATCGACGGTGACATCGTTTGTGAAGTTGACATTGAACCAGATGTTGGCGCTGTCTACTTTGGTCTGGTCGATACTCCCGGTGGCTTTTCCGCTGGCATCGGCCTGGTACCAAACTCCCGCAGCGCGTATGAATAGGCGCACCGGCACATTGCTCATACTTCCGCCAAATATGGCGGAGTATTTGAGATAGATCCGGGCAGAGCTACCTTTCTGGTTTACGACCGGCATGGAGTTATTGGCGCAGGTAGCCAGACCCTTGGAGGGGTCGAAACACTGGATCCCCTGGGTGATTTCGATGCCGTGTATCGTCAGGTCAGGCTCGATCAGGAAAGGGGCATAGGGGACTATTATAGGTTGGTAAGCATA
>Ga0315273_10011518_pt1 | contig 11318 bp, 8 predicted proteins | sample YL17G02_0_MG_FD_205753 | JGI IMG/M metagenome (GOLD analysis project Ga0315273, IMG submission 205753) | Sediment microbial communities from Yellowstone Lake, YNP, Wyoming, USA - YL17G02_0 | ecosystem: Environmental > Aquatic > Freshwater > Lake > Sediment | place: USA: Wyoming | collected...
GATTTGAAGAAGACTTTCCAGCGAGCGAACGATTGGGCATTGGTTCCCGCCAGCGGCCCGGCAACGAAGATAAGTTCATTCGCTTCACCCAACGGATCAGTACCCGGCTTTAAGTCATCATACAGAAGCTTGACTCCAAAGCCACGTCCGCCAACATAATCGTGGATTAGTTCGTCACCCAGCGCTTCTTCAGAAAACTTTGAGTCAGTGAGATTGACTCTGAGAATACGGTTTTTATGGCCACCCATACTTCTACCCTCCTGAGACTTGTCGTCTTTAGTAAATTGTTCTTCGCTAGTGTTGTATATCAGTAAAAGGTTGTCATATCGACCAACGGGAGATATCTTGTATCCTGTAAAGATTATTAAGATTTCTCGCTACACTTCGAAATGACATAGTGTAAAGCTGTTATTGAAACACTACACTAGAAACTATATCGTCATAGTTATTTATTTATTACTAAAATGAAAACGAATTATTAAGATTTCTTTGAACGGGGACCTTACAAAGTACTATACAGTACATACCGGAATAGACTCTTTTAAGGTTGTTTATTTACATAGTTAATACCGGTTTTATTGTCATTCCGCTCATCGATTCTTCTACGGCTTTATTGATATCTTCAAAACGGTATAACTTAATTATTTTATCGAACGGCAACAGACCATGCTTATAAAATTCAATTAACTTTGGAATAAAGATTTTGGGAATACTGCTTCCTTGATGAACGCCGACAACGGACTTGACGTTAACTAATAAATCCAAAACATGCAGGTGTACCTCGGTGCCCGGTGGTGGTCCTCCAATAACCGCTACCGTTCCCCTGGTAGCAAGAGAATCAGTTGCCTGTCTTAATACGGTTGGAAGGGCGGTTGCTTCAATGGCGTAATCCACACCAACGCCGGTTATTTTCTTTATTTCTTCAACTGCGTTAGCATTTTTCGAATTGATAGTGTGGGTGGCGCCGAGCTCTTTAGCTAACTCCAGGCGATTGTCAAAGATGTCAATGGCTATTCGTGTCGTACAACCAACTAACTTTGAAGCCATTAAAGCGCTCAATCCTACCGTGCCAGTACCGAAGATGGCAATGGTTGATCCTGCCGGCGGGTGAAAGGTATTTATAATCGCACCTGCTCCGGTTTGGATTCCGCAGCCGAGAGGCGCCAGTAATCGCAAATCAATATCTTTATCCACTTTGACTACATTACGTGCATTTGAGACGGAATAGGTCGAAAAAGATGATTGGCCGAAGAAAGTTGATACATTATTTTCATTCTGATGAATTCGATGAGTCCCATCATCCATTGTTCCTGAAAAATTCAAAGGGAAAAGATTCTCGCAGGCGTAGGCATGACCCGTCAGGCAATGGCGGCAGGTTCCGCACGTTGTAAAGGAAATCACAACGTGATCACCTGGTTTCAGATCTTTAACACCTTCACCAACCTTTTCAATAATTCCCGCACCTTCATGACCGAGGACCGCAGGCAGAGGAACTGGAAAGACTTGTTCTTGCGCAATGATATCCGTGTGACAAATCCCAGAGGAGACAATCTTAATGAGGACTTCTCCCGCTTTAGGATCATCGATAACGACTTCCTCCAATTGAAAACTTTGACCTTTCTCATGTACGACAGCAGCAATTGCCTTCATGATAATTCCTCCTTATTTTAAATTTGTATTTCATTATTAATACACAGTTAAGGAATACAGCGATAACCCAAACATTAAAATCCCGGCAATGATTAAATTCTTGGCAAAGACTTTTTAAACAGGGACCACACGTGCAAATGATGACAAGGTAATGCCCTTCATAAAACGCGAAACTTTTAATTATATGCTCATGCACGCTTTTTAAAACGTGCTACAGAAAATTTGTCTCCAGAGTAGTACTAAGCTTCAAATCAACCTCTAAGGTTTTCTTTTCAAAGCCTGTATAATCGATCTCGATTAGGTACCTACCACTATTTTCTTCAAGATTATCAAATTTAAAATCACCATAATTGTCAGTCACGGCCGCACCAATCTTCTTTGAGTCCTTTATGAGCGTTATTCTGGCTCCTTCGGCGCAGTCAGTAATTTCTTTTTTCGTAACTGCGACATTGCCTCCAATGAAACACTTGAAAAACCTGTATAAATTTTTGTAGTATACCCGTGGGCTAGTGTTGTATTCCGGATGTAAGACGTCCATATTCTCTGATTCAATAATATTCTGCATTTCAGAATCTTCAGCATTGACGACGCGTAACGCCCCGGTAGGGCATGCCTGAACACACCGCGGCTCCTTCCATCCTTCATCCAATAGATGGGCGCAGAAGGTGCATTTTTGCGCTACATTTTTCTCCTCGTTCCACCAGATGACCCCATACGGGCAGGCAGCAATGATTTCTTTGTCCCCGTTGGCCTTTTCCGGATCAATGATAACAATGCCATCCTCCCTTTTGTACACTGCCCCTCCTTTTGATTTTTTAATGCACGGGGCATTATCGCAATGCATGCACGGGGTGGGCAAATAGGCGACATCTACCATGGGGCACTGTCCCCTTTCTTTGCGCATGATATTCATCCATCGCTGACCATGTCGGGGCTGTGCTATTGAATAGCCCGGGAAGTCATTATCAACAAACTCATCCTTGCAAGCGAGAAAACAATTGTTGCAATCTTCACAGGTTTCTACATCGATTATTAAATGCCACATTTTCATTTTATTTTCCCTCCTTTGTCTCATCCCATTTTTCTATTTGTATCAGGCATGAATTGCAGGCAATGGAGTGCGACTTCTCAATAATAAAGCGTTTAGGAGTCAGAATGTTGGTGCACCCACCACGGTCAGGCGATTCTCCTGGGGTGCCCACAGGTTCATAAATTGCTGACGACTCATAAGAATGGACCGTTCCGGCAGGAACGCGTTCGGTAACCTGGGCGGCGCAAATGACCGCTCCCCGGTCATTAAACAACTTGACCAGATCGTTTTCGTTGATTCCTCGTTCCTTGGCATCCTTAGTGTTAATCCTCGCTATCCAGTAGTAATAGCCGTCAATTAACACCCGGTGGTCTTTAACATCGTTCATATAACTGTCTTTCGCATCACCGAGGGTGTGAAATGAGAACCGGGGATGCGGGGTTATCAAGTGAAGGGGATACTTTTTAAAGAGTTCCGTGGTATGATGTCCTTCCCAGGAGGGAAAGTGTTTCGGTATGGGTGGTCTCTCAGGATCATTGGGATCAAACCGCTTCAGGCTTGAACTTTCAAATTCTATCTTACCCGACTGCGTTTGCAATCCCATGCGAAACTGCTCGGTATAATCGGCTGGTAAAGGCGAAGCGTCCGGCACGTCCTTTGGTCTGCCCTCGGCAAACCACCTCCAAGAACACGGCGCCCTCAGCTCTTTCGGCGGCACAGGCGCTATATAGTAACCCTTTTTAAGAAATTCTTTCCATGAAATTACCGTGGGTAGATCGGTGGCGTTAAAGAACCTTTTGACCCAGTCAAATTGGGTCATGCCCTCAGAGTAAAGAGCACTAAGGCCCAGCCTTTTCGAAAGCTCTAAGAAGATTTCGTAGTCCGATTTCGACTCTCCCAAAGGCTCGATGCACTTATGTTGCATGACCATGACGCGGTGGTTATTCTGGGAAAAAGCGTGTTGCACATAACCGCCACAATTTGACCATTCGCTGATGTCCCAGCGTTCAAAGCTGGTGCACGCCGGCAATAGGATATCGGCAAACTTTGCTTCACCTTCAAACCAGATGGACTGGTTTACCACAAACTCCAACTTTTCGGTCCGATACATCTTTACATACCGATTGGTCTCGGACATCGTGCCAATATGAGATCCCCCGTATTTGTAATACATCTTGATTGGGGCTGCGCCGGGGTGTGGGTACGTGAACTTCTGGAACTGCCCTTCAATACATCTGGAATCACTGAAGTAGCCGTAGCAATGGCCATCCAGGATAGCTTCCGGAATCCTCAGCCGGGGTATTTTCTGGTAATTGGTATTCATGGAAAGGACTTGAGGCATCCGCTGGTATAAATGAACCGCTAACGCGGTGTTTTCCAAATCGCCGGATATCGCCCCTTCAGCGTAACCGGGAAAGTAAAACCCATAATCCAAGGGTGTACCCGACTGCATATTTCCAAAATTAATGCCTGGTTTACCCAGCCCTTGCATGGCTATTAAACAGACCATTGAACGAGCCCATTCAATTCCCAGGGCAGAGCGGCACGCCCCTCCAAATCCGGCTAAACCACCCGCGGCCAGGTAGGTCTTTTTGGCTGCCCATTCCCGGGCCAGAGCCCTGACGTCTTTGGCGGGAATCGTCGTTTCTTTTTCCTGCCATTCGGGTGTTTTGGGAACCCCGTCTTCCTTACCAAGGAGATAGTCTCTCCATTTCTCAAACCCGGTGGTTCGGGTAGCAACATACTCTTTATCATAAAGGTCTTCGGTTATCCACACATAAGCGATAGCGAAAGCCATGGCATGGCTCGTAGCCGGCCTGGGAGCAAACCATTTGCCGCCAAAAAGGGCGGCAGTGTGGTTATAAAATGGGTCGATATGGACCATCTTAATACCCAGTTCTTTCATCCATTGACGACGAACGGTACCCTCCATACCAGCGTAAACACCGCTGGTGGATTCAGGATCGCTCGACCAAAACACCATCATTTCGCAGTTCTTGAGAATATCCTCAACTTGACCGTACGTATCGGAAATACCCAGACGCATACTGTTTCCCCAGTGGTGCATAGCTCCCCAGTACCAGCCCTCCCAGCTGTCCGGATTATGGTGAGTGTGACTGTAACCGATAGAATTGAAAAACCGGTTTCTGCAGCTTAGCCAGTACCCGGTATTCCCCCAGGTGTGATGGGAGCCGCTCCCATTCATAATCGTACCCGGACCATACTCTCTCTTAACTCGTTTAATTTCGCTGGCCACAATGTCCAACGCCTCATCCCAGCTGATTCGCTCATAGCCTGATACCCCCCGGTTCTCACAGTTGCGTTTACCGTTGGGATCAAAATCAACCCGTTTCATCGGGTGCAACAGCCGGTCAGGTGAATACACCATTGATTTCCACGCGAGCGAATACGGAGAGATCGTCGTCTTCCGCGGAGGAGTGAATTTTCTGCCCCTGGCCTCGATAGTCCAGGGCTGAGCGTCACTGTTATCAAAGTCAATCGGTGTGATGCGTATAATTTTGCCGTCTTTCACGTAAACAAAAACCGGCCCGCCATTCGTATTACTGGTATATCTTTTTACCCCGTCTCCCATATCGGTTCCGTATTCTGTGCCAGCGAAACTCATCAGACTGAGGGTCTCCATAAACCACCATGATAGCTCATCAGGTCCCAACAGTCCCATTTGAAAATTTTTCATGGCATTGATGCGGGTGAGGTGGTCATCTGGTGACATAAGAAGCTTAACTGCCAAAGCAGCACTGCCAAACATCATGCAAACGTCAGGGTGGGGATGAATCCCGCTCTTGGAAATGATCTTACCGTCCTTAAAGGTAAAATATCTCCCCTCCGAGTCGTCCACGACTTTCATTTGCACGGTGAGATTTTTTTCCTTGAGACGATTTTTGAACCAGGGGTATTTTCTTGCGGTGTGTTTTAGCATTTGGTCCATGCCAAATAGAATTGCAGAAAGTTTCATCTCGCTACCTCCTAGGTAGGGCAGGAAATCTTAATTCTCTCCTTGGTTTCCTTTATTGAAGAGTCGAACCCTAAAAATAAAGTATAATATAAGCGTGCTATAAAAGCAAAATATTAAAAATTGCGGATCGTACCGAGGCTTACGGAAATGTCTTCCAAACGTAAGTTATCGTCTATCCGCATAGACCCCTATACAAGATGCTGAATAGAAACTTTCTTTTTGATTCCGGGTAGAATTTCGTTGGAAAAACTCTTCGGGAGTCCGATAAACCCTTTTTCCTGAAACGCCAGCTTAAACTCGTAAAACTGACTTCGAGAAACGCTATGGCCTCTACACGCTTCTGATAGGTTACGGATTCTTTCTGCTACTTGTAGCAGGGTGAACCTCTTTTGTGCTATCTTTTTCTCGGCGGTCATATCTTCCTTCCTGGTTAATGAGTTTTGTGAAAAAAATATCTTAACCAATGAGAAGACTGACTGCCACTTTTTATCCAGAAAAACTGTACGGGAAGATATTAACTTTTACAATTCAATACCTTGAACTCGATCCTGAAAAAAATGAATTTAGAGGTGTCTTAATGGGTTGGGTAAGTGCCACCCTGTGCCACTGCCACTCTATGAACTTTTCCAACGCCATTTATATAATACGGCTACTTTACTCCCAAAAAGCTTATACCTGCCGTCCACTACTTTTAGGATTTGGGGGCTGCTTGTTCTATGTCCTTGATTACTCCCTCTAATCCAAGCTCTCTCAACCTCTCTGGTGTCGGGATACCGTTCTTAGTATAGCCCATTAATCTATAATATTCGTCAATGAGACCATCGAGGTTTCGCACCACCTCACCGGTGTATGGACCAGAATTTATTAATGGTTCCGTAGTGAAACGCACCGGAAGGGTATCATCTTTGCGGCTGAACCCCTCCCGAACATTGAATGCCCGTTCCAGAGTAATGACTCTCTCGGTCGCCTTATCAAGAAACTTCGGATCAGCGAAATGATCATAGCCGGTGGCAGTTGCCAGCAGTTGGAAGTGAAGTGCTTCAGGCTCTTTCCCTAAAGGCTCGATTCCCGCCTGCCCAAAGCAACATATCAGACCACAATCCCATACCACCAGCCTTTTTTGTTCTTTTACAATTTCTTCGCTCTTCCACAAATCTTCAGTGGCGGGGTCAGCTTCCAAACCAACTTCAAGAAAAGGACGGGCATACATATGGCTACCGCCAATATTGGAAACAGCATAACTGAGACCATAACCTTTTATGGCACGGGGTTCATACATGGGAAGTTCGATTCCCTTAACCTGCATGGCATATTTTTCAGCACCTTTGCCTATCTTCTCGGCTGCCCGTTTTACCCCTTCTCCTAAGAGCTTTCCGAAACCCTCTCGTTTACCGATCTTTTTTATAAGCTCATAAAATGCGGGGTGATTACCCCAGGTAAGATCGAGACCGTCGGTATCCTCTTTAGTAATAATGCCCTTTTCATAGAGTTCACACGCAAAGGCAATACAAACCCCGGTGCTGATAATATCAATCCCAAAAAGGTCACAAAGCTCATCAGCCGCAATGGTGAAGGTAACATCATCAACGCCCAATAAAGGACCCATCGCAGCTCCTCCCTCATATTCCGGTCCTTCGGCCAGCGCTCCGGAATAAGGGCCATCCGTCACTTTGCGCCACTTGCCGCACTTGGTCATGCACCCCCAACAAGCGTAATCATCAACCTTGTATTTGAAATATTCATCAGGAAACAGTTTTTCAATGCCTTCAAATATAGTCGTCTGAAAATTACGAACCGGGCTTTGCATTCTGTCATGGTAATGTTTCCTTACCGAGCAGGCAATTCCTTTTTCGGTGAGAAGTTGCCGATGGGGGTTAGGTTCAAGGACACTTATTTGTCTCTTCACCAGTTTGTTAAATGCTTCCGCGTTAAAAGGAACAGTCTTTCCGGTCCCGTTTATGGCTATCGCTTTAAGATTTTTTGAGCCCATCACCGTGCCCACGCCGCCCCGCGAGGCGGTTCGACGATCACTCTCAATGACCGCGTATATTACCAGTTTCTCGCCAGCAGGTCCGATGCACACAGTCTCGGTTCGAGATCCGTGTTTTTGTCTTATTTTCTCCTGGGTATCCTGGGTATCCAATCCCCACAGCTCCTTTGCATCAAGGACTTCCACCTTATCATTTTCAATAGTGATATAGGAGGGGACTGCCGCTTTGCCTTCAAGGATGATAAAGTCGAAACCAGCGGATTTAAGTTTTGGCCCCCATTTTCCACCTCCTATCGAACGAAAAATTCCCCCGGTAGCCGGGCTTTTGGTCGCCGCCACCCATTTAGAACAACCTTGTGCACGAGTCCCGCAAAGAGGCCCGGTAAGGAGAAGGAGCTTGTTGCCCGGAGAAAGAGGATCAATTCCCGGAGCCAATTCATCATAAAGAAATTTCGTGCCAAACCCTCTTCCCCCAATATAATTGCGGATTATATCTTCGGAGATTGTTTCTATGTTGGATTTTTTCTCCGTTAGATTGACTCGTAGTAGTTTACCCTTATAGCTCCCTTGAGTCATATTCTTACCTCCTTGTAAATTATAACTTTCAGGTCGTAGACTTAGTGCAGTACCATTCCCCCATCAACGAGAACCGTCTGTCCGGCCATCATCGCACTTTCATCTGAAGCTACATAAACCACCATGCCCGTAATGTCTTCGGCATAAGGCGGGCGCTTGATCAATTGAGTTTGCTCAGCCTTTTTCTGGGCAACATCATCAGTGGTATACCGATACCTCGCTTCGGTCATAATAGCACCGGGCCCCACATTATTTACGGTTATTCCATGTTCTCCCAGTTCCCCGGCCAATGCCCTGGTCAAACCACAAATAGCTGCCTTGGCTCTTATTAAAAGCCAATAAAAGGCTGAATACGGCCTATGTAATCAAGGAATCTTTTGCTCAGTTATGGGACTACAACAATCCAAGATGGGCCAACAAATTCTTTGAGAACTGGAAGGCCCAATTAAAATGGCAGCGCCTTAAGCCCTTTGAGGAGTTCGCTGCCATGATTGATAGACATTGGGATGGCATCGCCAGTTACTGCCATCCAGCTAACAAAGTATCTCTGGGTTTCATGGAGGGGTTGAATAACAAAATACGAGTTATTCAACGCCGTGCTTACGGTATAAAAAACACAAAATATCTCCAGTTAAAAGTCTTGACTTCCTTTGTTGAAGACAACTTAGGTGACTAAATTTATGTACACCAAACCCAGAAGAACCTCTTTTAATAGGGACGCCCGTTCTCTTCCCAAATTTTTCTTAAACCAAAATCTTCAGCAAGTTTTTTGTAAGCAGCATAACCAACCCACCCCATCATAGCACCCATGGGATGAGCGGTGGCCGAGCATAAATACATATTTTTCACCATCGGCAATTGGTATTGAGAAAAACCCGGAAGGGGTCTGAATTGGCCGCCCTGAGAGGCAAGGTTGCTGATATTAAACTGTTGGCCGTTGCGCAAACTTCGATTTCTCATCTGTATCTCAAAAGGACAGTTGAAGTGCACTGATATAATGTTATCCCAGGTCATATTGGGGGCAAAGTGGCTCCACCGTTTGAGCGCGGTATTGAAAAATTCATCTTTCTTCTTCAACCATCCCCGTAAATCCCAGTACTGAGCCGGGGGAGCGTATTCCTCAAACATGACTTCATACTTTCCTTCCGGGGCGCGGGTCGGGTCAAAGGACGATTGGTGATAAGGATGAACACAGCGATCCGAATAGCCACGAGTAAAAATTTCAGCTTGATACTGCCATCTCATATAGTTGGCATCAGGAGGCAGGAGATATTGTCGGTAACAATGAGCCTCCGGGTCGATTGCCTCCACCCGGTATTTGGGTCTTTCGTGCAAGGCCGCACTCCCCCACCAGATGGGACCCATTGTTGTATCCAATAGCCTCGCCTTGCGGATAAGTTCTGCTCCAACCAAATCTTCCCCGATCATTTCCAGGGTCTGCCAGATATCCATGGCACTAATCACCATCTTTTTTGCTTCTATCTCAGTACCATCTTTTAAACGAATGCCTTTGGCCTTGCCATTCTCTATGAGCACCTTATCGAGAGGAGAGAGAACCCAGAACTCTCCTCCGTGGGTGCATATAAATCGCTGCAAGGCATGGGCGATCTGATGAGTACCTCCCACCGTAATGCCGGGAGGACTTCCGCCGAGTAATTGCGGTAAACAAAAAACGAGGGCTGCCGGAGACAACGTTGCCGCAGGAAGACACCCGGTGGCGCTGGCTGTGGACCGCATCCAGTATGACCTCATATAATCACTATCATAGAGGTCAAAAGCAATTTCTCCCACTGACATAAACGGATACCGGGGATCCATTCCCATAGAAGGATCTTGCAGAAGTTCTATGATAGGATCTTTTTCACCAAGTGCCGGGGGCGGGCTGAGTACATACTTCCACATGATGTCTTTCCATTTTGTCTCATACAGCTCCCGAATTCTCTCGTTGGTATCTGCATCCCTTTGAGAAACCGCGGCAATCGATTTATAATTTTTTTCTCCTGCGTCGGGAACCTCTATATGTTCAGATGTGTTTGGGTCAATCGTAAAGCGAGGACGGGTAATAACAAACTTATCATCATCAAAGATCGCCCCTCCGCTTAGCTGTGGATAGATGAATTTCAGGCCGTATTCTTTAAGATTAAGGTCTTTCATATGAGGGAGATGCCCAAAACGCACACTGGTGGCACAGGGGTTGGAGATGAAAGCGGGAGATGTATATTCTTCTGAACATGCCCCACCGCCAAGTTCCCACCTTTCCTCGAAAATTCCAACGCTCATTCCATTTAATGCCAGATAACACCCCAGAACCATCGCATTGTGCCCCCCACCCATTATTACTACATCATAACTTTTATCGCTCATACTTGCCCCTTTCTTTTAACAAGTTAGTTATTTACAAAGTTATCGTTTCAGAACGTTTGATCTTCGCCTAACTCTACCGGTTTCCACCATTTTTTAATACCCAGGTCTTCAGCTATAGAATTGGCCGCTAAATACCCGGGCCCGAAGATTACGGTTCCCCCTGAATAGGTGCACGCTCCGTTCACGTAAAAGTTCTTAATCGGGGTTCTGTGTTTGGAACAATATTCATTTGGCCGATTATTTCCCATCTGGAGGCTGAGATATGCCCCTTGCTTTAAGCCTCCCTTTTTCATATCCCAGAATTTGTTCTCAATATCGAGGGGCGTCGTATTATAATCCATTAATACATTTTCCTCAGTCATATTGGGAGCATAGCGCCGCAATGTTTCTCTCAACATCCTGGAATGTTCGTTCTTAAAATCATAATTATACCACCGCTCAGCTCCCCCTTCTTTAAGCTCGTAGGGAGCAATCTCGGAGATCAGACCGACGTGGTATCCGGGAGGAGCTTCTTTCGGGTCAAGAACACTGCAAAAACACGCGTTGAACCCTGACTGCATAATCTCTCCCTTCTTCACCGCCTCCCAGTGTTGAATAAATTCCTTATCGGTTTCGTAGCCCAAAACATATATGAAGGCTTGATTTAACAAAGGATCTGAAGAAGCCGCAGTAAACTGGGGCGCTTTTTCCAGGGCCATGTGGTGTACATAAAGGCTTTCCGCCTCCCATTG
>Ga0315273_10011519_pt1 | contig 11317 bp, 12 predicted proteins | sample YL17G02_0_MG_FD_205753 | JGI IMG/M metagenome (GOLD analysis project Ga0315273, IMG submission 205753) | Sediment microbial communities from Yellowstone Lake, YNP, Wyoming, USA - YL17G02_0 | ecosystem: Environmental > Aquatic > Freshwater > Lake > Sediment | place: USA: Wyoming | collected...
GAGCTCCCCCGCTCGCTCGGAGCCGTCGAGGCAGTGACGTACGACTCGCTCGGCGAGCTCGAGCCGGTCGACACGGTCTTCGACCTCGTCGGCGGCGACGTCTTCGCCTCATCGCTCGCGTTGGTGAGGCCGATGGGAACGGCGATCGCGGTCGGGTATGCAGGAGGCCTCTGGCAGGAGGTGAGCCCGACGTGGCTCGTCGGCCGCAACATCGGCGTGCACGGCTTCTACCTCGGACGGCTGATCGGACGGAACCCGGAGCTCGTCGAGCGGGCGGGGAGGGACGTCCTCCGGCTCTGGGAGGGCGGGGCCGTACGACCGATCGTCGGCGCAGAGTTCCCGCTCGAACGGGCGGGAGACGCGCACAGCCTGATCGAGACTCGACAATCGACGGGAAAGGTCGTGCTCATTCCATGACAGCACTCGTAACTGGGTCGGCAGGGGGAATCGGCAGCGCGATCGTGGCGAAGCTCCGCGCCGAAGGCTTCGAGGTCAAGGAGCTCGACCTCGTCAGCGGGTTCGACGTCACCGACCCGGCTGCCTGGGAGCACATCGGCTCGGTCGATCTCGCGTGCCTGAACGCTGGAGTGCTCACGGGAGCCGACGACATCGCCGCGCTGACCGACGAGCAGTACCGCCGCGCGCTGGGAGTGAACGTCGACGGTGTCGTCTTCGGAGTACGACGTCTCGACCGGGTCATGCCCACGGGGAGCACGATCATCGTGACCGCATCGCTGGCCGGGCTCGTCGCGATCCCGGACGACCCGATCTACGGCCTGACGAAGCACGCGGTCGTCGGGTTCGTCCGTTCCGTCGCGCCCCAGCTCGAAAAGCGAGGAATCCGCATCCAGGTCGTTTGTCCCGGCTGGGCGGATACCGCGCTGACACCGCTGGAGTTCAAGCAAGACCTCGTCGCGAAGGGCTTCCGGCTACTCCAGGCGTCCGACGTCGCGAACGGTGTCTGGGCCGCCTATAAGAGCGAGGGCACCGGCGAGGCCTGGATCGTGCAACCGGGCCGTGAGCCGCTCCTCTACGAGTTCAAGGGCGTCCCGGGCCCTCGTTAGGCTTCGTGACCCGATGAGGCGCCGCACGCTCTTGGTCATACCGTTCGCCCTCGCCCTGTTTGCGGCGACGGGATGCGGAGGGCAATCGGTCCTGGCACCCGAGAACGTGGAACCAGCAGCGACTCCGGCCGCGGGCGCGCTCCCGTGGCCAGCACCGGCGGATCCTCTTCAACTCGCTCGCGACGCGGGTCTCGTGCCTAGGACGAAGGAGTTCTTCGACTACCACGTCCATGCACACCTCGACATCTTCGTGAACGGAGAGCCGGTGCCCATTCCTGCCGGGCTTGGCATCGACACGGAGAATCCCGCCGTCCGTCACGGCCAACTCGAGGACGGCTCGGATACGTACGGAGGAATCGATCCGCCGTGCAAGCAGCCCTGCATCTCGCCGCTCCACACCCACGACAACACCGGGGTCATGCATACCGAGTCGGCGCGCTCGACCCCGAACCGCTTGGGCCAGCTCTTCACCCAGTGGGCCGTCCGGCTCGACCAGAACTGCGTGGGCGGCTACTGCCGCCCCGAGGCGAGCGTTCTCGTCTACGTCGACGGGACGCTTTACGACGGCGATCCCGCCGCGATCGAGCTCACCGATGGCAAGGAGATCGCAATCGTGATCGGAACTCCGCCAGAGAAGATTCCGGCGAGCTTCGCGTTCTAGGGTCGGTAGGCCGCTCAGCGGCACGCAGTACGGCAACCGTTGTCTAGTCGAAGCGCCAGCCGTCGCCGGCGGCGAACGACTTGAGGATCCGCCGCGCGACGACCATGCGGTGCACTTCGTCCGGGCCGTCATAGATCCGCGCACCGCGCGCCATCGCCAGCATCGCCGCCAGCGGTGTCTCGTCGGTGAGCCCCCGCGCCCCGTGCACCTGCACCGCGCGGTCGATCACGTCGTGCAGGACACCCGCGGCGAAGAACTTGATCACCGAGACCTCGACCCGCGCCTCGTCGCCGGAGTCGATCTTGTGCGCCGCGTCGAGCGTCAGCAGACGGCACGCCTGGATCTCGGCAGCGGAATCGGCGATCCAGTTCTGGACGGTCTGCTTCTCGGCGAGCGGGCCGCCGAACGCTTCGCGCTCGAGCGCGTACGTGCACATGAGCTCGAACGCGCGTTGCATCTGGCCGAGCCAGCGCATGACGTGGTGGATGCGGCCGGGGCCGAGGCGCTTCTGTGCGATGCGGAAGCCCTCCCCCACCTCGCCGAGCGTGTTCTCGACCGGGACGCGGACGCCCGTGTAGCGCACGTCGCAGTGGGTTGTCCAACCCCGTCCGCGGTGGCCCATCGTCGGGACGGGCCTCACGATCTCCACGCCAGGTGTATCCGCGGGGACGATGATCTGCGTCGCTCGCCGATGCGGGTCTGCATCGGGATCGGTGACGGCCATCACGATTCCGAAGGCCGCCCCTTCGGCGCCCGACGAGAACCACTTGTGGCCGTCGATCACCCATTCGTCTCCGTCTCGAACGGCTCGCGTCCGCAGTGTCGTGGGATCGGAGCCGGGAACCTCGGGCTCCGTCATCGAGAAGAACGAGCGCATCTCGCCGGCGACGAGCGGTCGTAGCCAACGCTCCTTCTGCTCGTCCGTCCCGAAGTGCCACAGGATTTCCCCGTTGCCCGCGTCAGGCGCCTGGCACCCAAAAATCAGCTGCGCCCACACCGAGCGTCCGATCTCCTCGTTCAAATGGGCGTAGACGAGGAAGCTCCCGTTCGAGCCTCCAGCCTCCGGGGGCAGGTGCGGTGCCCACAGCCCTTGCTCCTTCACGAGCGCGCGCAGCCGCTCGACGAGCGCGTCTGCCTCGTCGTCCTCCCGGTTCAGCACGGGTTCGCTGGGGTACACGTGCTCGTCCATGAAGGCGCGAACACGCGCCCGCAGTTCCTGCATCTCGTCGGTCGGTCTGATGTCGGTGATCGTCATGGCGTTAGCATCGCAGGCAGACACCTATGCAGCAAAGAGAGAAATAGTGCGCCTCGGGTTCTACATGGGATACGCCCCGCCGGGGACGAGTCCGCTCGAGCCGATCGCGATGGCGCAGGAAGCGGAGCGCCTCGGCTACGACTCCGCCTGGGCTGCGGAGGCCTGGGGAACGGACTGCGTCACCGTCCTCTCCTGGCTCGGCGCGACGACGGAAAGGATCAAGCTCGGCAGCGGGATCATGCAGATCCCCGGGAGAACGCCCGCGAACACCGCGATGACGGCGATGACGCTCGACCTCCTCTCGGGCGGTCGCTTCCTGCTCGGACTCGGCACGTCGGGGCCACAGGTGGTCGAGGGCTGGCACGGGCAGCCCTGGGGAAAGCCGCTCCTGAAGACCCGCGAGTACGTCGAGATCGTGCGCACCGCGCTCCGGCGCGAGCTCGTAGAGCACCACGGCGAGCACTACGACATCCCGTACAGCAACGGAACGGGACTCGGCAAGCCGCTCAAGATCATGGCGCGGCCGCTGCGCGCGGACATTCCGATCTACCTCGCCGCCATGGGGCCGAAGGCAGTCGCGCAGACGTGCGAGATCGCGGACGGCTGGCTTCCTTTGTTCTGGTCGCCCGAGAAGGCGCGAGCGGTCTTCGGACAGGCAATGGCGAGCGCGTCACCGGGCTTTGACATCGCCCCCTCCGTGCCCACCATCCTGATCGACGACGTCGAGGCGGGCCGCGACTTCCTCAAGCCGTACTACGCGCTCTACATCGGCGGCATGGGCGCGCGCGGCAAGAACTTCTACAACGACTTGTTCAGTCGATACGGGTACGAGGCGGAAGCGAAGCAGATCCAGGACCTCTACCTGGACGGAAACAAGGGTGACGCCGCGGCGGCGGTGCCGGACGCATTCATCGACGAAGTGGCTCTCGTCGGGTCGAAGGAACGAATCGCCGAGCGCCTTGACGCCTGGCGGGAGTCGGGTGCCACGTCTCTTCTCGTCTCGACGCAGCAGGTCGAGGCGCTACGAGCGCTGGCCGAAATCGCCCTGTGAAGGACGCGCTCGCGGCGGCGCTCGGCGAGCCGGTCGCCGGGGCGGTCATGCTCGCCGGCGGCGCCTCCAAGGAGGCCTGGGCCGTGGACACTGCGGGCGGACGGGAGCTCCTCGTCCGCCGTGCCGCGGGCGGCGTCATCCACGAAGGCACCCTCTCGCTCCGGGACGAGTTCGAGGTGCTTGTGGCGGCTCGTGAGGCCGGCGTGAAGGTGCCGGAGCCCATCGCCTACCTGGGCGAGGTCGAAGGTCGCGAGGCCTTCGTAATGGAACGCATCCACGGAGAGACGATCGGTCGGCGGATCGTGAAGTCGCCGCCGCCCGCTCTCTCCGACGAGATGGCGGACGAGCTCGCGAAGATCCACTCGATCCCGGTCGAACGACTCCCGTTCCTTCGCGACGCCGACCCATTCGAGATCTTCTACGAGGAGCTCGACTCGATCGAAGAGCCACATCCAGCGATCGAGCTCGGCCTGGTCTGGGCGCGTGAGCGGATCCCTCTCGAGCGCCCTCGCGTCATCGGTCACGGCGACTTCAGGCTCGGAAATCTCGTCGTCGACGAAGCTGGACTCGTCTCCGTGCTCGACTGGGAGTTCTCGCACGTCTCCGATCCCGCGGAGGACGTCGCCTGGCCGCTCGTTCGCGCTTGGCGGTTCGGCCGCGACGAGCTTCGGATGGGCGGGATCGGCGAGGTCGAGCCGTACGTCGATCGCTATGCCGAGCTGACCGGCCGCGAGATTCCGCTCGACGAGCTGTACGCCTGGGAGGTGCTCGGAAACTGCAAGTGGGCGATCGGCGCGCTCCGGCAGGGGCGCAGACACCTGCGCGGCGAGGACCGGAGCGTCGAGTTCGCGATCCTCGGGCGTCTCGCCGCCGAGATGGAGTACGAGATCCTCGACCTGATCAGGAGAGCGGCGTGAGCGATAGGCCGAACGCGCGCGAGCTCGCCGCGGCGGTGCACGAGTTCCTGGAGACGGAGATCCTCCCTGCGGTCGACGATCCGCGAATGCGCTTTCGCACCCTGGTGGCGATGAACGCGCTCTCGATCGTGGAGCGTGAGTCGCCCGAGCCCTCACTCGTCGACCCCATCGACGTCGAGCTCGCCCGCCGCATCCGCTCGGGTGACGTGCGCAAGGACGACCTCGAGACGCTGACCCTGCGCGTCCGGGAGAGATTGCTCGTCGCGAGCCCCGGCTACCTCAACCGCTACGACGATGGATCGTAGGGGCCGGGCATGCCCGGCCCCTACAACGGAAACCGTTGATGAAGCCAAATAACAGTCGGCTACAAGGCGGTCTCGCATGAAGGCAATGCGCGTGCAGGCAGTACAGGCATGACGGCGTGAGACGCAGGCTGTACCTCATGCGCCACGCCGAGGTCTCCTACTTCGACGACGACGGGAGGCCTGTCGACCCGGTCGAGGTCTCCCTGAACGTGGAGGGCGTCGCACAGGCGCGAGCCGCTGCTCAGGCGCTGGCCGGCATCGAGCTCGATCGCGTGCTGACGAGCGGCCTCCCGCGCACGCTCGAGACTGCAGCCATCATCGCGCCCGGTCGCACTCCCGAGACCTGGCCAGACCTCACCGAGATTCGCGGAGGACGACTGTCGGAGATCCCGACCGATGCGCTGCAGCACGAGTTCGTCCACGCCTTCCGGGGTGTGATCCCGATCGAGACGAGATTCCTGCGCGGCGAGTCGATCGGGGAGCTCTTCGATCGCGTACTCCCCGCGCTGGACCGCTTCATCGCGGACGAGAGCTGGCACACGGCGCTCGCGGTTCTGCACGGCGGCGTGAACCGCGCGATCCTTTCGTACGCACTTACCGCCGAGCGCATGTTCCTCGGCCACTTCGAGCAGGCGCCCGCCTGTGTGAACGTGCTCGACCTTGGCGACGACGGCGAGTGGATCGTGCGCGCTGTCAACATCGCCGCCTACGACCTCCTTCATCTCTTGCATCGCCAAACCACGATGGAGCGCTACTGGGAGCAGTACCGGCTCCGAGCTGAGAATGAGTAAGGGCCGGGAGAATCCCGGCCCTTACGTAAACGCGGGGTCTGACCCCTAGAGACAACCGCTAGCGCGGGCGTCCCTCTAGGAGCGGGCCGACGGGCGCCCAGATTTGGGTGCTCGAATTGAACTGCTGAAGCTGCATCTGGCTGATGATCCAGTGGTCGGACTTGCTCGTCTTCTGGACGACTCCGGGGAGCAAGAACTTGTTCGGCGAGTTCAGGCTGAGGAGCGCCGCCATGAGACCCGCGCGCGTCGGGTTCTTGCCAGCCTTGTAGAGCGCCTGCACGAACGTCTCGGCTTTCGCGACTCCGTAGTAGATCTGCCCGTCGTTCGGGTTTGAGCCCGGCAGATACTTGCCCACGATCGTCCTGTACTCCTTCATGGCCGCGTCGGTGTCCCACCTCGCTTGCTCCGGGTCCTTGAGGTAGGCGACCGAGAGTATCCCGTTGACGTAGGGAGCCCCTGCCGAGGCGACCGCGCCGGCCATGGGCGCTCGGAACGCGGAGACCGAGTTCATATAGATCTGGTCAGGCTTGTAGCCAAGAGCCTTGCCTGTCGCGATGGTCCGCACCGTCGGAGTTGGGATCTGGAAGATCGCGAGCACGGCCGCACCGCTCGCCCTGACGCGGACCATTTGACTTGCGACCGACGTGGCCGTCGTCTCGACCGCCTCCTGGGCGACGATGTTCGCATCGGCGTAGGTCTTGCCGAGCGCGGCCCGCAGTCCGTAGAGGTAGTCCTTGCCGTAATCGTCGTTCTGGTAGACGACGGCGATCTTCTTGCCGTTGAAGTTCTGCTTGATGTGGAGGCCGTAGATGCGGCCCTCGGCGATGTAGTCGGGCTGCCAGCCGATCGTCCACGGGTACTCCTTGTACTGGAATCCGAAGTACGACGCGCCCGTCGAGACGAGCGCCTGCGGGACTTTCTGCTGGTTGAGGTAGCCGCGCACGGCAAGGTTCGGCTCGGTGCCGAGTTGACCAACCGTGGCGAAGACCTTGTCCTGCTCGACGAGCCTGCGAGTCAGCAAGGCGGTATTCGCGGGGTTGTAGCCGTCGTCATAGAACTTCCAGACGATCTGGCGGCCGAAGACGCCGCGCTTCCCGTCGGGACCCCGGCGAGCGTTGATGTAGCTGAAGTAGGCCTTCATCCCAAACGGGATCTGAGCGTACGCCGCCGCCGGCCCGGTGAGCGGGAACGTCCCGCCGATCGTGATCGTCTTGGCTGTTACCCCCGGTGTCTGGGTGGCACCGCCGAACGCCCCGGGTACCGTGAGCGCAAGCGCTGCAACCAGGACAACCGCAGACGCAATGATCTTTCGCACCGACTTCCTCCTTGTTATTCCCTCCGACTCCTGCCTGTCAGCCGCGAGCGTAGCGCCGCTACGACCTCGCCGCCAGGGACTCAGGAGAGCCCACCACCTTGGACGTCCGTGTCCCGCGTCAGTTAGGGGCGGGCGCCGAGTGGTAGCAGGCGTCGCGGCCGCAAAGCGGACGCCTTCAGGGGTTTTCGCGCAACCGGAATCGGCGCGAGCGGATTCCGGTCTTGTGCAAGCTAGGAGCCGAGGCCGATATCGGCGGCGAGCGCCTCGGCCTCGTCGAGCTCGACCGCGAGCGCGTCGATCCCGCTCTCCCAGATCCCCGGATCGGTGAGGTCGAGACCCACGATCTGCGCGAGCTCCTCAGGCGGCTTCGAGCCGCCGGCGCGCAGGACCTCGAGGTACGGCTCGACCATCGCGTCGCCCTCGAGCTCGTATTTGCGGAAGATCGAGAGCGCGAACAGGAAGCCGTACGCGTACGCGTAGACATATCCGGGCGAGCCCATGAAGTGCGAGACATAGCTCCACCACGTGCCGTAGCCGTCGATGTCGACCGAGTCGCCGAACAACCTCGTCTGCGATTCGAGCCAGAGCTCCTCGAGCTTCTCCATCGAGAGCTCGCCCTCCTCGCGTCGCGCGGTGTGGACGGCGTCCTCGAAGCGGTTCATGGCGATCTGCCGAAAGACGGTCGCGATCGAATCCTCCATGCGCCCGGCGAGCAGGTTGAGCCTGCGGCCGGGGTCCTCCTCGATCGCGAGCAGCCGTTTGAAGGTGAGCGCCTCGCCGAACACCGACGCCGTCTCGGCCGTCGTGAGCGGTGTGCTCGCGTTGAAAAGCCCGAGCGGCTGGGCAAGGTACCCATGGAGGCCGTGACCGAGCTCGTGGGCGAGCGTGAGGACCGAGCGACGGTCACCCGTGAAGTTCATGAACACGTATGGATGCACGCCCGGCACGCTCGTCGCGCAGAAGGCACCGCTTCGCTTGTTCTCGCGCACCGGCGCGTCGATCCAGCTCTCGCGGAAGAAGCGCTCGGCAATGCCCCCCACCTCGCCTGAGAAGTCGTGGTACGCGTCAACGACGATCTGCCGGGCTTCGTCCCAGGAGGCCTTGGTCGGATCCTCGCCGATCGGTGCCATGCGGTCGTAGAACGCCAGCCGGTCGAGACCGATCAGTCGCGCCTTCAACTTGTAGTAACGCTGGACGACGTCATAGCGGGCCACGGTCGCGTCGATCAGCGCCTGGACTGCTTCGTCGGTGGTGTCGTTGCGGAGGTTGCGTGCGGAGATCCACGTGTCGTAGCCCCTGAGACGGTCGTCGATCGACTTGTCGAGGACGATCGTGTTGAAGATGAACGTGCGGGTGCGCAGACCCGGCTCGAGCGCCACGGTGACGGCGTCGGACGCTCGGCGTCGCAGATCCCGATCGCCCGCGTGAAGCTTTGCCATCGCGTCTTCGAAGCTGATCTCTTTCCCGTCGAGATCGACGCGCACCGCACCGAGGAGCTCGTCGAACAGGCGGTCCCAGGCGCTCATGCCGGAGACCGACTTCTCGGTCATGATCTTCTCCTCGGGCTCGGTCAGGATGTAGGGGCGAAACTTCCTCACGGAGCGCAGCCAGTGCGCCCAGCGCTCGAGCGCCTCTTCGGCGAGGAGCGTGTCGGTGGCAGCGTCGTCGAGGTCGGCGATCTCGAGCCCGAAGAACAGGAGCTGCGTGTCGAGCACGGCGCCCTTCTCGGTCAGTCGTGCGAGGAGCGCTCCGCGCGGCGAGTCGGCCATGTCCGTCGAGAACCGGAGATGGGCGTAGTAGATCGCGCGGGTGAAGATCGACTCGATCCGCTCGCGCTCCTCGATCGCCTCGACAAGCTCGGTTGCGCTTAGCTCAGCGACACGGCCGTAGTACTGCTCACGAAACGCTGCGGCAGCGTTCTCGGCCTCCTGCACGTCCTCTTCGATGCGTGGGTCGTCGCCACTCTCATACAGGTCGGAGAGGTCCCATGCAACGTCTTCCGCTCCCGTCAACTCTGTCGTCGTCATGGGGTTGGACGCTACCTAAGTGAGCGCCGGAAGCAGCCGTTCGCCGATCAGGGCCACCATCTCATCGTCCGAGTGGCTCAGGTGCTGGAGGAACACGCGGGTCACACCGAGCTCGCGTAATTCGTGGACCCGCTCCGCGACCTCGTCGACGCTCCCCGCCAGCCAGCGGTCGCGTCGGGCCTCGAGCATCGCCTCGGGATCCGTATCGTCGCCACGGGCCGCAAGGAACCGACCGACGCGCTCGTCGGCGTCGGCACGGTTGTCGCCGAGAAAGCACGACGTCATGACGGAGAACCCCAGCGTGGCCGGATCGCGGCCGGCCTCCGCGCATGCTCGATCGAGCTCGCGCTTGCGTTCCCTCAGCTCGTCATTCGACGCGCCGAGCGTGTTGACCTCGGTCGCGTAGCGAGCGGCGAGCGCCGCGAAGCGCGGCTTGACGCCGCCGCCGAGAATGAGCGGTGGGTGAGGCTTCTGTACAGGGCGCGGCAGCGCTAGCTGGTCTCGAAGGTGGTAGGCGGAGCCGTCGTGGTCAAACCGCTCCTCCGTCCAGGAGCGCACGACGATCTCCACCTGCTCGGCGAAGAGCTCGAACCGCTGCTTCCCATCGAGGAACGGGAAACCGTGCGCCAGATGCTCGCGCTCGTACCAGCCCGACCCCATTCCCACCTCGACCCGGCCGCCCGAGACGTGATCGACGGTCACGGCCATCCGCGCGAGCACGCTCGGATGCCGGAAGGTCGCCGGCGAGACGAGCGTGCCGAGGCGGATTCGCTTGGTGGTCGCGGCAAGCCCCGCGAGCGTCGCCCAGGCATCGAGCGCGTCGGCGTCGGGGCGAATGATCGCCGTGTAATGATCAGAGCGGAAGAGACCCTCGAGCCCATGCAGCTCCGTGAGCCGGGCCAGGCGCACCCAGTCATCCCAGGTGACGCCCTCCTGCCCCTCGATCATCAAGCAGACGCGCATCGTGCAGTTATCTACGCGGGCATCGTGGCGACTGGATACTGGGCGACGAGCCGGTCGCGCGTGACGAGCACGAGGTCTTCGGCGATTGCTTGGGCAACCAACATGCGGTCGAACGGATCGCCGTGCATTGCGGGCAACGTGGCAGCGGCACGACCGTGCGCCCATGTCACGGGAAGCTCCTCGAAGCCTGCTCGACTCGCGCCGGCGTCCAAGGTGATGGACATGGAGATCTTTCCAAGCGCGTTCTTCACCGCCCACTCCCAAACACTTGCTGCGGACAGAAACGACGCGTTACCGGAGTCCTCGATGGCGACACGTGCCTCCTCCGTTAGAAGCGCGGGGTCCTCGAAGAACCAGATCGCGACGTGCGTGTCGAGGAGAAGCCTCACTCCCCGTAGAAGAACTTCTCGAACTCCGGCATCGGGTCGTCGAAGTCCGGGGAGACCCAGACCTGGCCCTTCAGGAAGCCGCCCTCGCGCTTCTTCGGCTGGGTCGCAGGAACCAGCTCTGCCACAGGAGTGCCGTTGCGGGCGAGCACGACCTTCTCGCCGGCTTCGACGAGACGGACGAGCTCCGAGAGGCGGGTCTTCGCCTCGTGCATGTTGACCACGACCATGTTAGCTAGGTTAGCTAACTTCCCAGGCTCGTCAAGGCGGCCAGATCGGCCGGGTCCGTAGCAGGCATGCGACACGCAAACCGCTCGCAGACGTAGACCGCCGGTTTTCCGTCGACCAGGCCCTTCCCCTCCAAGAGGGGGATCTCGTCGGACGGGCCGACCGCGACGACCGCGTTCGGCTGGAACGGGGCGAGCGCGGCGCGTGCGACGGGCGAGTCCGCCGGGCCGACGATCGCGATCTCCCTCGGCGCGCTGAACCACAGGTCGAGACCGCAGAGCGCCCACGCGAACGCGCCCGGGCCACGTCTCAACGCAGGCTCGACGAGGCGGAAGACGGAGACGGCGCGTCGCT
>Ga0315273_10011521_pt1 | contig 11317 bp, 11 predicted proteins | sample YL17G02_0_MG_FD_205753 | JGI IMG/M metagenome (GOLD analysis project Ga0315273, IMG submission 205753) | Sediment microbial communities from Yellowstone Lake, YNP, Wyoming, USA - YL17G02_0 | ecosystem: Environmental > Aquatic > Freshwater > Lake > Sediment | place: USA: Wyoming | collected...
CGGATTACGGACTTGTTTCAACTGTAAGCATTGCGGCGATTCAAAGGAATCTTTTTACGCTGGAAGAGCAGGGCGGAGAGAGCTTTTTCGGAGAACCGGCTTTGAATCTCGATGACTTTATTCAGACTGACAGCGACGGCAGGGGTTTCATCAATATATTGGCTTCGGACAATCTTATCAATATGCCGAAGCTTTATTCCACGTTTTTACTATGGCTTCTTTCGGAGCTGTTCGAGCAACTTCCGGAGGTCGGCGACCGCGAAAAACCGAAACTGGTTTTCTTCTTCGACGAGGCGCATCTGTTGTTTACAGATACGCCGTCCGCCCTCGTGCAAAAAATTGAGCAGGTTGTGCGCCTAATACGTTCGAAGGGAGTCGGCGTCTTCTTCATTACTCAGCACCCGAGCGATATACCTGAAGAAATCCTCAGTCAACTCGGCAACCGGATACAACACGCTCTCAGGGCATTCACTCCGCAGGAACAAGAGGCAATCAAGATTGCGGCAAAGACATACCGGGCTAATCCGAAGATTGATGTTGCCACTGCGATTATGGAGCTTGGCGTCGGGGAAGCGTTGGTATCGTTTCTCGATGAATCCGGCTCTCCGAGCGTTGTGGAGAGAGCCTTCGTTCTTCCGCCTTTGAGCCAGATCGGGCCGATTTCAGCTGACGAAAGACAAGCGATCATTCATAAATCCCTGATCTATGGAAACTATGAAAAAGAGATTGACCGGGAATCCGCATACGAACTGTTGAAAACAAAAACCGAGATAGCGGCCAAGGAAGCAGAAGAAAAAGCGAAAGAAAAAGAAGAGACTAAGGCCGCCGGGGGAAGAAAACGGGAGACTGTTTTGCAGGCAATGGTAAAAAGCACGGCGAGGTCGGTTGGCAGCACAATCGGAAGGCAGATTGCGAGAGGGATCCTCGGATCCATTTTCGGCTCCAAGAGAGGCGGTCTCTTCTAATTAAAAAAACAAAAACATAAAGCGCTTCGAGTTCGGCGGTTCGAAGCGCTTTTTTATTTGGATCGTATTTCTATTTTTCTATATTAACCCATTCCCTGGCAGCGGGTTAATTCACGTTTTTCGAATACGGCAATAATTATATGCCATTAGTTCGTCGCTCTTCTTGTCCCCTCGACATTACCGTATTCCACACAGGATTCCATCGTGTCCTGATCCTGCAGGCTCAACTGAACATTACCGGAGACTGTGCTGCCTGTCATTGTCGCGTTACATATAATATTCATCCTGAGGTAGTACGTTTTGTATGTCTGATAGAATGTTTCATTGAAACTGAAGTTACCATCCGCTTGCAATGTTGCTTTTACGGCGAACTCGAAATTGACTGTTTTACCATCCACGGATTGAATGACGACGGTGACCTGATCTTCGCTCTGCTGAATGATCCAAACCTGGTGAGACATCGGCGGTGAAATGACGGCAGGACAGTTTGAACCCTGGACGTGGAATGTCAAATCCCAGGTCCCCGCTACATTCGGCAGGGATAAGATGTTGCAGCTCTCAGCATAAAATCCCAACGCGAGAATCGTAATCAAAAACAGTAGCTGATATTTCTTCATTTTAAAGACCTCCAATAGATATAGTTTCTATAAAAAATTGCTTGTTTTTTGACAGATTAAGGGCTTCAGAGGCAGGGGTAACACTGCTATCATCTAATTTATATCTTTCTTCCCTTTTCGTCAAGTGTGCTATGTTCATTCTTCCTCTACGAGATAGACTTTTTCCCCGTTTTTTATCATAAGAAGTTCTTCCCTTGCAATTCTCTCCACCTCCTGATCAAGATTTTTTAACGACCAGATTTTTGCCCGAAGTTTTATATTTTCCTTCTTAAGAACCTCTAATTTTACCTGCAAGTCTTGCTCCATTTTTTTTCTTCTTATTATTTCCATCACGCCGTTGGAACCGAAAAGAGAATATAGTGCCACCGAAAGAGTTGAAAACGCGAGGAACGCGATCAATATCTTTTTGCTGATAAATCTGTTTCCAATAGCCATATCAATCAGTTCTTTATTTATAAAAATTTGGAATATACGGATTTTCCCGAGTATTCCGCCGAATCCTGCAGCCCGAATTCAATTCTAAGCAGCTGGTTGTACTTGGCGATTCTATCCATGCGGCTAAGTGAACCCGTTTTTATTTGTCCCGCGCTCATTGCCACGGCAAAATCCGCAATGAAAGAATCCTCTGTTTCGCCGCTGCGATGAGAGATAATCGAATTGTATCCCGCTTTCTGAGCGGTTTCGACAGTCTGGATTGTTTCGGTAACAGTGCCGATCTGGTTCAACTTTATGAGTATGGAATTGGCGATCTGTTTCTTTATCCCTTCCGCGAAAATTTTCTTGTTTGTAACGAAAATATCGTCGCCAATCAGTTGGATTTTTCTACCAAGCCTCTTCGTCAGCTCCGCCCATCCCGTCCAGTCGTCTTCCGCCAATCCGTCTTCGATCGAAATGATCGGATATTTTTTAACCCACTCCTCGTAGAGGCATATCATCTCTTCGGAATTCTTGACTGGTTTTTTCTCGGCGGACATTTTATACGCGCTGTTTTCATAAAATGAGCTTGCTGCTGTATCAAGAGCGAGAAAGAGCTCATCTCCGGCCTTATAACCCGCTTTTTCGATGGCTTTCAGGATTATTTCCAAAGCTTGCTCATTGGAGTCGAGATTTGGCGCGAAGCCGCCCTCATCACCGACTGACGTAGTGAGGCCTTTTTCCTTGAGAATTTTTTTCAGATTATGAAAAATCTCCGCCCCCATCCTAAGAGCTTCCGAGAAAGATGCGGCGCCCGCAGGAACAATCATAAATTCCTGAATATCGAGGTTATTGTCAGCGTGAGCGCCTCCGTTGAGGATATTCATCATAGGTACGGGAAGGCGTCTTGCAAGAGCTCCGCCTAGGTAGCGGAAAAGCGGCATTCCGAGGAAATTCGCCGATGCACGCGCGGCCGCCATCGAAACGCCGAGAATAGCGTTCGCTCCGAGTTTTGATTTGTTCTCTGTCCCGTCCAATTCAAGCAACATACTATCAAGAAAATATTGTTCGCTGGGATCATAACCGATGAGTTCCGGCGCGATGATTTCGTTGACGTTTTTTACCGCGTTCTGAACCCCTTTCCCGAGGTATCTGCTTTTGTCGCCGTCGCGCAATTCCAAAGCCTCCTTTGCCCCGGTCGAGGCGCCCGATGGAACTGCTGCCTTTCCAAAAGTTCCATCTTCGAGTTCAATCGTCACTTCCACCGTGGGATTGCCGCGTGAATCCAGAATCTCAAGCGCACTAACCATACTGATCGGCGGTAACATTGGCAAAACCTCCTAACTCTTTAACTAATCAACGGTTCAGAATCTTTGCTTTAACCTTCATATCTTATAAAAAATCATTTCAATATGCGCACTTACAAACAATACTTCAACTATAATATAAGCATTTTAGCAATAAATAGCAAGAATTCAACATTTTTATTATTATTTTTGTAAAAAAACTTCTTTTATCAAGTGTCACCGAAGATGTCCCTCTTATTAGTTGAAATGCGGAGCATTCTGTAAATGCGGAGCATTCTGTAAATGCGGAGCATTCTGTAAATGCGGAGCATTCTGTAAATGCGGAGCATTCTATAAATGCGGAGCATTCTATAAATTTATAAGGGTTCCTTTCGTTTTCATCTTAAGCCACCCAGGTATGAGGAGCAAGGCTTTTCCTGGTGAAAGTAGTTTGGAGAGCCATTTCAAGCTGATTGAGTTGTTTGTATCCCCTGCCCCCCCCCTGAATCTGCGCTCGGCTTGGCTCAGCAGGTGGAAATGATCGCCGTATGCGTGGATTCGGCAGGAAATATCAACCTTTTCTACACGCGGGGTCCCGATGAAATAGGGTATGCAGTGTGGTGCTAGCGCTCAATTGACAGGGGTAAAACCTGGACCGCACAACAGAGGCTTTCGCACATTGGCTACAGAATGGAGGGGTCTTCCACTGTCTGCGATGCAGCGGGTAACCTCTTTATCATCTGGAGGTCAGTCTATAGTCCGCATCCGATATACTTCACCAGCAGCGAACGGAATCAGTAGGAGAGGGCTCAGAGATAAGATTGTCATTCCCTGGGATACTTCGATGGGAGACGACAGGGAATCTTCTTTTTAGCATTAATAAGTGCTTAGTGCTTAAATATTAAAAATTTTTAAGTATTCAATTGGGGATCAGAATTTAATAATTTTAAATAAAATAGTATTGTTTTCAGCTTTTCTCAAAATAACTCTTAAGAAGAATTGGCTCAAAACAAGTATTTACTTGTTGATGTGGACAACTTGTTCCTGTTAGGAGTGTATAATAGATATTAAATCGCTCAATAAGTTCTTCGGCTAAACCAATTAAATTTTCAATTGTCATTTCAATTTGAGGCGTATTAATTGTGTCCAGGTGAGCTATTCTTTTATTAATATATAGGTCTATGTCTTTAGTCTTGTTTCTTATATATTTTTTATCTTGATCAATCCGTTCTGTTAATCCATTTGGAAATTTTTCATCATACCATTCTTCGCTCCATTTTTTGGTTATATTCATTGGCAAGGTAGATGAAGAGCATTGTTTGAAATAATATTCCTTTGAAAAATGATAAGAGTTCTTTTTTAATATTTGTAATAGATTTACAAAGGAGATTGGATTGTGTTTGTTTTGATCGAAGAATATTCTGAACCTAATAAGTAGAGAATCAATGAGACGCTCAAGATAATGATTTAATAATATGTCCTTGCTTCTAATACTACTAACTTTTTCCTTATTAATATCAGAGCATTTTTCTCTTTCATCAAGATAGCTAAAGATAATTTTGCAAGAGCTAATTATATCTCCCAAAGCCATGATCCGCTGACTAAGGATATTTAAATAGTCTTTGATCGAGTTAAGTTCTGTTTCATTATCATTGCACATTATCTTATCTTGTTAGTTTTTCTGCGGGATGTCTTTGAGGTTTTGGACGGTTTTGGCGGTTTGGTCCCAGGCTTCGAGGAAGGTTGAGCGGATAGTTTGATCCATGACGGCCTGGTCGAGCAGGTGGATGAAGACTTTTTTGCCGAGGCGGAAGAACTCCTCGTTCATCAGGTTGATATTCTCCATAATGAACGATTTCCATGCTTTCTGGTCTTTTTCGGGGTCTTTGCGCACCAGCATATTGACCTGCAGTCTCACGAATTCGTAGATCCTATCCGACAGTCTGCGCAGCGTGCTCCAGCGCTCGATGAAGGCGTTCTGGACGTCTTTGGAGGCTTCGGTGCGTTTGAAGACCTGCTTCATAAAGTCCTCGCCGGCGGAGAAGAAGAGGGGGGTCATTATGTGTATATTCTGCTGGATGAAGTCGTAGTACTGCTTCTGTTTTTGTTCTTCGGGATTGGTGAAGAGTTCGATATTGAGCAGTATGAATTCGTTGAGTTTGTTGATGAAGGCGACGGTGAGCTGCGGATCGGGCTTCGCCCCGGATTCTTTTGCCGCTTTTGCGGAACCTGCGGACTTCACGGTTTTCGGTTTTTCGGCGGCGGTTTTCCTTGCTTTTTTAGGTTCTTTGGCGGAAGGGTCTTCCGCCTTGATTTTTTTCTTTTTTTCGGCCGGTTCTTTTTCGCTCACGTGGGCTCCTTTTCGTCGCTCCGGCGTATGTGATGAGCCGCCGGATTCACTATATTATGTTAGCATATCGGGGGCGGATTTTACAGGTTTTTGGGCGGAGAAACGGATCAGCAGCTCTTTCATATCGCGGACTGCCCTCTCGAAGCCTGTAAAGAGAGCGCGCGAAACGATCGTGTGGCCGATGCTCACTTCATATAAGCCCGGGATGGAGGCGATGTCCGCGACGTTTCTATACGTAATATCGTGCCCCGCCGTAACCGTCAGGCCGATCTGGACGGCGTAGTCCATTGCCTTTTTGATGCGCGTCAGCTCCCATTCGCGGCTTTGCGGCTCCGACCTTGCCCAGATGCCGGTGTTTATCTCGGTCATATCGGCTCCGGCGCGTTTCGCCTCGCCGATCTGCTCCATATCGGGGTTCACGAATATGCAGACCCTGATCCCCGCCTGCTGTAGCGGGAGGATCGCGGACTTGACAAAATCGAAATTGCTCTTCATATCCATTCCACCCTCGGTGGTGATCTCCTCCTGGCGTTCGGGGACGAGCGTGACGATCTGCGGCTTTTCCCGCGCGGCGATGGAGACCATTTCACCGGTGGCAGCCATTTCGAGCGTAACCGGCAGAAGCGCGGTTTTCATCACTACCGAGAGATCGCGTTCGTTGATATGGCGGCGGTCGCCTCTCAGGTGGAGGGTTATCCCGTCCGCTCCGGCGATCTGCGCGAGATAGGCTGCCGCGACGGGATCCGGTTCGTCGGTTTTGCGCGCTTCGCGCACGGTTGCCACGTGGTCTATGTTTACGGAAAGCCTTACGGTCATCGATAAATCTCCTGTGAAAAACTTATTGTATGTCCTCGATCGCGGCGCGGCCGAGCCTGTCCGCGCAGCGCTCGATCTTCGGCTGGTCGTCTCCTTCGATCATAATTCGTAGAAGATTTTCGGTTCCGGAATAGCGTATGCTGATCCTGCCCCTGCCGGCGAGTTCGGAATTGACCTTTGCGAGCTCCGCCTGCAGGAGGCTCATGCTCTCGATCGGGGGTTTCCTCTCAACCCTGACGTTCAGCAAGCGCTGCGGATATTTTTTAACGATCGAGGCAAGGTTCTGTAGAGTCCTGCCGGTGCGGCTCATGATCTCCATACATTTAAGCGCGGTTATGATGCCGTCGCCGGTGACGCTGTGGTTTCTGAATATAATATGCCCGGACTGCTCACCGCCGAGGACGGAGCCGGTCTCGAGCATCCTCTGCCAGACGTAGCGGTCGCCGACGGATTCGATCCTGTGAAAAGATATCCCGGCCTTTCGAAGCGCCTCTTCGAGGCCGAAATTCGCCATCACGGTCGAGACGACTCCCGCGTCCGACAGCTCTGAGTTGTTCTTCATTTCGACCGCGCAGAAGGCGAGGATATGGTCGCCGTCAACCGTATTTCCTTCGTGGTCTATGAACAGCGCCCGGTCGCCGTCGCCGTCGAAAGCGACGCCGAAATCCGCGCCGTTTTGGAGGACGGAGTCACGGAGAGCCTCCAGGTGCGTGGAACCGCAATCCCGGTTGATATTTTTTCCGTCCGGGTTGCGGTTGATTACATAAATCTTCTCTATAAAGCGTCCGAGAAGTTCCGGCGCGATACGAAATGTCGCTCCATTCGCGCAGTCAATGACAGCGTTTCCGAGGCGTTTCCTGATGCGCGGGGAAAAGATCGAATACACATTTTCGAGATACCGGTCTTCGACATTTGATGAGGCGAACATATTCGGATTTTCGGGGATTTCGATATCGGATATTTTTTCCAACTCCGCTTCTATCCTGGCCTCCACTTCATCGGCGATTTTCATCCCGCCTCCGCTCAGGACCTTGATGCCGTTGTCCTGATAAAGATTGTGCGACGCGGAGATCATAACGCCCATGGCGTATGCGTTGGACCGGTTGAGGATGAAAGAGAGGGCGGGGGTGGGGAAAACGCCTGCGCTGGATACCTCTTTTTTCCCGGCGTTCAATCCATCTGCGATTGCGCGGGCGATTCGCGGACTGGATTCGCGTGTGTCCTCCGCGATGAGGATCCCCTTGCCATTATCCGCGATTCCCGCAATGGCGAGGCCGAGCCTGCGGAGAGTGGCGTCGTCGAAAGGCGGCCTGTCCGCGTGGCCGCGTATGCCGTCCGTGCCGAAAAGTCTTCGCATCCTAACCCTCCGGCCGTTTGACGATCACGCCGGCCTTTTTATAGGAGAGCGACTTGATGAAGCAGCTTTCCCTGACGTTTCCATTCTTGATTTCCGCCCTTATCGGCGTCCTGAAGAGAGCGCCGTAGGAAGGGATTTCCTTCAAATTTATGTAGAGATAGAGATCGTCGGCTTCAGGGTTTCCTTTGAAACCTTCCGCACAGTCAAGCGAGGCATTAACTTTTTTCGGCGAGTATGTGTAGCTCTTAGGCTCTGATTCCACGTTGATCGGGACGCCTTTTATAAAATATGATTTCGGATTTTTGAGGATGATTACGGTGATCGTGATGGGATCGCTGTTGCTGATGATTATGTTCAGGTTTTCAGTCTTCAGCGGGGCGTCTAATGCAAAGGTCTCGGACCTGTTCACGAGGGAGATCGGTTCGGTTTCCAGATAATTGATCATTTTAAGAACGGATTTTGCCCCTTCTATTTCTGCCGATTGAGGTGTGATTTCATATCCGGCGAATTCATATCCGCTTGGCACTTTGCCCTGGAAGCGGACGATCATCGGAACCTCCTTGACCTCCTTTTTCTCGAATATCATATGAAGGTTCGCTGGGGTGATCTTTGCCACCTCGATGCCGGGCGGCGTTTTGATGTGGTTGTCGAGGTTGATGAAAACCTCTCCTTCCCGGAAGTCCACTTTCTTGAAATCGAAATAAATCTGCTTTTTGTCTATGCTGTTCAGTATCGTGCTGGAGGCAAGCACCCGGACGACCGCCCTGTTTTCGATGGATTTTGCCGTCGCGAGATCAGCCGGAGGCGATAGATAGATAGGCACCTCGATCTCCTCGATCATCGCCTGCCCCGCGATGATGTAAAGAGCGATGAGAGCAGTTGCGACGGATAAAAGCTTGAGAAAACAATTATGAAATGGGTTTATGCCGCGCATAGCCCATTTAATCGAGGTTTTTATCGCAATTCGGAATTCGCCTTGTTTCATTCCTGCGGTTCCTCCTCAGCGATCTTCGTGAACTGGCGGTGATAGCGTTTCATTACATCTTCAGGGTCTTCGCTTTCTTCCTGGAGGGTCGTGATTATTTTCGCAAGGGTTTTAACCTGGATCGCTTTCGTCACCTTTCCGTGATGGGCGATCGAGATTTCACCCCTCTCTTCCGAGACAATGAGCGCGATGGCGTCCGATTCCTCCGAGACGCCGATAGCGGCTCGGTGGCGCGATCCGAGCTCCCGGCTGAGGCGCGGGTTCAACGTGAGCGGCAGAAAACAGGCCGCGGCGAGGACCCGGTCCCCTCGGATTATTACAGCGCCGTCGTGAAGAGGAGAAGTGGGGTGGAAGATCGAAAGCAGCAGGTCATAGGACACGAGACCGTCAACCCTTATGCCCGCCTCGATGTAATTGCGCAAGCCGACGTATTTTTCCAGTATGATGATCCCACCGATCCGCTTTTCCGCCATGGCGTTCAACGCAAAGACGAGGTCGTCCAGGGTTTCCTGCATTCGCGGCGGTTTGCTGAAAATTTTCAGGAACGGATTGCGGCTTAGAGTAGAGAGCAGATGGCGGAGCTCCGGCTGGAACAATATGATTATTATAAGTCCCGCATAGATAAAGAAATATCTAAGAAGCCAGTTCAGAGTCCTCAGATTGCATAAGTCGCTCATCAGGAATATGCCGAGAATGATGATAAAGCCGCTGATGATCCGGACGGTCCGGGTTCCTTTGAAAAGGCTCAGAAGATTGTATATAAGGACTGCGACGATGATTATGTCCAAAAAGTCAATGATTGTGAGAGAAGTGAGAAATTCGAAAAATCTTCCTAACATCACATCAGCCTTTATACCCAGGCGGGGGCGGTTTCGACGGCACGTACCATTTCGACGACCCTTCGTGTTGCGAGAACATTATGCGTCCTTATTATATCAGCACCTTTCAAGGTAACAAGGGCATCAACCGCCAGCGTGCCTTCGAGACGTTCATTGACGCCGACATTCAGGGTTGCCCCGATGAAGGATTTTTTCGATGCTCCGATCAGAACGGGATAGCCGATACTTCTGAAGTAATCCAGGTTTTTCAATATCATCAGGTTCTGATCTTTCGTTTTTCCGAATCCGATTCCTGGATCAATGATAATTGAGTCATCGTTTATTCCCGCGTCAATGGCTTTCGAAATTCCGTATCTGATATAAGAAGCGATATCATCGAGAAGGGCATCGTATTCGGTTTCAACCTGCATAACGCGCGGGGCGCTTTTAGTATGCATAATAACAACAGCGGCTCCGGCAGCAGCGGCGATCGAAGCCATACGCGGATCGAATCTAAGGCCGCTGATGTCATTGACGATCTCAGCCCCTTCAGCGAGGCAGATTTCAGCGACGCTGCTCTTCGATGTGTCTATCGAAACAGGTATCCGCAGGAGCCCTATTATTTTTTTTATCACAGGCAGAACCCGTTCGATTTCCCCTGTATCAGTTAAGGGCCGTGAACCGGGCCGTGTGGACTCTCCGCCGACATCAATGATATCGGCTCCTTGTAATTGCATCTCGAGGGCATATTCCACGGCTTTTTCGGAAGAGAAATAAACGCCACCATCAGAGAAGGAGTCCGGCGTGACGTTCAGAATCCCCATAATAAGGGGTTTTTTTTCAAGAATAATTTTCCTATGCGAGGTTTTAATAAAATTTCGCATAAAATCCGGTGTTTATAATGACAGATGTTTCGCTTAAGCCGGCGTGGTATCTTCGATGTTCTTTGTAACCGGCTGTACCGCCTGCTTTCTCCGCCCGGGGCTTTTTCTTATCTGTTCCTTCCGGCTTGTTTTCTCCGGCGAGGTTCTCTTCTTGATCTCCTTGCCTTCAATCAGAGCCTTGATGTCCTCGGCATCGAGGGATTCATACTTTAGCAGCGCCTCGGCGATGTTCGTCAAGGCTTTTTTATTCTTCGTGATAACATCTACAGCGCGTTTGTAATTGCGTTTCACTATCTTCGTAATCTCCTCGTCAATGATGATGGCGGTTTTCTCGCTGATCTCTTTTGCCATTCCCAGCTCTTTGCCGAGGAAAATGGATTCTTCTTTCTTTCCGAAAGTCAGGGGGCCGAGTTTTTCGCTCATCCCCCAATCCGTGACCATTCTCCTTGCGATCTCGGTGACACGCTCGAAGTCGTTTCCGGCGCCAGTTGTTGTGCTGTGGAGCATAACTTCTTCAGCAACCCTGCCTCCGAGCATAAAGACGATCTGGTCTTCGAGATATTTCTTATCGTAATTATGCTTATCATCCACCGGAAGGGTTTGCGTTAAACCGAGTGCCATGCCTCGGGGTATGACAGTTGCCTTGTAAACCGGATCGGTGTGTTCGAGAAGTGTGCTGCAGAGCGCATGTCCCGCTTCGTGGTAGGCGGTGAGTGTTTTCTCTTTTTCGTTGATAATCATGCTTTTGCGCGCAACGCCCATCAGTACTTTGTCCTTGGCGTTTTCGAAATCCTCCATCTCCACTTTTTTCTTGTTATGCCGCGC
>Ga0315273_10011522_pt1 | contig 11317 bp, 6 predicted proteins | sample YL17G02_0_MG_FD_205753 | JGI IMG/M metagenome (GOLD analysis project Ga0315273, IMG submission 205753) | Sediment microbial communities from Yellowstone Lake, YNP, Wyoming, USA - YL17G02_0 | ecosystem: Environmental > Aquatic > Freshwater > Lake > Sediment | place: USA: Wyoming | collected...
GCAGGGTGCCGCCGCTAATCAAGGTGTTGCCGTTGGCGGTATTCACGCCGGCGAGCACCAGGGTGCCGGCTTGGACCTCCGTTACGCCGGCGTAGGTGTTGTTGCCGGAGAGCACCAGCGTGCCGGAGCCGATCTTGATCAACTTGGTTGAGGCGTTCGATGAACTAAGAGCGCCGCTGTAGATGGTGTCCTGATTGTTGTTGCCAATGCTGAGGGTAGCCTCGCTGCTTTGGTAGGACATATTCCAATCCCTGTTGCCCTTGAGACCGCCGAGGATGGGGTTGGCAGCGCCCCAGATGACCATACTGCCGGCGTTAATGCCGTTGGGAATATTGGTGAGATTATAGTCCAGAGTGGTGAATTGCAGGGCGAGGTTGTTGTTCACCACGATCCCGGGGTCCTTAATGCCGGTGTAAGTGAGGATCGTGTCGCCGGTGTAGGTGTTGGCGTTGTTGAGTTGGAAGCGTCCGCCGCCGCCGCCGTCGCCGTTCCACGCGGTGTTGTCGCCGAAATTCAAGCCGCCGCTGCCGCTGATGATGCCGTTAATGGTCGCCGATTTCCGGGTCCACTTCACGATGTTCTGGATGCCGGGGCCGAGCACGATATTGCGGCCGGCGGCCAACGAAGGTTGATTGCCCGCATCGCCCAACAACAGGGTGCCGCCGCCGTTGATGTTAATGGTGGCGGCGGTGCCCAACTGGGCCTCGTTGGTGATCCACAGGGTGCCGCCGTTAATCACGGTGCCGCCGGTGTAGTTGCTGGTGGTGCTGGTGAGCGCCAGCGTTCCGGGGCCGAACTTGGTCAGGCCGGCCGAGCCGGTGATTTGGCTGGCGATCGTGCCGTTGCCTGCGCCCGAGCCCACGTAGATGACGCCTTCCGACGACCCAAAGGCGAGTACGCCGCCCGTGATCGTGGATGCGGTGGCGGTGGGATTGAGGATGACGCCGCCCATGCCGCTGTTGACCGCGCTGAAAGCCCCGCCGTTGACGGTGGTCGTGCCGCCGTTGGTCAGGGTATAGGGGCCGACGCGCAGGGCGTAGGGATTGCTGGTGTCATTGATGGCGATGCTGCTGGTGACATCCGAGATGGTATTGGCGGGGATGGTGGTGCCCGTAACCGCAACGGTGTAGGTGGCGAGTTTGAAGCCGCTGTTGCCGGATGTGTCCGCCACCACGAAGGAGCCGACGCCGGTGTTGCCGGTGCCTTCCTGGGCGACGAGCGAGGCGTCGTAGATGCCGGAACCGGCGGCCGCGCCGTCCTTGTTGGAGGCGGTGGTCTGCTGGTTGACGATGAACCACTCCGACGTCTGGAGGTTCGCCAGCGCCGTAAGGCCCAGGACCATGGCGCCCCGGGGCGCGCGGACCAGCACGGTATCGGGCGTCGCGAGTGCATTGCCGATGGTGTAGTCGAGGCCGGCGCCGTTCTTCGTGAGTTGCAGAGTGCCGGAAAGATAGGTGAAGGTGCTGCCGACAGCGGCCCTGACGCCGGTGACGGAATTAGAGCCGGCGCTGGCGGGTTCAATCTGCAGGGTACCGCCGTTGAAGATGATGTTGCCGTCGCCGAACGGCGTGCCGCCGGTGACCGCGGGGCTATAAAGTGTGCCGGAGCCGTTCTTCGTGAGTGAGTATCCATTGCCGGTAACAGGGCAGAGCGAGACCACGACGTTGCCAGAAACCGCACTGGCGGCGCTGCCGACTGTGGGATTCCAGGTGTCGAAGGTCGAATTGCCGTTGAGGGTGGTCGCCCCGAACATCAGGCCGGCCGTACCGCTGTTGACGTTGCCGCCGCGGACGGTCAGGGTATAGGCGCCGTTCATGTTGAGCGTGCCGAGCGTGTAGGTCACGCCCGCGCCAGCCGCGTTTTTCTCCGTGATGATCGTCGCGTTGTTATTGACCGTGGTGTTCCGGCCAAAGTTCAACGCGGCGCTGTGGTTGAGGTCCAGGAAACCACCCTGCAAATCCAAAGTCCCGGCGCCGAGCGCGCCGGCATTGGTGTTGGCGGCCAGAGTGCCAATGCCATTTTGAATGGTGACGGTGCCGGTGAAGGTGTTGGCCTGGCTCAACGTGGCGGTGCCCCGGTAGGAAGAACTCAGCGTCACGCCGCCGGCGCCGGCGCCCCAAATGCCGGACTGGGCAAGGTTGCCGCCGCCTTGCAGGGTGACCGTGTTGCCATTGTCGGTAATGGCGCCCAGCGTCAGTAAGGTGCGGTAGCCGAGATTGAGGACCGGAGCGCCGGAAAGCGTTGTCGCGCCGAAAGTCACGCCCGCCGTGCCGCTGTTGACGTTGGCCCCAGGCGCGGTGCTGAGCGTCTGGGCCCCGATGGCCAGCGTGCCGAGGGTGTGCGTCTGAGCGGCACCGACAGATGTACGATCCGAAGTGATTGTCGTGTTGGCGGAGACCGTGGTGTTGCGGGCAAAGTTCAAAGCGCCGTCGTTGGCCAACTGCAGCGTGCCGCCGGCCAAGGTTAGGGTGCCCGCGCCCAGTGCACTCGCCTGGGACGTAGCCCGCAGGACGCCGCTATTGAGCGTGGTCACGCCGGAGTAGGTGTTGGCGCCGGAGAGGATCAGCGTGCCTGTGTTGTTCTTGGTCAGATTCCGGAGCGCAATGTCCTGGGAGATCACGGTGGACACCGTCGCGGTCAGCCCCGAGGCGACGTCCACTATGGAGTTCGAGACGAGGCGGAGCGCCGTCCCGCCCGTAATCGTCACCGTTCCTTCCTCGAAGGTCAGGTCGTCGATGTCCTGCGTGCCGCTGACGGTGACAGCGTAGATTCCCGTGGCGTCGCCGCCGGCGGCGAAGACGGCCGTGTCGCCGGCTGCCCAGATGGCTGTGGCCCCGGTGCCGTTGGCCGCGCTGTTCCAATACGCGTTCGCCGCGTTCCACGTCCCGGCAGGGGCGAGGCCGCCCGCGCCGGCCGTGGCGCCGTTGATGTCCCAGTAAACGGTCACGGCCTGTGCGGGCTGGACGGCGACGAGTGCGAGGACGGCCAAGGCGCACAGAATGAGGCTTGTACGGGTTTTCATCACAGGCTCCTTTGAAAGATGTGCTCGTGTTTCGTAGCGAAGTGGCGGCGCCACTTCGCAGAGTAGCCAAGGAATACTTTTTCCGCCTTCGCCCTTCGGGCTATGGCGGACTAAGAAGAGTCGGTTCAAGACTTGTCCCTCAACAACAAAGGCCTGGTGCCGCGACCCCGTGCGGCTCGCCGGCCCCCTAAACTCACCTGAAGTATACTACAGAATTCGGCGAAGTCAAATGCCGGGAAGGGATTTTTTCCGGAAAGGTACGTAAGTGGTTGATGGGGAAGAGGTTATAAGTGGAAGACGAATATCGAACAAGGAACCGCAGAAGTAGGAAGGGAACGGCGAAACGGCTCCACGGCGAAAGCCCCGTTCCATTGCGGAATGCGGAACTCGGAACGCGGAACCTTTCGATTGCGGATTGCGGATTTCGGATTGCCCTTCGAGAGCCTCCCCTCGACACGCTCGGGGCGGTGAGCAAGGTCGAACCGCAGGGCCCTGAGCATGGTCGAAGGGCGGATTGAACCCGTCTTCGTTCGCTTGCGCGAACTTCGCCGTGGCAGGCGGCGAAAGGCAACCCGGCCCGCCACGGCGGGTAAACTTCGTCCCGGCGGGGCGGGAAGTAGGGATTGGTCGGCATTGCCGAAAAAAGTTGAACGGCCAGAATACCGGCGGGCCGAGGGCCTGGGCGGCATCTTGACCTTCTCTGCGGCACCGTACGCGCCGCTGTGGGAGCGGACGGCCCCACCGTGGAATGCGTGGTGACCCGACCTGGACCTTCCAGCCCTTCCTCGGACGGGTTCACCTTGCGCCTCAGCCCGAGCCGTCCGCGCCTCTTTCTTTAAGGAAGATGCTTGCGGTCCTCCGGCTCTCTCGGCATGATAGGCACCTGCTCGGCCCAAGGATCGGGAGGCCGCCTGCCCCGCATAAGGAGAGTGAGAGGATGCCCAACCTACTGAACCTGTTGAGCGACAAGATCCGCCGACTGGCCCGTCGGGAGATCAGGGCCCAGACCCGGAAGACGCGGCGCATGACGGCCCAGCACCGCCGCGACCTGGCCGCCCTCAAGCGCCAGGTGGCCGGTCTTGCCCGAGCCGTCGCCTTCCTGGAGAAACAGGAGCGGCGTCGCGTCGCGAGTCCGCCCGCGCCGCAAGAGGTCAAAGGGGTGCGGTTCTCCGCGCGAAGCGTCAAGGCCCAGCGCGCCCGCCTCGGCCTTTCGGCGAAGGACTTCAGCAGGCTCGTCGGCGTCTCGGCGCTGACGGTCTACTCGTGGGAGTCAGGCAAGTCCCGGCCGAGGAAGAAGCAACTGGCCGCCCTGGCACCGGTCCGCCGCCTCGGCAAGCGCGAGGCACGCAAGCGCCTTGAGATGCTCGGTGAGAAGTGATGCCGGCCCTCGCCTCTCCGGCGGCCGGACGCTCTCTATCATCCGGCAGGCGGAGCGGGGCCGGTGCCCCGCTTCCATAAGCCAGCCCGCCTGCCGCATCTGCTCAAAAAAGGTGCGGCTGACCACCGCCAAGATGGTCGAGATGTGCACGTCGCCCAGTTCGCCCTCCGGACAGACCACCGAATGGCAGCGGCAAAAGCGGTAGTGCCGCAGGTGCGCCTCGGTGTAGCCTTCAAGGACCTCGCCGATGACCTTCTTCTCGGGAGCGGCGGCAGCGGGCGTTGGGTTTACCGGAGGCATCCTCTTGCGGGTGCCTCCCGTCGTTGACATTGCTGCAACCAGGAACACTGATTGGTCGGAAGTCGGCGTTGAAGGTAACGAACCCAGCAGCCTGTCCCTCAACCACCTGACCGCGGCGCCGTTCTTGATGTGGCGAAAAACCTTGTTGAACCCCGAAAACGTGGTACAATCCTACACGAATAGCCCACGGCAGTCGTTGGCAGGGTCATCTAGGAAATCCCGGCTAACGATAGTTCCGGGCCGGCCTCGACGCGTTAGCATGAGGAGACAAGAATGTACCTATACCTGGCGGCGGCGATACTTGTGCTGTTGGTTGTTCTGCTGTCTATCCGAGTGATCGGGCCGACCCAGATCGGGTTGGTGATCAAACGTTTTGCCTTGAAGAAACTGTCTGAAGACAACCTCATCGCTTTCAAAGGGGAGCCGGGTTATCAGGCGGACCTGCTGATGCCCGGTCTGCGCTGGAAGTTCTGGGTGTTGTACCGGGTGGAGAAATACCCCTGGGTCCAGATCCCGGCGGGAGAGATCGGCGTGGTCATCAGCCAGGTCGGGGCACCGTTGCCGGTCGGCGCCAAGTCGGCCGTCTACAAACCGGAGTTCGGCAACTTCACGCGCCTGAGGAGTTTCGTTGAACAGGGCGGCCAGAAGGGTGTTCAGCGCCCGGTGCTGCCGCCCGGAACCTTGGCGCCGATCCATCCGGTGGCGTTCCTGGTGATCACCCGGGCGCGGGTTTACGGCGTGCCGATCTCAACTGACTTGAAGAAATACGCCGCCGGCCACCATACGCTGGAACCGGCGGCCTTCGGGATTTCGCCGCAGCAACTGGAAGTGACCCGCATTGAGCCGGTCCCCCAGTTGAAGGCCGAAGGCGAAAAGATGACCGATATGATCGGCATCGTCACGGCCTTTGAGGGCGAGCCTTTGCCGGGCGGCGATATCGCCAGCCGCATAGGAGGTTTCAGAGACATCGAGGAACTGGAAAAGGTGGGCGAAAGTGGCCCGAGGCTGATCGAACGGGTCCTCGGCGTCAAGAACGACCGGCACAACAACTACCAGGATTTCCAGAAGTTCCTGGACGGCGGCGGCAAGATCGGCCTCCAACACGACCCGCTTCTCTATGGGGCCTACACGCTGAACCCGTTCCTGGTGAGCGTCGAGATCGTGCCGATGCTGGTGGTCGAGCAGGGACAGGTGGCGGTCATCAAGTCGTACGTGGGACTGCCGAGCGAGGATGTCTCGGGGACGGAGTTCAAGTTCGGCACGCTCGTCAAGCCCGGTCACCGCGGCATCTGGGAAGACCCCCTGCGGACGGGCAAGTATGCGATCAATCCGCGGTGCTACCAGGCGGAGATTGTGCCCACCTTCATCCTGACCCTGAGTTGGGCCGATGCCGTTTCGAGGGCCCACCAACTCGACGCGGAACTCAAGCCCATCGACGCCAAGAGCCGTGAAGGCTTCATCTTCCACATCGACCTCCAGGTCCAGATCCACGTGCCGGACACCAAGGCGCCGCGGGTCATCTCCATCGTCGGCACCATGCAGAACCTGGTCACCGAGGTGTTGCAGGCCGCGGTGGGCAACCACTTCCGCGACAAACTTCAAAGCCTGCCAGCCGTCAAATTCATCGAGACCCGCCAGGAGGTCCAGCACGAGGCCTTCGAACACATCAAGAGCCAGTTGACTCAGTATGAAGTGGAAACAAAGGGCGTCTATATCCAGGACGTAGTTCTGCCGAGCCAGTTGGTGGAAGTGCTCACACAGCGCGAGATTGCCAACCAGAAAATCGAGACTCTCAAGAAGCAGCAGCAGGCCGAGAACGAGCGTATCGCCATGGAGAAGACCAAGGGCCAGGCCGACATGCAGTCCCAATTGGCCTCCTCCGAGGTCCAGATCGCAATCAAGGAAAACAATGCGGCGGCCCGGAAGGCCGAGGCCGACGGCGAGGCCGAGTACATTCAGCGGACGGGCACCGCCCGAGGCGCCGAGGTCCGGGCCGTGGGCCTGGCCCGGGCCGAAGCGTACCGCGCCCAGGTGGCCGCTCTCGGGGCCGTGCCGACCGCCCTGGTCAATGCGGTCACCGCCCTTGCGGACAAGAACCTGAGATTCGTCCCGGAGATCCTGGTGGCCGGCGGCAACGGGACCGGTGCCATCGACGGACTGGCCGCCACCCTGATGCGACACTTCAGCCCGGGCGCGTCATCCCCCGCCGCGGAGAAGGAACGCTCGATCGAGACGCCGCCCACAAAGGGCGAGATGAAATAGTATTACAACACAATATGTGCATTGGCACTGCAGGTCTTCGGACCCCGCCGCGCGGCGGGGCTACGATGGCAGCACTCCCCTGATGCAGGCCGCCGGCCAGGGCGACGAGGAGATGGTGCGGCTGCTCCTCGCGTGCGGGGCCGAGGTCAACGCCGTCGACAAGCAGGGCCAGACGGCCCTCCACCGTGCCGTGCGACACCGCGACTATGTGTATGGCCGCGAGCGGCGGCAGCGGGCGTTGGGTTTACGGAGGCAGTCCCCTTGCGGGTGCCTCCTGTGAGCATCAGGGACTTGAAGCGCAGAGGTTCTTTGCGGAGAGGGCCCGCTTGCCAAAGGGCTTGGGACACCTGGAATTCGCTGGTCGAAACGCCCAAGCCTGGTAGAATTGTAAATAGCGCTGATGGTGGTCGTCAGCGAGCCGTCATCTGAAAAATGTCGGATTACGCTGGGGGGTGGCCCTGATGATGCTCCGGCCATACGTTCTGCTCGTCCTTGGGTCGGGCATCGCCCTGGCGGGCGGCTGCGCGCCGGCGCTTCGGACCGACGAGTTCCTGGCGGCGGTTGCTCAGGGGGACCAGGTCGAGGCGGGGCGTCTGCTGGCCGACCAGCCGCAACTCGTGGGGGCCGCCGACGCTGCCGGCCTCACGCCCCTCCACGCGGCCGTCGCCGCCGGGCAGGCCGACATGGTCGAGGCGCTCCTTCGGCGGGGGGCCGACCCTCGCGCCAAGGATGCCGTCGGCCGGACGCCGATGCGCCTGGCCGCCGAGGGCCGCTCCGAGCCGGTCGCCACGCGGCTCCTCCTGACCATCCCCGACATCGACCTGGAGCGCGCCGTCGAGCAGGGCGACGCCGAAGGCGTGGCCCTCGTCGTGGCCGTCCACACGGGCTGCGGCCGGAGCGTTTTTCCCCTGAGGCACACGGAACGCCTTCAGGCGGCCGCGCGCCGCGGCCACGCCCAGGTCGTGCGCATTCTCCTGGGGGCCGGGGCCGATGTCAAAGGCTACGAGGGTCTCTCGGCCCTCAACGCCGCCGCCACCGAGGGCCATGCCGACGCCGTCAAGGTCCTCATCGACGCAGGGACGGATGTCAATACGGTCGATGATTACAACCGCAGCGGCGCGCCCCTCCACCAGGCCGCCCGCGGGGGCCACCTGGAGGTCATCGACCTCCTGGTGCGCGCGGGGGCCGACGTCAACGGCATGTCGCGGAGTTGCGGGACGCCCCTGCACGAGGCCGCCTGGTTCGGCCACGCCGCCGCCGCGCGCAAGTTGATAGAGGCCGGGGCCAAGGTGGACCTCGCTGCGCCGTGGGGCTACCGGCCCATCCATAACGCCGCCTGGCAGGGCCACGGCGACGTGGTGCGGCTCCTGCGGGCCCACGGGGCCGAGACGGACATCCTGGTTGCGGCCGCGATGGGCGAGAAGGAAGAGGTCCTCCGCCGCCTGGGCCGGCCGATGCCGGAGGCGTTCTGGGAGCACGCGCGGCCGGAGCCGCTCGTGTGGGCGGCGCGCAGCGGCCAGGTGGAGGTCGCCCGGATGCTCCTTGAGCGCGGCGCCAGCGTCAACGCGTGGACGCGCTGGAACGAGACGGCCCTCCACGCCGCCGCCGAGGCCGGAAAGGCCGACATGGTGACCTTCCTGCTCCAGATGGGGGCCGACGTCAATGACCAGAGCAGCGGGGGGCGGACGCCCCTGCACGAGGCGGCCTGCGAGGGGCAGGTCGAGGTAGCGCGGCGACTTCTTGCGGCCGGGGCGCAGGTCGACCAGGAGAGCATGTACGAAGGTACGTCCCTGCATGTGGCGGCCTATGGCGGCAAGATCGAGATGGTGCGGCTGCTGGTCGCGGCGGGCGCCGACCTGGAGAAGGGCGACGAGTGCCGCGAGACGCCCCTCCAGAACGCCGTCCGCGGGGGCCACCTCGATGCCTGCCGCTTCCTCGTGGAGAAGGGCGCGCGACTCTGGCCCGGCGGCGCGGACAAGGACGCGCTCCGAGAGGCCGTCGGGAAGAACCAAGCGGAGATCCTCGAGTTCTTTATGACGTCCGGCCAACTGGGGGACCTCCGTGCGGCGAGGCTTCCGCTCGTCGGCCGCGAGCATGTGGAAGTCACTCGCGCGCTTCTGGACGCGGGCGCCCGCCTTGACCCGGCCGACAACGACTCGGTCGCCCAGGAGGCCGGCGAACTGGGCGACGTCGAGGTCATGAGGCGGCTCCTGGCGATGGGCCTGAAACTCCGTCCCGCCGGGGACATCAAGGGTTCTACGCGCTACGGATCCGGCGGATACGGGGCGCTCCACAGCGCCATCAGCGCCGGCCGCAAGGACATGGTCCGATTCCTCCTCGCCTGCGGGGTGGACGTGAACGACCCGGACCGCCACGACCAGACCGCCCTCTCTTGGGCCGTCACGAACTCCAATAAGCCTGCGGCCGTCCTCCTGTGCGATGGCGATGCGCGGATCGACGCGCGGCGGGGCTACGATGGCAGCACTCCCCTGATGCAGGCCGCCGGCCATGGCGACGAGGAGATGGTGCGGCTGCTCCTCGCGCGCGGGGCCAAGGTCAACGCCGTCGACAAGCAGGGCCAGACGGCCCTCCACTGTGCCGCGCGATACCGCGACTATATGTATGGCCGCGTGCTGATTCCGTCCAGCAAGGACTCGATTCCCCGCATCGCCGAACTTCTCGTGGCCGCAGGGGCCGACCTCAATCACCGCGACGCCGGCGGCCTGACGCCCCTCGACCACGCCATCCTGGAGGAACGCTGGGACCTCGCGCGGTGGTTTCTCTCGAAGGGGGCGGAACCGGACATCTTCAGCGCCGCCGCCCTCGGCCTGAGGGACCGCGTGGAATCGCTCCTGGCCGGGTCGCCGGGCCTCCTTTCCGCCGCCAAGGCGCCCATCGGCCAGCCCCTCTCGTGGGCGGCGCACGGGAAGCAGCAGGGCATGGTGGAACTGCTCCTCGCGCGGGGGGCGAACGTCCACGCGCGGGCCGACACGGGCCGGTTCCGCAACCCGCCCCTCTACTGGGCGGTCCGGAGCGGCGATGCCGGCGCCGTCCGACTGCTCCTTGAGCGCGGGGCCGACCCCGGCGCCAGGACCACGCCCATGGACATCGGCGGCGGATACCCCGCCGGCGACGACACGCCGCTCCACACGGCCGTCATGTTCAACCGGCTCGATGTGGCCCGGCTGCTCCTGGAGGGCCGGGCCGACCCAAGCGCCGAGGGTATCCGCGGGCGGACGCCCCTGCACGTGGCGGCCCACCTGGGCCTTCCGGACATGGCCCGCCTCCTCGTGGACTTCGGCGCGAACCCCGCCGCCCCTGCCGCGGACCAGTACTCTGCCGGCATCACACCCATCGACCTGGCGACCATGGGCGCGGGGACCAACTGCGCGTACATGGCCGACCGCGGGCCCAATCCTGACGAGGCGGGCCGGCGCAAGGTGGCCCGGTTCCTCCTGGAGCGCTACCTGAACGCCGACACGCCTGAGGCGCGAAGGGTCAAGGGCGTCGCGCTCTGCTGGGCCGCGGGGCAGGGCGATGTGGCCCTCGTTCAGCGGCTACTCGACGCCGGGGCCGACACTGAGGCCCGCAACGCGCGGAAGCAGCCGCCCCTCGTCTGCGCCATGGAACGCCGCGTCTGGGAAGAGAGCCACACGACCGACGACGGGGCGCCCCGCCGGTACTTGGCCGTCATGCGGCTCCTGCTTTCGCGCGGCGCCGACGTGACGGCCAAGGACGACGACGGCAACACGGCCGCATCGTTCGCCCGGGTGTTCCACGACAAGGACGTTCTGGAACTCCTCTCCGCGCCGGGTTCCCGGCCGCGAGCGGCGGCAGCGGGCGTTGAGTTTACGGAGGCAGTCCCCTGCGGGTGTCTCCTATTCGAAAGTGTCCTTGCGGCCTGGAATGCTGATTGGGATACCCTCGTACCGCGCCGGATGTGAGGAGTCAACCGGGGCCGACGCGCGGTTCCGTGGGGTCCGCGCCGGCGTTGCCCGCATCCAGGCCATTGCGTTCCGGACCACAGCATTGCATAATTGGCGGTATCACCTTTTAAGGAGCCGGTCATGCACTTCGCGTCGCATCTCAGGACTCTGCTGGTCGTCGCCGTCCTTGTATGGGTTGCCGCAGGTGCCACAACTCCATCCACGGCGGGGGAACCGCCGCCGTTTGTCCAAGTGCCGAACCCGGTGGCGGAAGACAACCCGGCGTACCCGGTGAAGGTCCAGCCCGTGCCGGAGGCCGGCAAGGCGTTCCAGGACGCCTGCTTCGCAACGTCGCTGGTGCGGGCCACCGGCGCCGAAGGCATGCGGAACGAGTACTCCCGCTTCGACCCGTTCAACAAGGATGGGACG
>Ga0315273_10011523_pt1 | contig 11314 bp, 6 predicted proteins | sample YL17G02_0_MG_FD_205753 | JGI IMG/M metagenome (GOLD analysis project Ga0315273, IMG submission 205753) | Sediment microbial communities from Yellowstone Lake, YNP, Wyoming, USA - YL17G02_0 | ecosystem: Environmental > Aquatic > Freshwater > Lake > Sediment | place: USA: Wyoming | collected...
GTACGCCGCCGCGCGATGCGCTCATCGCCGATCTCGTGACTGCCGGTGAGCGCGGACGCGCATTCGGGTTCAATAAGGCGATGGACAAGGCGGGCTCGGTGATCGGTTTGCTCACTGCGGCCGGCGTGCTCTATGCCGTCCAGCACGGCGCCAGCGCACTCACGCGCCATGGCTATCAGTCGCTGGTGCTGCTCGCGGTGCTGCCGGGCGTGGGATCGGTGTTCGTGCTGTGGCGTTACGTGCACGAGCCGGCGCCCGCGACCGGGAGTGTTCGGAAGCCCCTGGCCGGCGACAAGGTTTCCGTACTCGAACGCACTCGCCCAGACCCAGGGTTCGACCCGCGCTTCTGGCACTACCTCGCGATCCTCGTGTGCTTCTCGCTCGGCAACTCGAGCGACGCGTTCCTGATGCTGCGCGCACAGCAACTCGGGCTCTCGACGTTCGCGGTGTTCCTGGTCGCGGCGCTGTTCAGCGGCGTGATCGCGATGAGCTCGACGGCGGGTGGTGCGATCTCCGACCGCTTCGGTCGCAAGCGGTTGATGGTCGTGGGCTGGCTGATCTACGCCGCGGTCTACTTCGGCTTTGCGGCGGCGGGCCGCGCATGGCACGCGGTCGCGCTCTACGCGGGCTACGGACTCTATTACGGCGCGTTTCAGGGTGCTTCGACCGCACTCGTGGCGGACCTCGTGCCCGCCGCGCGGCGTGGTCGCGCGTTCGGGCTGCTCAACGCCGCGATCGGTGTGGCCGCGTTTCCCGCAAGCCTGCTCGCCGGGTGGCTGTGGCAACGGTTCGGCTCTCCGGCGCCGTTCGTGTTCGGCGGCACACTCGCGCTGGTCGCGGCACTGTGGCTCGCGCGGCTTCCACTGCCGGCGCCCGAGCGGACGCGGTGAGCGCGTGACCGAATTGTCGCGCGCCGCGATCGCTACGGGCGGGCCTAGGGCAGGAAGAAGAATGCGAGCCCGAGCACCAGATAGACCGCGAGCAACAACGCACCCTCGAGCCAGTTCGATTCACCGTCCTGCGCCACCAGGTTCACCACCACGACCGCAATCGCGACCGCCAGTACTTCGAAGACCGTGAAACGCAGATCCATCGGCTGCGGGCCGATGAAATAGGACGCGAGCACCAGCAGCGGCGCGACGAACAGCGCGATCTGGATGCTCGATCCGATCGCGATGTTCATGGCGAGGTCCATCTGGTTCTTCATCGCGACCATCACGGCGGTCGAATGCTCGGCCGCATTGCCGATGATCGCGACCACGATCACCCCGACGAACACTTCGGTGAGCCCAAACCGGTGCGAGGCCTCCTCGACTGCGCCCACCAGCAGCTCGCTCATCCATGCCACACCCGCGGTCGCGACGAGCAGCGTGACGACAGAACGCATTGGTGACCGTCCCGGTTCCGGCTCCTCGTGCGCCTCGGCGTGCTGCTGACCCGCGTAGAGATGGCGGTGCGTGCGCAGGCTGAACAGCAGGCTCAGCAGGTAGACGGCGAACAGCACGACCGAGATCTCGAGCGACAGTCCGCGCTCGATCGTCAACTCGCGCGCTGCGGTCAGGCGCCCGCTGCCGACCGCGCCTTCGGCCACGAAGTGGAACAGCGCGGGCACCACGAGGCCGACCGCCGCGAGTGCCAGCAACGTGGAGCCCACCGCCGCGGCCGCCCGGTCGAACGTCTGGCGCTCGCGCCGCGCACCGCCGACCACCAGCGACAAGCCGAGCACGAGCAGGACGTTGCCGATGATCGAGCCGGTGAGCGATGCCTTGACCACGTCGTAGAGCCCGCGCTGGAGTGCCATCAGCGCGATGATCATCTCGGCCGCGTTGCCGAACGTGGCGTTGAGTAGTCCGCCGATGCCGGCGCCAAGCCGGGCCGCGAGCGCTTCGGTCGCCCTTCCCATGAGCCCCGCAAGCGGAATGATCGCCAGTGCCGCGCACGCGAACACCGCAGGCCCGCCCCAGTGGAGTAACTCGCCGAGCAGAGCGAGCGGAACGAAAACCAGCAGCCACTGCAGCGCGTTCTCGGGGCGAAACAGCGCGGCAATTCCGCGCGAGCGGGTGTCGGCTCGGGCCATCATGTCGCGCAATGTGACCGACGGATGTCGCGCCCGCAAGCCGAGGGTGGTGCGGCGAAAATTGTGGGGCAGCGCCGCGCACCAACGGCCGGCGCCGTGGTGCGCTCAGGAATCGGCCCTAAGCCATGCGTCCAATCAGGCGGAATCCGATTGGCTGAATCGCGCCGATATTGATACTGAATTCCTCGGAGCTGACCAGGGCGAGCGCGGCCTCGACGGCTGATTCGGTATCGAGCAGGTCCGCGCACAGGTACCGGTAGAGATAGGCCGCGCGCTCCGAGTGGACCACATCGAAACGCCGCTCGAGCGCGCGGGCGAGATCGTCTCCGCCGTGCACGTGATGGATCTCCTGATGATGCCGTTTCCAGCGTCCGAGCGGATCAGCCGTGCCGAGATCGGCAGGGCTCGTGTTCGACCAGGCGCGGTCGCGGAACTCGATCATGCGTTGCTCGTGCCATTCGGCGGTCACCAGGTCCATGCGCTCCCATGCGAATTCCTCGGCGACGACGAGCCCGCTCGGGCTGAGCAGCGACGCCGCGTGCTCGACGGCGCGTTCGAGCGGTTGAATGTGATGCAGCACGCGTGAAAACAGCACGATGTCGTACGGGCCCCCTTCGAACCCGAGGAACTCCGCGCGCGTGATGTCGATGCCCTCACTGCGCGCCGCCGCGACGGCGTCGGCCGATCGATCGATCGCCGTAACGTTCCAGCCGGCTGCCCGTAGCCGCGCGGTGAGGTGACCTTCACCCGCGCCGACTTCGAGCAGTGATGCGGGTCGCGGCAAGTGGTCGCGGAGAAACATCTCGGTCTCGATCGCCGGGATCGCGCCCGGTGGAATGTCGATCGGCGGCCGCAGGCGCGGCGCCAATTCGCGATCAAGATGTCGAGGTGAACGCATACGAAGCCGGTCCCGGGTGGGCGTCGCGGGTGAGGTGGTTCCATCCCACCGCACCCGCGGCTCGGAGGCAAGCGCGGAATCCGTCTCGCGCACAAGCGCGCGTGAGACGTCCGCTTACGAGCAGCCCAGTGAGGTCCCGCAGTTGAGGCACCGAAAGCATGTGCCGTTGCGGATCGTAATGTGGCCGCACTGGTCACACAGCGGCGCATCCCCCGCAAACTTTGCGAGTTGGGACTTCTTGCCTCCGTCGCTTACCGACTCGACGCGAGACTTGTTCGCCGCCGCGCCGAGATCGCTCGGCATCAGCGCCGGCGTCGTCCCATTCATCGCCTTCGATGCAGGTGGTGACGACAACTTCGCGAGTCCCTTCTTGCCGTTCCCGTTACCATCCCCGTGCGTGTGTTCGCGGCCCACCGGATGATGCTTTGCGGTGTGATCGCGGCCGGCATCCTGTACGTCGTCGGGCATCACATGGGCGAGGTCGGTGCGATTGAGGTACTCGAGCCCGAGCACGCGGAACACGTAGTCGATCACGCTGGTCGCCGCGCGGATGTTTTCGTGTCCGTCCACCCGGCCGTGCGGTTCGAAGCGCGTGAACGTGAACTGGTCGACCAGATCTTCGAGGGGAACACCGTACTGGAGGCCCATCGAGACGGTGATCGCGAAGCAGTTCATGATGCTGCGGAACGCAGCACCTTCCTTGTGCATGTCGATGAAGATCTCGCCGATCGTGCCGTCCTCGTATTCGCCGGTGCGCAGAAACACTTTGTGGCCGGCGATGCGCGCTTCCTGCGTCACGCCATAACGGCGGCTCGGCAGCCGGCGGCGGCGCAGTTTCGGTGGACCCGACGACGACTCATCGCGCGCCTTGGTGCTGGTCAGCGGCTGGCTGAGCTTGCTGCCGTCGCGATAGAGCGCCACCGCCTTGAGCCCGAGCTTCCACGATTCCATGTAGATCTTCTCGACTTCGTCGACCGCCGCATCCTGCGGCAGATTGACGGTCTTGCTGATCGCGCCCGAGATGAACGGCTGGACCGCGGCCATCATGCGCACGTGGCCCATCGGCTGGATGTAGCGCGTGCCCTTGTTGCCGCAGCGGTTGGCGCAGTCGAACACCGGCAGGTGCTCGTCGCGCAGCGCGGGTGCACCTTCGACGGTCTGCGATCCGCAAATCACGGCGTTGGCTTCGTCGATCTGAACGTCGGTGAACCCGAGGAACGGGAGCGCCGAGAACGTCGGTTTCTCGCGCTCGGCCGAACTCACTCCGAGGCGCGTCAGCGTTTCGTCGGTCAGCATCAGGCGCGAGAACGCGAAACGAATGTCGAGCATCGTCGCAAGCGACTGCTCGATGCGCTCCACTTCGTCGTGGTTGAGACCGCGCTCGAGCAGCGAGGAGCGGTTGATGTGTGGCGCGCCGTCGAACGTTCCGGTGCCGACGGCGTAGTGGATGATGCGCTCGATCTCGGGATCGTCGTATCCCAACCGCCCGAGAGCGGCCGGCACCGACTGATTGACGATCTTGAAGTAGCCGCCGCCCGCGAGCTTCTTGAACTTGACGAGTGCAAAGTCGGGCTCGACGCCGGTCGTGTCGCAGTCCATCAGCAGCCCGATCGTGCCGGTTGGCGCCAGCACCGTGGCCTGGGCATTGCGGTAGCCGTGGATCGTACCCAGTTGGACGGCGCGATCCCACGATTCGATCGCGGCGGTCTTCAACTCGCGCGGCACGTACTTGTGGTCGATCGAGCGGGTCGCGTTGCGATGGAGATGCATGACCTCGAGCATGCTGTCGCGGTTCTCGGCGAACCCGGCGAACGGCCCCTTGCTCGCCGCCATCTCCGCCGACAGCGCGTACGCCTCGCCGGTCATGATCGCAGTGATGCACGCCGAGTAGGCGCGGGCGGGCTCGCTGTCGTACGGCAAACCCTGCACCATCAGCAGCGTGCCCAGGTTGGCGTAGCCGAGTCCGAGTGGGCGGAACTCGTGCGAGCGGCGCGCAATCTGAGCGGTGGGGTACGACGCGAAGCTGACGAGGATCTCCTGCGCCAGGAAGAACACCCGATTGGCGTGGCGGTAGCCCTCGACATCGAATGCTCCATCGGTACCTAAGAACTTCATGAGGTTGATCGAGGCGAGATTGCATGCGGTATCGTCGAGGAACACGAACTCGGAGCATGGGTTGGTGGCGTTGATTCGGTCGGTGGCCTTGCAGGTGTGCCACTTCTGGATCGTGTCGTCGTACTGGAGGCCGGGATCGGCGCAGGTCCAGGCCGCATGGGACACCTGGCGCCACAGATCCTTCGCGGGCTTGGTCTCGTGGACCGCACCCGTCGTGCGGAACCGGGTCGACCACGTCCCGTCGGACAGCACGGACTCCATGAAGCTGTCGGGCACGCGCAGCGAGTTGTTCGAATTCTGGCCGGAGACCGTGGCGTAGGCGTCGCCGTTGAAGTCCGAGGAATAGCCGGCGGCGACCAGCGCTGCGACTTTCTTCTCCTCGCGCACCTTCCAGTTGATGAACTCCTCGATTTCAGGATGATCCATGTCGAGCACGACCATCTTCGCCGCGCGCCGCGTCGTGCCGCCGGACTTGGTGGCCCCCGCACCGCGGTCGAGCACCTCGAGGAATGACATCAGTCCCGAGGACGTTCCGCCGCCGGACAGTTTCTCCATGCGGCCGCGCAGCTTGGAGAAGTTGGTGCCGGTGCCGGAGCCGAACTTGAACACCCGCGCTTCATTCTTTGCGAGGTCGAAGATCGACATCAGGTCGTCGTCGACCGACTGGATGAAGCACGCTGAGACCTGAGGGTGCGAGTACGAGTCGGTCGTGGCCTGGACCTGGCCGCTCACGAGGTCGGTATGGAAGTTTCCGCCCGAGCCCGCGATCCCATATTCGTGGAACAGGCCGCAGTTGAACCACACCGGTGAATTGAACGCGCCGATCTGGTGAACCAGCATGTAGGCCAACTCGGCTTCGAATGCGTCGGCGTCTTCAGGGGTGGCGAAGTAGCCCCCCTGCGCCTCGCCCGCAACACGAATCGTGTGGGCGACGCGATGGACGACCTGGCGCACACTGGTTTCGTGGCCCGGTGCGCCCTTCAATCCAGCTTTGCGGAAATACTTGCTAACGACGATGTCGGTCGCCAATTGCGACCATTCGGCCGGCACTTCGACGTCGTCCATGCGATAGACAACCGAACCGTCCGGGTTCGAGATGACCGTCTTGCGCCGGTCCCATGTCACTTCGTCGAGCGGGTTCAGGCCCGGTCGGCTCCAGCGTCGCGGAACGTTCACGCCGCAGCGGGTGGGAGAAGGAGTCACTGCTCCAATTTTGTCGTGGTCGATGGCGGTGGTCACGAAGGACCTCCCTGGTCCGGGGAATAAACCGATTCTTCCATGACGGCGTCGTGCCGAGACCGCGCTCAGAGAACTCGGGAGCGCAGATTCGGTACGGGCCGGATCGAGAAATCGATTTGCATGATTGAAGTGTCCGAAGATGAGAAGCGCCCGCTCTCGAGGGGTCTCGTTGGCGCGGGCGACATGTGGTTTATAACACCGATGAGCGTACACACCGCAACATCGTTTTTATCGTGCAAGAATGCGGGTGCAATCGACGCGATGCATTTCCGATCAGCATTGACCGTAGCGTGAGGCATCCCGCGATCGACGTGGTCGGGTGCGACAAGAAAATTGCAAGCTTCAGGTGCTGACTTCGGATGACCGTGATCGGCGAGAGCCAATTCGGTGCGCGCGCGCGACTTGTTCGCCAGCACGCGGCGTCGCGTTGCGGGATGCGCGTGCCCGCGACGATGTGATGAACGGGAGACGCAGACGCGCGCGTCGCTCCGGGCCGTCGCTCGTGCCTACCCCCGGCGCCTCGCCCACGGGCCCCAGATCGCGAAGGTGATGCCGGGGTTCTGCGAGTTCACGAACAGCGTTCGGCCATCGGGCGCAAAGCACGCGCCCGCGAACTCCGTGTCGTTGAACGCGTTGTTCGCGAACACGTAGGCCCCGCCTTTGGACGTGATGCCGATTATGCGGTCGCGCCCACGGTGGTCTTCGCACATGATCAGGTCGTCGTTGGGTGCCATGCACAGATTGTCCGGGGCTTCGAGCAGGTTCTTGTCGTTGGGCTCGACGGCGAGCGCCAATTCCATACGCAGCAAGTCGAGCTTCCACACCTGCCCGGCCTTCTCGCGGCCGCCGTTGGTGCAGCACAGGTAGATCATCCCGCGGTCGTGGAGCATGCCCTCGCCGCGCGCGAACTGGGCGGCCCCGAGGGCGAAGCCCTGCGCGCGGGTCGAGGTCGCCGCGGTGCGCGCCTTGCGCTCGAGGGGATCGAGTTGCGGGTCGTCGGGATCGCGCTCCATGTCCATGTCGGGGTCGGTGACGGGGATGCGGACCCAGTTGACGTTGAACCGCGCACCGAGTTTGAAGGTCGCTGCCGGGTCCCAGTTCTGCGTCCGCGCGGACGGCAGATCGATCACGCGCAGTGCTTCGAGCACACCGCCCTTGCCGAGATCACCCGCCCTCATCTCGAACGGATTGCGCGTGCCGACCGCGATCGCATCGGGGCGAAAGCGGTAGAGGAGCCCGTCGTCGCGGTCCTCGGACAGGTACACCGTTGCGGTCTCGGGGTCTACGGCGACCGCCTCGTGGTAGAAGCGGCCCATCGCCTGGATCGGCTGAGGTTCGACCAGCGCTGTGGCGTGCGCATCGACTTCGAACACGTAACCGTGGCGCTTGCTCACGAGCGGGGTGCGGTCGTGGTTCTTCGGATCCTTCTCGCCCGGCATGTACGTGCACTCCTCGCACGTGAGCCACGTGCCCCACGGTGTCGGGCCGCCGGCGCAATTGCGCACGGTACCGGACAGGCTCGCGAACGATTTCACCAGGTTGCGCTCCGCATCGACCCACAGCGTCGTCGTACCACCCCGGGCGAGCTTGTCGTAGGGGCGGATGCGGCCAGGATCGACGCCGGGTTCGTCGCGCAGGTCGATCTCGTGGTTACGAACGAGGATCGTGATCCCGTGCTTGCCGGCGAAGGCGGCCATGCCGTCGTGCAGCGGTGGCACCGGATCGCCTGCGCTGAGCTTCTGCCCGAAGCGCGCATGATTCGGCTCGCCGAGCATCGCGGTCGAAAACATGCGGTATTCGAAGCCCTTCGGCAGATCGAGCATGCCCCGGGGATCGGGGATGAGCGGACCATATCCGATCGCCGGCGTGGCGCCGTGCGCGATGCGCGCGAGCAGCATCTCAAGCCCGGCGGGTGCCAGGAGCCCCGCGCCGGCCGCCACGCTCGTGCCGAGAAAGCGCCGCCGGCTGAGCCGCATCAGCGCCATCGCAGCGCAGGCTGAATTTCGTCGGCGGTGGTCGACTCCTCGTTGCCCTGCCCGACGCGTCCTGAGCTGCTCTGGAAGTTCCACACGTCGTACTTGCCGAACGATCCCGCGCGGTCCGACTGGAAGATCAGCACGTCGCCGGTGCGGCTCGAGGCAGGATGGCGCTCGTTGGCGGCTGTGTTGAGCGGCAGCGCGGTGAGCGTGCTTGCGGTCAGGTCGTAGACCCACAGATCGAGGCCACCCATGCCACCGGTGCGGGACGATGCGAAGAACAGATAGCGCCCATCGCCCGACAGCGAGGGCTCGAAGTCGGTCGAGTCGGAGCGCAGTGCCGCGATGTCGCGCACGCCCACGCCGCGTTCCCACACGAACACGTCCGGGTTGCCATTGCGATCAGAGGTGAACGCGATCACCGTTCCCGTGGCGTTGGGCGCCGGCGCCCAATCGTTGAAGGCGCCGGTCGTGTCGAGGCCGGGGAGCGCCATCAGCGTGTCGGCGAGCCCGTCGAGCAACTTGATGCGCTCGAAGCTCGCGGTGGTGCGCACGAAGGCGAGCTTGAGCGCGTCGTCGCTGAACGCGGGCTCGGTCTCATCCGACGCCGAGTTGGCGCCCGGCAGTGCAACCAGTGCCGCCGCACCCCGGTTGTAGAGGTAGAGATCGGAGCCGGTCGAGCCGCCGCGGTCGCTCTGGAACGCGACGAACTCACCATCGCTGGTGATGGTCGGGTTTAGCTCGGGCGAGGTGCTGTTGACGTTGACCAGAACCCGAAACGCCTGGGAGTCGAGATCGTACAGGTAGAGGTCGAACTGTCCGCTCGGCCGGTTGCGATCGCTGGCGTAGACGGCAAGGTGATTGCCCTGAGATTCACCGCCGCGCGTGCTGCTGATGCCGCCGCAGCCGCCGAGGCCGGCGATCGCGATCACGGCGATCAATGGGAGATAGAAATGAGCAGGGTGGCGCATGCGGGCACAGTAGCAGACGGGGCATGAGCGCGGAGAGCGAGCGGGCGCGCGGAGGTTCAGCGGCGGCGGGGTCGACGTGGCGCGGTCTTGGGCTTTGAGCCGCCTGGTCCCGTTGTCCGCGGCAACCGCTGGTTGGGCCGTTCCCGGCTAATCAGCGGATAGCGCGCCGGATTGAGGATTGAATCCACGGCAACGTCGATGTCGAGGTCCGGCCAATAAAGGTGGTTAGGCTCTGGCCGCTCCACATGAAGGACACCGCCCACTGGAGCGTCCCGAAACCAGGGGAAATCTTTGAACGGCAAGAACACCTCGCTGTCGCCGAGGAACAGCCAGATCCCGTGAAGCGAGATTCCGGAAACCTCAACCTGGGAAATGTCGTTTGCCACGCCGAGCGGATTTCATCCTCATTCTCCTGGATAATACGCAAAGCCGTCGCGAGCCTTTGAGCGGCTCAGCTTGATGGCTCGACGAGGATACCTCGGAATAACACTCGTGGCCCGCTTGATGTATGGGCTTGGCGGGTGATGGCAGGTCAAGGGTCACGATGGTAGGGTCTTGAATCTTCGCGCATCAGCAGAGGAGGGTAGAGCCACGATCCTGAACGCTGCGGAGCGCATGCCTCGATCGACAGCCCGCACCACCCGTTTCCGTTCGATGCTCCCCTGTATCGCGTTCGCCGCGCTCCTTGTGGCGGTGGCGATCGTTGCGGTGCCCGTCTGGCACTACTCCGAGTTGATCGTCGGACCACGTCAGCCCTCGACGCTCCACGAGCAGCGGGTGTACTCGGCGGAATCCGACCGAATTCGACTGTCACGCGATCTCCAGAGCCTTGAGCAGGGGACCTGGGCGCTCCAATGGGAAGACGGCTTCGGCCGGGTCGGGCGCGTGCTCGCGTCCGATGACAGCAGCGTGGTCCGCGAGTTCGAGGCGGTCGTGGGCCAGCCGCCGGTGGGCGGCTGGGCGAGCCTGCGCGGCGTGTCGAGGTCCGCGAACCCGCGGAATCTGCTCGGCCTTGCCTACGAGACGAAGGTGTTCGACGGTCCACTGGGGACCTATCCAGCCTGGTTCGTGCCGGGGCCCGACTCGACGTGGGTGATCTACGTCCATGGGATCGGTGCAAACCGGGCCGAAGGGTTGCGCACGCTTTCGGTGCTCTCGACCCGCGGCCTGCCGGGCCTGCTCGTGACCTACCGCAACGACGTGGACGCACCGCGTGCCTCCGATGGCCTCTACCACCTCGGGCTCACCGAGTGGCAGGACGTCGATGCGGCGGTGCGCTACGCGCTCTCCCACGGCGCGCGTAACGTGGTGCTCTCGAGCTACAGCATGGGCGGTCAGATCACGATGCAGTTCATGTCCCGTTCGCCGCTGGCCGCCCGGGTAATCGGCGTCATCCTCGAGGCGCCGGTCCTGGACTGGAACGCCACCCTCGCTTACCGGAGCCGGGTCCTGGGCGTGCCGCCCATCGGCACCTGGCTGGCTAAGCAGGTCGCGCGGATGCGCGCGCGGCTCGACTGGGATCAACTCGACCGGGTCAACCATCACGAGGGCGTCACCGCCCCGATCCTCCTGTTCCACGGACTCCACGACCAGGTCGTGCCTGAGTCGGCAAGCGAAGCCTATGCCCGTTCGTTGCCGGGCGTGGTCACGCTGGTCCGTATCGAACATGCCAATCATGTCGAAGCGTGGAACGCCGATCCCGTGCGCTACGCCGCGACCCTGAATCAGTGGTGCGCGGCACGCGGCATAGGGAGCGCCCCCCGCTAGGCTGCCGCGTGGAGGCCAGCGGGATCGCGTTTCCCAGACATTATTTCCCGAACTCTTAGAGAGGCCACATGAGCGATTCGGTGATGACACGCGCCTTGTTCTGCATCGCCTGCCTGTGCGTGGCCGTGCCTCGCGCATCCGCCCAGGGAAACCCGCCCGGAACGGTCACGGTCTCTGGGGCGGTCACCGGCATCCACCAGTTCGATGTCGATCTGGATCAGGGTGGTCACGTGCAATGGAGCAGTGCTGCGATCAACGGGAGCGTGACGCG
>Ga0315273_10011524_pt1 | contig 11314 bp, 13 predicted proteins | sample YL17G02_0_MG_FD_205753 | JGI IMG/M metagenome (GOLD analysis project Ga0315273, IMG submission 205753) | Sediment microbial communities from Yellowstone Lake, YNP, Wyoming, USA - YL17G02_0 | ecosystem: Environmental > Aquatic > Freshwater > Lake > Sediment | place: USA: Wyoming | collected...
CCAGCTCGAGCCGGTGCAGGCGTCGTACGACTGGATCGTCGGCTCCGGAGGCCGTTTCGTCACCGCAGCGACGAACGCGATCGGCAAGGCGGTCGAGGACCACGCCAAGGAGCAGGCCGAGAAGGGCCTCACCTGAATGACAGGATCACTCCAGGGCCGCGTCGCCGTGGTGACCGGCGCCAGCCGCGGCATCGGCAAGGGGATCGCACTCGAGCTCGGTGCGGCGGGCGCGATGGTGTACCTCACGGCGCGCACGGTCGACCCGGGACCGATTCCCGGGACCGTCGGTGAGACCGTGGCCGAAGTCGAGGCGCTCGGGGGAACCGCGGTCGGCGTGGCGTGCGATCACCATGACGACGCGCAAGTCCAAGCGCTCTTCGCTCGCGTGGAGCGCGAGCAGGGCCGCCTCGACGTGCTCGTGAACAACGTGTACTCCGCCATCGACCTCGCCCCGTGGCTCGGCCGGCCGTTCTGGGAGCTCCCCGTCGCCGCGTGGGACCAGGTCGTCGACATCGGTGTACGTTCGCACTACGTCGCGTCCGTGTTCGCGACCCCGATGCTGCTGGCCGCCGAGCACGGGCTCATCGCGAACATCTCGTCTTCGGGTTCGACGCAGTACGCACACAACGTCGTGTACGGCGTCGGCAAGGCGGCGCTCGACAAGATGACCGCCGACATGGCCCACGAGCTCGAGGCTCACGGTGTCGCGGTCGTCTCGCTGTGGCCCGGCCTCGTGCGCACCGAGATCGTGGAGCTCGGCGCCCGTCGCACCGACGACGGTCGCTCCGTGCTCGACCTCCCCGGCGAAGGCACCTTCGACCTCGCCGATGCGGAGTCCCCACGCTTCGTCGGGCGCGGTGTGGTCGCGCTCGCCACCGACCCCGCGGTGATGCAACGGAGCGGCACGACGCCGACCGTTGCCGCCCTTGCCGAGGCCTACGGCTTCACGGACGTCGACGGTCGCGTGCCGGGCGTCGCGCTCCGATCCGACGAGCAGCCCTAGCTCGTCCCGGTCGCCGCGGCCCCGAGCCAGTCGGTCAGCACGTCGCGACGGTGCGCATCGAGCTCCGCACCCGCTGCGGGGGTGACGATCCCTCCGCGCGAAGCGATGTGGGGATCTTCGAGGATGTCCCGCGCGTCGTTCACCGGCGCTACCGGCACTCTGGCATCGAGCAACGCTCGCATCACCTCGTCGCGAGAATGTGCACCGATCCACTCCGCGACGAGCGCATCGAGCTCGTCGCTTGCCGATAGGCGGTCGACCGCGCGCCCGAACCGCGCGTGGTCGACCGAGGTGTCGTGCCCGATGGCCGCGAGCACGCGGGCGACCTGCTTGTCCGTGGTGCCCGAGACTGCGACGTAGCGGTTGTCGCTCGTCCGGTAGACGTTCCGGGGCGAGCCGCCGGGCACTCGGCTCCCGTTGCGTCGTGGCGGTTCGCCGGCGCCGTCCCAACCGGCGAGGGTTCCGGCCATGATCGCGAGGATCGGTTCGTACATGCTGACGTCGACGTGGGATCCGGTCCCGCCGCGTGCGTCGCGTGACCAGCACGCGGCCAGCGCTCCGATCACACCGGAGAACGCGGTGACCGTGTCGCCGATCGCCACCGACGCCAGCATCGGTGGACCGTCGGCTTCCCCCGTCATGTGCGTGAGTCCCGCGAACGCCTCGGCCAGAGTGCCCGCACCCGGACGGTCGGCGTACGGACCGGTGGCGCCGAAGCAGCTGACGCTCACGACGACGAGCGCCGGGTTGCGCGCGACCAGCTCCTCGTACGTGCAGGCCCACCGGGTGCGGAGCGAGGGTGTGAGGTTCTCCACCAGCACGTCGGCCGCGGCCACGAGCGCGTCGAACGTGGCGGAGTCGTCGGGCGATCGACCGGGTTCGAGGTCCAGGACGATGGAGCGCTTGTGCCGCGAGACCAGGTCCCACACGGCCGGGCGGCCCATGCGCCGCATCGGGTCACCGGTCGGGGGCTCGACCTTCACGACGTCGGCACCCAGGTCGCCGAGCATCGCCCCGATCTGCGGCGCCGCGTAGAGCGTCGCGACCTCGAGGACCCGCAGCCCTTCGAGGGGTCGCACGGTGAGGGAACGCGAGTCGCTCAATCCTTCAGCTCGACGAGGATCTCGCGGTAGTGCTGCTGGCCGGTGTTCTTCGCGGTCTCGATCCCACCCTTCGCCGTGTAGAAGACGTTGCCGGGCGCCACATCGCCCTCCACCGTGCCCGGTGGGTACTCACCGTGGGTGTCCGCTTCGAAGATGCCGGCGATCTTGTCACCTTCGAGCTGGATGAGCAGGTAGTCGTGGTGGTGCTCGTGCACGTCGGACGTCTCACCCGGCGCGAGCGCCAGCTCCCACACCTTCACCCGCTCGTTCTCGAACAGCACCCTGGTCGCTACGTCTCCGAGCGTGCGCTCCACCATCTTCCGCTCCCCCTGTTCTCCCAGTCACCAGTCTCTCCTACAGCTCGGCCGCGGGGCCGACGAACGCTTCGCCCAGGCGGGCGACCTCGTCACGGATCCCCGCCGCATCCCTGGCGAACGCTGACAGCACGAGCTGGTCCACCCCCGCATCGCGATATCCGCCAAGGTGCTTCGGCTCCACCGGCTGGAGGTAGGCGCCGATGGTCACATCGATGTCGCCGAGCGTTCGTCCCACCGCCGCGAGCGCACGCTCGAGGCGCTGCACCGAAGCACCGGCGCTGTCGGGGAGGTGGTTGAACCCGTGCCATCCGTCGCCGAGCTCGGCGACACGTCGGAGCGCGGCGTCGGACTCACCTCCGACGTAGATCGGCGGATGCGGGTCCTGCACCGGCTTGGGGTACATCCGGCACGGCGGCAGGGCATAGAGCTCGCCCGCGTGCTGAGACACCTCGTCGCACCACAGCCGCCGCATCACCTCGATGTACTCGCGCGTGCGCGGCACGCGCTCGTCGAACGCCTCGTGCAACACCTCGAACTCCTCGCGGAGCCAACCGATGCCGATGCCGAAGTCGACCCGACCACCCGAGAGCCAGTCGAGGGTCGCGACCTCCTTCGCCGTGTACACGGGGTTGCGCTGCGGTACGAGGCACACGGCAGTCCCGAGGCGGATTCGCTCGGTGACCGCGGCCAGGAACGTGAGCGTCGTGAACAGCTCGAGCAGCCCGGCGTCGGGTGGGAGCGACAGACGACCGTCGGCGGCGTAGGGGTACCTCGACGTGTACTCATCGAGGAACACGACGTGCTCTCCGACCCAGATCGACGCGAACCCTGCTTCCTCGGCAGCGCGTGCATGAGCAGCGAGGTACTCGGGGGTGGCCATCGGGCTCACCGTCGGGAGGAACAACCCGACCCGCATCGCACGTCCTCGCTTGGTCGCGTCACCCCGACGAGCTGGACGGGGAGCTTCCCGATCCTAGGGTCGCGTGCTCGGTACGGGCGCTCGGTGCGGGCAACGCCATGGACCGACCGGACCCGGGCCGGCTGCGATCACGCAGCCGGCCCGCGGGTCGGGAGTCGGTAGCTCGCAGGGTCGGGGGTGACCCTGCACTCGGGTGCCGGAATCAGGTGCCGCCCTGGCTGGAGCCGTCGTCCTGGCTGCCGCCATCCTGAGGACCGCCATCCTGAGGACCGCCATCCTGCGGACCGCCGCCGTTCGGGCTCTGGCCCTGATCGCCGCGCTGTCCGCCGGGGCCACCTTGTTCGCCGGGACCGCGCTGCCCGCCTGGGCCACCCTGTCCGCCTGGGCCACCCTGTCCGCCGGGGCCACCCGGGAACTGGTTGCCGCCCGGGCCTCCGTTCTGCTGGGCGCTGCGCACGAGTGCCGGCCGGAAGCCGCCGCCGCCGTCGTCCGCCGTCGTTCGGCCGATGGCGAAGCCCACGCCGCCGACCACGAGGGCCAGCACCACCACGAGCGCGCCGGCGAGCCAGCCGGGAATGTGCACGCCGGAACGTTCCGCCGTGGGTGTCGGGACCGGATCCGACGCAGCCGCTTCGGGCTGGGACTCGGTGCTGTCGTCGTCACTCATGCAGATCTCCTCACTGGGGGATTGAACCTCCGCAGTGTGGCGATGCGACCTGAGCCGAACCTGAGAACGATCGACCACACGGCCGGGGGCGGGGCGGGGCGCTGCGTCAGTGGGGCTGGTCTCGAGCCCTACTCCCGGAATCCGGCGAGTACCTGGCGCCACCGGTCCGGATCGCTCCGGTACGGCGCGTAGAACGACAGCCGATCGACGATGTCGCCGTAGCGGGCAAGCATCGCCTTGGGAATGTCCTCGGGCTCGGCAACGATGGCGAACGCGTCGAGGATGTCGTCGGTGATGAGGTCGCCCATCGCGACCCACTCCCCCTGCTTCGACAGTCGGTTCAGCTCGTCCTGCAGGTCGCCCCAGCCGTGGAGCTCGAGGACGCCGCGGTAGGCGGGGGTGGAGCCGTAGAACGCGATCTGCTGCTTCGTGCCTTGCCGGGCCTTCTCGAGCTCCTCCTCGTTCGCACCCGACACGATGAAGAGCGGTCCCGAGATCTCGAAGTCGCTGCGTTGCCTGCCACCTCTCTCGAACCCGCGCTCGAGCGCGGGCAGGGTGACCTCGCGCACATAGCGCTCGGTCGTGAACGCGTGGAGGATGACGCCGTCGGCCACCTCGGCCGCCACCTCGGTCATGTGGGTCCCGACCGCCGCGAGGGAGATCTTGGGGTTGGAGTAGGGGTTCGGGCCGGGCACGAAGAACGGCGTCATCAGCGTGTGCCGGTAGAACTCGCCACGGAAGTCGAGCGGCGTGCCGTCGTTCCAGCAGTCCCAGATCGCGCGCGTGGCCAGGATCAGCTCGCGCATGCGGGGCGCGGGATGCGACCACGGCATCGAGAAGCGCTTCTCGATGTGCGCCTTGATCTGGCTGCCGAGGCCGAGCCGGAACCGTCCCTTGGCGAACATCTGGAGGTCGTACCCGATGTTCGCCAGGGTCATCGGGTTCCGCGCGAAGGCGACCGCGATCCCGGTGCCCAGCTCGAGGCGCTCGGTGTGCTCGGCGGCGATCACCAGCGGGAGGAACGGATCGTGGTTCATCTCCGCCGTGAGCCCGCCGTCGTACCCGACGTCCTCGAGCTCCCGTGCGACGCGCGCGATCTCGTCGATCCCGACCGAGGGGATCCCGCCATCCACTTTCATGCCACGCTCCTCATGCCACGCTCGTCATGCTCCGCTCACCTGGTGTCGGTGCGCCTGGGAGCGTAACGGTGCACCAACCCCAGGGTGGGGCGACGGGACCAGGAAGAGCAGTCCACGTTGGCGTCACACCCCGGCGGTACCCTCCGCACATGAGTCGCGCGATGCCCTACTCCGTCTCGCCGAGCTCGATCTCGAGCTTCAAGCAGTGCCCGCTCGCCTACAAGTTCTCGTACCTCGATCGCCTCCCGGAACCCCCGTCGCCGGCTGCATCCAAGGGCACCCTGGTCCACCGGGCGCTCGAGCTGATGATGTGCCGACCCCCCACCGACCGCACGATCGACGCGGCGCTGGCCGACCTCGACGTCGCCCGAACCCAGCTCGTCGACGATTCCGAGTTCGCCGACCTCGATCTCACCGAAGAGGAGCGCGCCCGTTTCCACGCCGAAGCCGAGGAGCTGGTGCGGCGCTACTTCGAACTCGAGGATCCCACGACCGTGCACCCGATCGGTCTCGAGCTCAAGCTCCAGGCCGACCTCGGGAAGGTGCGCATCCGCGGCATCATCGACCGCCTCGAGCTCGACGCCGACGGTGAGCTCGTCGTCACCGACTACAAGACCGGCAGGGTCCCGTCGGAGTTCTTCGAGTCCAAGAGCCTCGGCGGGGTGCACATCTACGCGCTGCTCTGCGAGGAGACGCTCGGGAAGCGGCCGGCGCGCGTGCAGCTGCTCTACCTCTCGAAGCCCGAGGCGATCATCGCCACCCCAACCGAGCAGAGCTGTCGCGGTGTCGCGCGCAAGACGACCGCGCTTTGGGCGGCGATCGAGGGGGCGTGTGCGCGCGACGACTTCCGAGCTCGGACGAGCAGGCTGTGCGACTTCTGCACGTTCAAGCCCTACTGCCCCGCGTACGGTGGCGACCCCGAGCAGGCGCTCGAGCTGCGCGGCCCCGGCAGGGTGATCGAGCCGGCACTCCCCGTCGCCGCCGGCTGAACCTCAGCCGCCCGGATCCGAGGAGCGGCTCGGCCCGTGGTCCCAGCCCAGCTTCACGAGCATCCAGCTCACCACCACGAGCACCACGCCGGTCACGACGGCCGCGATGAAGCCATCGCCGCTGATGGCGCCCGCCAGCAGGAAGGTGATCGCCGTCCAGACCACGACGCAGACGCAGAACTGCGCCCCGAGCAGGCGCGGCTCCGCACGGCGGTCGGGATCCCACGGCATCGCGCCCAGCGTACTGACGCGAGACTGGTGATGTGCGAGTGCTCCGCTCCCTGGGTCCGTCCACGTCACCGGCCCGCGTCGATGCCCCCACGCGAGGCACGCTGCGCGTCGGGCTCGTGCAACACCGCTGGCATGCCGATCCGGAGGAGCACGCGGCCGCGATCGCCGAGGGCGTGCACCTCGCGGCCCGTGAAGGTGCGGCGGTCGTCTGCCTGATGGAGCTGACGCTCTCCCCGTACTTCGCCGTTGACCCCGCAGGGCCGGGCGCCACGGTGCTCGGCGTTCGCGCCGCACCAGAGCAGCTCCCCGGCGGGCCGACCTACGAGCTCGCCTCCCACCTCGCCCGGACGACGGGCGTGTCCGTGCACGCATCGCTCTACGAGGCCGCGCCAGAAGCCGACGCCACCACCGGCACCCGCGACCGGCGCGGCTTCAACACCGCGATCTGCGTCGCACCATCGGGCGAGCTCGTCGCCCGCACCCGCAAGGTCCACCTCCCCGTCACCGAGGGCTACTTCGAGGACCGCTGGTTCCGCGGCGGCGACACCGGCTACCCGACGATCCGGCTCGCCGGCGCGACGTTCGGCTTCCCGACCTGCTGGGATCAGTGGTTCCCGGAGGTCGCGCGGGCCTACTCTCTCGCCGGCGCCGACGTTGTCGTGTACCCGACGGCGATCGGGAGCGAGCCCGACCATCCCGGCTTCGACACCGAGCCCCTCTGGGAGCGGGTCATCACCGGGAACGCGATCGCGAACGGCCTGCACATGGTGGTGGTGAACCGCGTCGGGGTCGAGGGCTCCTTGCGGTTCTACGGTTCGTCGTTCGTGTGCGACCCGTACGGACGCGTCCTCGCGCAGGCGCCGCGCGACGAGCCGTGCGTGCTCGTCGTCGACCTCGACCTCGACGCGAGACGAGACTGGCTCTCCCTCTTTCCGTTGCTCACCACGCGTCGCCCCGACACGTACGGGACCCTGCTCGAGGGCTGATGATCGAGGGCTGATGATCGAGGGCTGATGATCGAGCCGCCGGTAGCATCGTCGACGATGGTCGACGCGCAGGAACGCTTCGCCGTGCTCGATGAGCGCGTCGACGCGTGGATCGAGCCGCACCGCTCGCCGGCACTGGATCGTGTCTTCTACGGGCTGTCGAGTGCCGCCGACCACGGGATGCTCTGGCACGCGATCGGCGCGGGCCGCGCGCTCGTGCGCCGCGACCCGCGCGCCGCGGTGCGCTTCAGTCTGGCGCTCGGGATCGAATCGGCAATCACGAACGGGTTCGTCAAATCGTTGTTCCGACGAGAGCGACCGCCGGAGCACTTCGAGCACGAGGACCCCTTGCCCTACGGGATGCGTCGTCCGATCACGTCGTCGTTCCCGTCGGGCCACGCAGCCACGGCGTTCATGTGCGCGACCGTCCTGAGCGACCGGCGGACCGCGCCGGCGTGGTTCACCCTCGCGGCGCTGGTGGCGTCGAGTCGCGTCTACGTGCGCATGCACCACGCCTCAGACGTGGCTGCCGGAGCCGCGCTCGGGTTGGCGCTGGGCGCCGTCGCCCGACGATTCGTGCGGTGACCCGCAACCCCGACCGATTCATCCGGGGGAACGCCGACTCAGCGGGTCGGGTTACCGTGGGTGAGCCGCTGCCTGTCAGCGTAAGATGGAGGAGCTCGCCATGACCCGCGCCGTTGCCGTCACCTTCGACTACCGATGCCCCTTCGCCTACAACGGCAACGCCGCGGTGGTCACGGCGATCCAGGAGGGTGCCGACCTCGACGCGCGCTTCCTCCCCTTCTCGCTCGATCAGGTACACATCGCAGACGGCGAGCCGGCCGTGTGGGACCGGGCGCCGAACGAGCGGGGCACCGGGGTCCTCGCGCTGCTCTACGGCCTCGCGGTCCGCGACGCCTTCCCCGACCACTTTCTCGACGCGCACGTCGCGCTCTTCGCCGCCCGCCACGACCACGGCCTCAAGCTCGGGCGCGAGGACGTGCTCCGAGACGTGGTCGGGTCGGTCGGGCTCGACGCCGACGCGGTCGCGGCCGAGGTCGAGAGCGGCCGACCGCTCAAGACGCTCGCCGCAGAGCACAGCGAAGCCGTCGACCGCTGGGGCGTCTGGGGCGTGCCGACGTTCATCGACGGCGACGATGCCGCGTTCGTGCGGTTCATGGAGCGCGGCCGCGTCGACGATCTCGAACGGATGCTCGAGCTGCTCTCGTGGACTCGGCTCAACGAGTTCAAGCGCCCCTCAGTCGAACGCTAGGCCGACCTGCCCTCAATCAATGGACGCCGCGCGGTTCGCCGAGCAGTTCGTCGAGTGCCCCGCGCCACTCCGCGTATCCGGGATCACGCCACACACGATGCCGACAGCCCGAGATGAGATCCTGCACGAACAGGTGCGGCGTCGGCGCTTCCTCTGCGAGGTCGACGAGCTCCCCCGAGCGTGGATGTGGCGGGGCATCATCGAGGACGTCGACGAGGGCCACGCACGCGAGCACTCGACTCCGGCACTGCTGGCACGCCGACACCGTCGCTGATTCCAGCCCATCGGTGAGCTCGTGCAGGCTCGCAGCCTCGCCCTCGTCGAGGACCACCTCGTTGGCTTCGTCGTCGAAGAACACGAGCGACTCGCGGGACACAGAGGTGACGGTACCCCTCGATCCGTATTCGGCGACCCGTCTTGTAGGAGCACGTAGCCTCCCGCCATGCGCGCAGTGACGATCGTTGACGGCGCCCTGGAGTTCCAGGAGCATCCCGACCCCGAGCCCGGGCACGGCGAGCTGCTCGTGGGGGTACGGGCGGCCGGACTCAACGGCGCCGACATGATGCAGCGCAACGGGCTCTACCCTGCGCCGCCCGGTTCGCCCGCCGACATCCCCGGCCTCGAGCTCGCCGGTGAGGTGGCCGCGACCGGACCGGGGGTCAGCCGCTTCGCCGTGGGAGACCGGGTGATGGCGATCGTGGGTGGCGGTGGGCAGGCGGAGCTCGCGATCGTCCACGAACGCATCGCTCTCCCCGTCCCCGACGGCGTTGGGTGGAGCGCCGCGGGTGGTTTCCCGGAGGTGTTCACGACGGCACACGACGCGCTGTTCTCCCAATGTCAACTCACACTCGGCGAGCGCGCCCTCGTGCACGGTGCCGCCGGCGGTGTCGGTATCGCCGGCATTCAGCTGGCGGCGCACGCTGGAGCGCACGTCGTGGCGACGGTCCGCAATCCCGGGCTGCGCGACGCCGTCGCGGAGATCGGCGCCTCGTGCGGAGTCGTCGATGTCTGCGAACCCGACGCCTTCTCAACGAAGGGCCCGTTCGACGTCGTGCTGGAGCTGGTCGGCGGACCGAACCTGGCCACCGACGTCCAACAGCTCGCGAGCGGCGGGCGCATCGCCGTCATCGGGGTCGGGGGCGGGGCCAGCGCCGAGCTCAACCTCCTCACGCTCATGGGCAAGCGCGGCCGGATCCACGGCTCGACACTGCGCGCCCGCCCGCTCGAGGACAAGGCGACCGCAACCCGGGCGGTCGAGCGGTCGGTGCTCCCGCTCCTCGAGGCGGGTTCGGTGGAGGTCCCGATCGCCGCGGAATACCCGATGACCGACGCGCCGGTGGCCTACGAGCACTTCGCGGGCGGCGGCAAGCTCGGAAAGATCGTCCTGCTCGCCTGAGGCCGTGTCAGTGCATGATCAAGACGCTGACCTTTGGCGGTTGGTTGGACGCGTCGACCGTGAACGGCCGCTTCGAGTCGAGCCCGATGAGCCACACGACCCGACTGGTCGCGGGGTCGTTGGGCGCCAGCGTCGTCGAGGTGGTCGGTGGCGCGGGCGGCGCAGGCGGGGCCACGGTCGACGATGTCGTCGACGTCGACCCCGATCCGCGGGGGATCGTGGTGGTCGTCGACGCTGGCGCGATCGACTCGGGGACCGACGGCGGAGCCGTGTCGAGCCACTCGACAATGACGCTGTGCTCCATGCCCTGCAGGCCGAGGCGCAAGTTGCCCTTGTACGTCGTGATCCCCCGACCCGAGAAACGGTTGTCCGTGGTGGACGCGGGACGTATCTCGACGTACAGCACGTACTTCGCTTCCTTGAACCCCTCGGTCGAGGTGTGGACGCCCTCCACGAACGGCGGCTTGCGGTACTCGACGGTGTACCCGGGCGGGAGATCCGGCCCGTCGCCAGGGTCGAACTCGAAGGTGATCTTGTCGTAGCAGGTCTTGGGCTCCGCGATCGCGCTCGTCAGGAACTGGAGATCTTCACCGGGGGTGGTCGATCGCTTCTCGGTGCCGGCCACGATGTGCTGACACCCGGGTCCGCCCGACGCGCGGGAGTCCGAGGTGGTGGCCTTGGTCGCCGACGTCGTCGACGAGCTATCACCACCGGAACATGCAGCCAGGAGCATGAGGCACGCGAGCGCGCCAGCCGTCAGGGGTCGGGGCCGCATGCACCCAGCGTAGAGGGCGGTACCATCCGCGCCGTCGTCACCTCACCCGCTCGCTCCCCGGGAGGCTCTTCATGCGCCCGCTCGCCGACTCTGATGTCGTCATCGTCTCTGCCGTCCGCTCGCCCCTCGGCCGACGTAACGGCGGACTCTCCACCGTTCATCCCGCCGACCTCCTCGGGACGGTGCAACGCGCAGCGGTACAGCAGGCCGGCATCGACCCGTCGGCCATCGGCCAGGTCGTCGGCGGCTGCGTCACCCAGACCGGAGAGCAGACCTTCGACATCGCCCGCACCGCGTGGCTCGGCGCCGGCCTCCCGATGTCGGTCGCGGCGACGACGGTCGACGCGCAGTGCGGCTCGTCGCAACAGGCCACGAACTTTGCCGCGGCGCTCATCGCGGGTGGCGTCGTCGACGCCGCCGTCGGCTGCGGGGTGGAGTCGATGAGTCGCGTTCCCCTCGGTGTCGCGGTCAAGAACGGCCCCGGTCGGCCGATCCCGAAGACGTACTTCGAGCAGT
>Ga0315273_10011525_pt1 | contig 11314 bp, 15 predicted proteins | sample YL17G02_0_MG_FD_205753 | JGI IMG/M metagenome (GOLD analysis project Ga0315273, IMG submission 205753) | Sediment microbial communities from Yellowstone Lake, YNP, Wyoming, USA - YL17G02_0 | ecosystem: Environmental > Aquatic > Freshwater > Lake > Sediment | place: USA: Wyoming | collected...
GTTTCAAGATTTCTAATAATCAAATTATTATCCTCAATTTGCACAAGACCTGAAAGTTTTTGATCAAATATTAAATTCCCAACTCTTTCATTATTGATTTTTATATAACCCGACGGAGAATAATCTTCATTAAAATATGAACCGTTAATAACAACCTCAGCTCCGTCATTTAAATACAACCAATCAGAAACATATCTTGGATTTTTTTCAGAATAATCTGTTTTTATTTTATATCCTTCAGGATTTATCTTGTATATTTCAATACTCTCTTTTGACTCATTTATCTCAAACTCCCAGCTTCTGTAAGCCATAGAATCGTCAATTTTCTTCCACACCCCCTGTTCTTCGGTGTAGTCGCAACCACTTAAAAAGAACATTATTGAAACAAATAAAGCACTAAATTTCTTCATAGGTAGTTATTTAACATTGCTTACCCAGTCCTGTCAAATTATTTCTTCTTTTTAAAGATAATATATGAATAAATAATAGGTACGATTGAGGCCAACACAACAGTAATAATAAATATTATTAAATAATGCCATTGAATAAAAGCCTCAGCAAAAATCACAAGTCCGGCAATTAAAAACATCCAGCCGCCAAGACGATTTGTTTTATTCCAAACTTCTTCATTATCTATTGTCCATGGAGTTTTAATTCCTACAAAATAATTCTGTCTTATTTTGCCGAGATAATTGCCCATTAATATAAACAGAACTCCTATTCCGCCAAATATAAAAGGAACTATCAGAGTTGCAGGATAAAAAGCCATATAAAGTGTAATAAAATACATATATGCAAAAAACAGAACTATCGAAATCTGCAGTACAAGCCATGGCCTTTTGAATAAAACATATTTTTCTTTTCTAGGGTCTATGCTTGAAATTAAAGGGAAAAGGAATGCTAAAACAAGCGTTATTGCCGGAAAAAGAATAATACCTGTTAATTTTGGCAGATAGCTGTCAATTTCTCCGTTTATACCCCAGTGACTCGGGATCATATCTGGCAATTGATTGTAAAGAAATGCGCCGACAGCAAACATTATTAAGGCAATTAATACCTGAACAAAGAATCCCACTGTGAAGAATTTGAGTTTTTGCATAGTATTATTGTTTAAAGAATTGTAAAAAAGTTTTCATTAATTCCTGAAAAACAGATGTATTTAACGAATAAAAGATCATCTGGCCTTTTCTTTGGGTTATTACAAGGTCAGCCCGCTTTAAAATATTAAGATGATGAGATAAAGATGCCATAGTTATTGGAAAGTGTTTATTTATTTCCCCAACTGCCATATCTTTCTTTTTTAAAAGAGTGAGGATTCCCCTTCTTGTAGGGTCGGATAATGCTTTAAAGGCAGAATCATGCATAAATTTAATAATTAGATATTTAGACGAACATCTAAATATTATAGGATAATTTAAAAGGAGTCAATATATTTAATAAAGCATGTCAAAACTGGTGCCGAGGGGCAGAATCGGACTGCCGACACGTGGATTTTCAGTCCACTGCTCTACCACTGAGCTACCTCGGCCAGTGCGCAAGCACTAGTATAAATACTCCCGGACTTTATATCAAGAAAATTTCTACTCAAGGGGTGCAATTGAGTCTAATATCCTTCTGATATCCGGGTGTGTTTGACGAATTACGCAATCACCTGCGTCGTCCATTTGCATGGGCATTTCTACACCAAAAACTTCACCGTGGATTTTTTCATACTCCGATGTAACTCTGTTTTTTTCAGTCTCATAAATTATAATCCAGGCAGCAGCATTTGCATAAATTTCACAACCTGGATTGTCTGAGTGCGTTTGCATTTCGTTTTGATAATCTTTTAACAGCTCCTCAATAGCTCTTAGTTCATCCATTAAGTGAGAGAGTCTTTGCTTTTTTTCTTCGTCGGTAAAATCGATCTTGATTGGTTGTCGTATTCCATTCATATATTTAAAATAAAGAGTTTTCCTGGTTTATAAATTTTTCCGCTTTTTCTTTTGTCCAGGTTTTAAGTTCGTTATCTTTAATCTGCTTTCCGTGATTTTGCATAATTTGTTTAACTTTTTCAAGCTGTTTTTTTGATATTAAAATTTTCTTTTTTGCCTGAATTAAATTTTTAGCGGTTTTTTCACCGAACATTATATATTTGCCGCATTTATCGCAGTCCACACGTATCATTTGTGAATCGGGCAAAAAGCTTAAATTTGCTTTAACATGTTTTTTACAGTGATTGCAGTAATAATCAGAACTCTTTTTTAAAAGTTTTGTTTCACTGTTTTTTTTGGGCTGTTTTCTTGATTCGCTAACAGCCAGTTCATCTACTCGTGCATTATATTCATTAACACTATGCCCTTTTACCCAGTTCCATTTAACTTTAATACTTTTTTTGTTTAAAGAGGAGTATTCAGCATCAATTTCTTTCCAGATATCAATATTTGCTTTTCTTTTCCAGCCTTTTGTTAATGACTGTATTAATAAACTTGAATCGCTGTATAAATCAACCTTGGGACTGCTGCTCTTAACGTTTTTATTAAGCCATATTAAAGCATTCAAGATAGCCGTCATTTCCATTCTGTTGTTTGTCGTATCAGGTTCACCGCCTTTTAAAATGTCCTCCCTGCCGTTATGCATTATTAAAGCAGCCCATCCTCCCGGTCCCGGGTTTAAAAGACAGCTGCCGTCAGTGTAAATTGTAATTTTATCCATGATGCTTTTCTGGTAGAATTGATTTGTTTTAATTCTCATTACTAAAGATAACTTAATTAATGTATCTGGAATTTGCAATCTTATTAGTATTATCGCTTGCTCCGGTGGCACTTCTTCTCTGGTATTTTGACCGTCTCGACAAGAAAAACAAAGAATCTCGCATATTCTTGTGGAGCATCTTTTTGTGGGGTTTTCTTGTTACTCTTGCTGCCGGAGGAATTGAAATTTTACTGGAATATTTATTCGGAAATTTATTTTCTGATCCGCTGGTAAAAATTTTTGTAACGGCTTTTATTTTTGTAGCCGTTGTTGAAGAAGGATTAAAGTATTTAGTTGTTAAAAAAAAGGCTTATCCGCATCCTGCCTATAATGAATATTATGACGGTGTAATTTATGCTGTTGTCGCGAGCCTCGGTTTTGCAGCTCTTGAAAATATTTTTTATGTAACTGACGGAGGTTTTAGCGTGGGTTTGATACGCGCAATTTTATCGGTGCCGGCGCATGCGCTTTTTGGCGCTACAATGGGTTATTTTATGGCGCTTGCCAAGTTTAGCCCAAACAAAGAACAGGAGAGAAATTATCTGTTTAAAGCAGTCTTGTTTCCAATTTTACTGCACGGTTTGTACGATTATTTACTGATGTCGACGACTGTTTATGCGATGCTTGTTTTTCCTCTTCTCCTCGGTCTTTATATAAATATTAGAAGAAAAATCAACAGACTTCATGTGCTTGATAAGACAGCTGAACCGTTTAAACCTCTTAAACCTGTTGATTATGTAAAAATATTTATCGGGCTTGTTTTTTTTACGTTCGGTGCGCTCGCGCTTTTTGTTGTAATGCTTTATGTAACAGGCGACAGCGACGTACGGACTTCACTGAATACGGTTGAATTCGATACTCTCTCGACATCAATTTTTGGTGTTTTAATGATGTTTATCTCCTTAAAAATAATTAAATGGAACTCCAGGAAATAATTTTTAATGATAAATTTAAATTTTCCGAAGGACAAAAGGATATTATACGCGGAATAATCGAATGGAAAGATACCCCGCCGATTGTTAAAAGCGGGCGAAGCACTTTTTTAGTATTAAGCGAACCTTCACTCCCTTTTACCGGGTTAAAAATCAAAGGATGCGGATATTTTGATACACACGATATGAAAGCTGAAATGCCGCTTTCAAAAGACCCTTATATCGCCCATATTATTAACACACCTGACGGAATAAAAGAAATTCATTATCAGATTGAAGTTGATGATAAAAACGAGCTTATTTATTCAATACCCGGAGACAGACCCTATGGGGCGCAGACTCTTAAACGGGCAAAACTGGAATATGAAACAAATTCAAAATTATTTGATGTATGGAAGAAAAAAATCAGGGAGATACCCTTTTATATTCCTGTCGGTTACGCGCAGTATAAAGATTTAAAATACAAAAATGAACCTGTCGGTGTTACCATGCTCGGAATGGATATAATCCCCGAGGTTCCGCTTGCGGCTTATTTTGAATGCAGATTTGAGGACAAGGGACTCAGAATTAATAAGCATATATTTACTTACTGGCAGAACCACATTGCTCCGATAGCAAAAAATCAGCCTGATTATTTTGATCTTCTTACGACAATTAAAAAACTGGCGTTTGAGTTTGGCAAAAGCCTTTCTTATCTGCACGAATATTTTGTTGATCATGACAGCCACTTATTTAACGCAACCGTAAACGACAACAATGGAAAAGTAATCTTATATGATCTTGATCATGCAATAAGCATTGAGGACATGCATTCACAAAAATATTTTTATTACTGTCTTAAAGATTTTGAAATCGCATTAACAGCTCTCATAAGCAATTTTATGCTTACAGGTCTGGCTGACGGTGTTCTCCTTTTTGACGAGATGAAACAGGAAACCGATAAATATAATTTTGTTGAAAGTTTTTATGAGGGATATTTTGGCGAGCTTGATAATGGCCTTATAGAAAATTCAAAAAATATCTGGGACAGAATTTTAATGTTTTATTCCAATAAAGTTATTGCTAAAGAGCAAAAGGAACATATCCATTTAGTCCATGATTTTTGTGAATTTGAAAGGGAGCAGTCTTTTAATGACATGTTTAATCCCATGTTTAATAAAATTAAAACTAAACGAGATAATTTTTCACTTGCAAAAGACAGTCATAAAAGAATAATTTCCGCTTTTCTTAAACAAAAAGATGACATAACAAAGCTGCACAAGATGTAACGCAAATATATTATTTAACAATATACCATGGAACATGCATTCCTAAGGGGTCTTGCAATTGTATCTTTAAGCTCACTGCTTTTTATACAGATTGCACAGGCAACCGTAACGGAAGAAACTCAGGATCCTTATACGGATGATCCTTCAATACAGATTACTCTTTCTGGCGAATTATCTCTCGGCAATGCGGTTTTACAGTGGACTAAATATGAGGGGGGAGATTTAAAATGGTATAAAGTTGTACATTCACAGTCAAATGCTGCTCCGTATTATCCAAATGACGGCTTTATTCAGGTTTACAGCGATCCGGATACAATTAATTATACTCATGAAAATGTGCTCACGGGAACCAATTATTACCGGGTTTGCGTTATCACAAACGATGATAGAAGAGGATGCTCAAACACAGTAACTATTAACAACGGAACTGGTGAAGCAATTTTTGCCGATACTGAAAATCACTGGGCAAAACCTTATGTTAAAGAATTATACAATGACGGTGTAGTTGTAGGACGCGATGGAAATTTTGAACCTGATGAACCAGTACTTCGTTCTGAAGCAATTAAAATTATTTTGCTGGCTCTTTCATTTGAACCGGCAGCTTGTGATGCAACAATTTTTCTGGATTTAGAAGCAACTGACTGGTTCTGCGGTGTTGTTACAAAAGCATACATTTTAGATTTTATTGAGGGTGTTAACGGGAATCTTCTCCCGTTAAAAAATATTACAAGAGCTGAAGCGGCTAAAATATTATTAAAAGCCAAGGGTTTTGAAGCGCCGACAGTTGAAAATCCGCCGTTTTCAGACGTTGATCCATCTGCATGGTATGCGGGCTGGGTATATAAAGCATCTGTTCTTGGCTATGTTGAGGGATCAAACGGAAATTTTGAACCTGACAGAGAAATTTCAAGGGCTGAACTGGCAAAAATAGTGGTTCTTGCCTCAAACTAAAATTTTAGAATATTTTAAAAAGCGCTGGCATTAAAAGTCGGCGCTTTTTTATATTATTTCATCAAGCTTTTTTAAAATATCTTCCGCATGTGCTTCCTCATCTTTACGGACAATATTTTCTTTTACAATTCTTTCTTTTCTGTCCGCGTCTTTAGCTATTGTCTTTGTATCAGTAATATAATTATTAATTTCCTCCATATTACCGTCAATATCATCATCAATTTCTTTTAGTAATCTAGCTTCATTCTCAAAAATTTTTATTATTTCCTGCATCTGCGCCGGACTTGAAGCCATAATTGAATTAATTCTGACATTTCGTTCTTCTTCAGAAAGACTGTTTAATGCAGGGGAATTATTTACCAAATCACGCAGTTTTGTTGTTGATATATTTATATCTTCAGCCATATTGAATTAATTTAAGGGGTAATAGTTTTAATATATGGTTCATCCATCAATTCGGGGATACCGAATAAATACTGCATAAAAACATATTTGGTTCTTAAATCGTTGCCCTCGCTGTCGGTCTGTGCGATTTTAAACTGAAGAGTTGTTTTTACCGTTTCTCCGATAACCGTAAAATTTGCATCAGGAGTCGTATAAATTACCGAAAAATCACTCCCATTTGATAACGACAAAGAGAAATTAAGCTGGGTGAATGCTTCAGCTGTAATTGTAATATTTCCATCAAGTTCAATGCTGTCGACCAGCTGATCATTTGCAGTGTCCAGCTCGTTGATTGTTGAACTAAAAAGGTCAGCATAAAGTGTTATTACAGGCTTTTCGCCAGTTAAGTTGAAATTAACTATATATCCGTTCGGAAGAATTATATCTTTATCGGGATCGAATTTTAAACCGTCCCCGTCATAATCCGTTGTATCAGGATATGACTGGCTTGAAAGAGCTAAATTTCTTGCCTCCTGAAGAACCGATATAAATTTATTATAATTTAATTTAAAAGCAGCCTGATCTTTAAAAAGATACGAATTTGCGAATATACCTACAGCTAAAATTGCGATAAGGGATACCACAATGAGTATTTCAACAAGCGTAAAACATTTTTTGAATTTACTTTGTTTCATGCTTTATTTATATCATTTTAATGTACAACCTGAAAGTACAATTGTTATCTCCCCTTTAACGGGATTTCTTTCAAAATGCTCCTTAACTTCTTTTGTGGTTCCGCGAATAAACTCTTCATGAATTTTTGTAAGCTCACGTGCAACTACAATTTTTCTGTCTGGCCCGAGGTATTCTTCAAGCTGAGATAATGTTTTTAAAAGTCTGTGAGGAGATTCATATAAAACAACCGTTCGTTCTTCGGTTTTGAGAGAATTCAAAAGAGTCTGGCGTCCTTTTTTAATGGGCAAAAATCCTATATATGTAAATTCATTCATGGGGAGGCCGGTTCCTACCAAAGCTGTCAGGCATGCTGCCGGACCCGGTATAGGAATAATCCGAATATTTTCTTCAATTGCGGCTTTAATTAATGAATAAGCAGGATCCGAAATGCCCGGTGTTCCGGCATCAGTTATAAGCGCGCATGATTTTCCTTCTTTTAAATTCTCGATAATTTTTTCAATTTTCATTATTCCGCTATACGAATGAAAGCTTAGTAAAGGCTTTCTTATTTCATATTTATTAAGAAGAATTATTGAATGACGTGTATCTTCAGCAGCAATAAAATCAACCGCTTTTAATGTGTTTATTGCACGAAGCGTAATATCCTCAAGATTTCCGATTGGTGTTGAAACAATATATAAAGCCATTTTTTATTTATATGATTTAGTGCTTTTTGTAATCTGTGGAGCTGAAAAATACAAAGGCGCCACGATTTCTTTTTCATCATACCCCTTAAAATTATTTTGAGCTAAGTTTAAAATTGTCTGCCCGAAAGACGGGAATTCTTCGCTGTTTATCCATTTAATTCCGGCCGTTTTAATCTTCTCGATTTGTTCGACTTTAAGTTCGCCTGAAAGGTCTTTTTTAGTTTCAAATTTCGTTAAAAACTCATCAAAATCAACAACTCCATCTTTAAAATAAACTCTATTCTGACCTGCGTTTAAAATAAAATCTCCTTTAAAAATATTCTTCCAATAATCTATTATAGAAATTCCAGTAATGGGTTTGCTTAGGCCATATGCAAGGGCATTAGCAAGAGCGATGCTAACTCTTAAAGCAGTAAAAGGACCGGGCCCCGAAATAACAACAACTTTACCAATCTCTTCAAATTTTACTCCATTTTCATTTAGCAATTTTTGAATCTCAGGCATTAACATTTCCGATTCATTATTCTGGGATTTCCATTTTTTCTCACCCAAAATTTTCTCTTCATTTATAAGAGCTATGCGGCTAAAAGTTGAGGCTGTATTTATTGCTAGAATGTTCATGCGGCGATGTCAATTTCCTGTATTTCACTTGGAGAAATATAAAATTCATCTTCTGAATCTTCATCACTAATTTCAGGATTTATACCAAAAAGAACACATCTATCTATTCCATGCTGTAAACCTTTAATATAACCTTTTCTTCCATCCTTTAGTTTAATCGGATCTCCTATTTGGAGTATTGCCAGGTTTTCTCCCCATGATTCTTTGGATTTTTCAATTAAAGTCAAAACCTTATATTTAATCCTGCCGCTTACGTATCCTAATCCTGCATTTATTTCAACATCTCTCTCGACAACAATTTGTTCGACATCTTCAATATGAAGTGTATCCAAAATCATTGCTTTTTTTATCATATCAACGGCTGTTTCAATATCTGCATTCACCGGAATTGGAAAATCCAAGTAAAGGGCGACCTGATATAATTTAACCAAATTAGCTTTAAGATCCCTTTCAAGATCAGCAGCAATTGTTCCGGCTCTATATAAAATTTCCACATAACCTGGATGAATTTTTCTTTGTAAAACTGCATCATAAATATTTTTTGCCAAATTATCTTTGCTTTCCTCGGCATCTTCAAAACTTCTACATACAAATCCCCTTCTATTAAAAAATAGATTTACATCTTCTTCGGTCAATCTCCCGTTTTGCAGATGAGTATATATTAAATGCTCGCATTTTTCAGCAACAGCCTGTTGCTCCAGAGCTTTGTTTTCTTCTGCCCTTATGTCCTCCCTTGATAATTTTTTCGGGGTTATAAGTTCTGTTCCGTGTCTTTCTGGTAAATTCATCAAATATAATTAAATTTTATTCATTATTTACATATTTAAAGCATTTTGTCAACTTTAGAGAATTATTTGAGGGGGGGATTATAATCAAGAGCTAATTTAATACGTCTTCTGCTTTTGGAAGTGTTTTGAAAAATTATAATTGAACTTCTTTCAGGTACTATAGGTAATTCAGGATTATGTTTGCCATTCCGCGAATTATCAAGTCCGCCAAAATACATACCCATTAATTGTTTTGCTTCATCAGCTGAAATTAAACCTTTCTCAAGCATAAATAAAAGCTTTTCTGCTGCGGTGCTGCATGCATCAAGCTGATTACCTTCTAAAACTGTATATGGTTTAAAATCCGTTGTTTCATGTAATGCAATAATCCGTCTGGCATCTTTATCATCAAAAGTTCCGTCCCTTAACATTTCTTTAAGAATTAAAGGAATTTCGTCTGTCGTAATTTTTAAAAAGGGATTTTCATTTCTTGTCACAACTTCCATATCTTCCATTCAAGTGAGGTGTTTTATTTTTTTTGTGAAAAGATTATGCCACAGTAATTTCCTACAGAAAGTATTTATTTAATTTATGTAAAGAAGTTTTAAATTTCACTTAATTCTTTTTAAGGTATATAAAAAAAGAAATAACAATCAATCATGTTCCAATATATTGCCGATTTAATCACATTTAATTTATTCCAGCTTCAGCAAGGCAGTTTAGCCACTGCTGTAAACTTTTTTATATACGACAGTTTAAAAATAACTTTTTTAATTTTTGCGGTTGTTTCGGGTATTGCTTTTATTCGTACATTTTTATCCGCTGAAAAATTAAGCGGATTAATGGCAAAATCGCGTTTTGGTATCGGGAATATTGCAGCCGCACTTTTTGGCGCTGTTACGCCGTTTTGTTCATGTTCTTCAATTCCGATTTTTATTGGATTTTTAAAAGCAAGAGTACCTCTTGGAATTGCATTTTCATTTATTATTACTTCACCGCTTGTCAATGAAGTTGCTTTTGTAATTATGGGAGGGCTTTTTGGATGGCATCTGGCTCTGCTTTACGCGATTGCCGGGATTTTACTGGGAGTAATATGCGGATTAATTTTAGGCGCATTAAAACTCGATAAAGAAATTATTTTGAATGATGACGGAAAAAATGTTGAACCAAAAATAATGCCGAAAAAATTCGTTGAAAAAATAAAATTTTCTTTAAATTCGGGACTGCGAACTACAAAAAGAATGTTTATTTATGTTATTTTCGGAGTAGCAATTGGCGCAGTAATACACGGATATGTCCCGGCGGAATTTTTTGCGGAATATATTGGGAAATACAGCGTTCTTTCGGTTCCTATTGCTGTTTTGGTTGGGATACCGATTTACGCAGGCTGTTCAACAATTGTACCATTGATTTTCAGTATAACTGCAAACGGTGTGCCACTTGGAACTTCCCTGGCCTTTATGATGGCAATTGCCGGGCTTTCACTACCCGAAGGAATAATTCTAAAAAAAGTAATGAGCTTTAAATTGCTCGCTTATTTCTTTGGCTTAGTTGGAATAGGAATTATGATAATCGGATATTTGTTTAACTTTCTGGAAGGAGTTTTATAAATTTTTCCATATATACAAATCTAATGGTAAGTTTGCCTCGTTTCACAAATCCTTCTTCTAATTTTTTGTATCCGTGTTTTAAATAAAATGATACAGCGCCGAAATATGATTTTATAATTATTTTGGAGAGTTTTCTTTTTTCTGCCTCTGCTTCTAAACGTTTTAACAAAGCCGTTCCGCAGCCTTTTCCGTGGTACGAAGGGTCAATGTAAAGTCCTCTGAGTCCCAGAATTTTATTATTTTTCGCATAAACTAAAACATATTCTTTTGGAAATTCTTTCCTTAAATATTCAGGATTATATTTTTTTACTAAATACGCAGCTTCACCTTTTCTGAATTCAGGCATTGTCATCTGGCATTTGTTCATTATCTTTGAACACTGACCCGCATCTTCTTTTTTAAAGAGTCTAATCATAAAGTTAATCGATAATTCTGTTTAATTATAGGTCAATTATTTAATCATTCAAAATTGACTTATTCGAATTTTAATGTATTATTCAAGGGTAAGTTAATCAAAATCTTTAATGGGCGTAGAACACAAAGAATACAGTCTTGGGATGAATTCACCAAGATCTAAGCACGAAGGTTTAAAGCCGGCTATACAAACGATAACGGATGATGGAAAAATTACTTGGGTTTTGCAGGAGCTTAGAGGCAAAAATATTG
>Ga0315273_10011526_pt1 | contig 11313 bp, 6 predicted proteins | sample YL17G02_0_MG_FD_205753 | JGI IMG/M metagenome (GOLD analysis project Ga0315273, IMG submission 205753) | Sediment microbial communities from Yellowstone Lake, YNP, Wyoming, USA - YL17G02_0 | ecosystem: Environmental > Aquatic > Freshwater > Lake > Sediment | place: USA: Wyoming | collected...
CTGGGGATTTTGAATATGACAGTTACAGCCACAAAACCGGTAGTTAAGAATCGTCGTCAGTTCGTACGTATTCCGAATCACTGCAAACTGACCGCCCAAAAGATTCTGTTTGCCGCCAAAGCCGATACCGAGACTCTGGGAGAGGCGCGCAATATCGGAGCGGGAGGTTTGATGTTTGTCGCCAAGTGCGATTATCACAAAGACGACATGTTCAAGATGACCATCACTATTCCGCGCTGGAAAAAGCAGCACCCACAATTTTTGCGTGTCTACGAAAATGATATCGATTCCGAACTGACCGCGGTCTGCCAGGTAACCCGCGCCGCCAAGCTGTCTGACGGCACTTACGAAGTCGGCGCGAGGTTTATCAACATCTACGAGGACGACCGCATCGGCTTGCAGCGGTTTATCGAGACCGAAGCGCAAAGGTTGGGGATGACGGCGGAGTGATCGTATTGTAGTAGGTGCCCACCTAGCTGTTCACCTCCGAATCGTCTAAATCGCCCAGAGTAAAGGCTCTTTCCACTTACGAAAATCTCTTGACAGAGTAGTCTATCTTCTGCTATCTTGTTAGCGCCAATCTGAAGCTTCGAAGGGATCGTTTGTGGCGCGCATCGTACGACTATTAGACATTGTGACGACAAATCAACGGCTAAACGGATTTAGACCCTGGGTAAAGCTGTTGCTTATGGCGGCCATGATCCTGCCTTTCTGGTCTCCGCAGGCATGGTGTCAACAAAAGGTGGGTGCATATGCTGGACGATTTCTGAATCTAGTAAATTCGGCGCGCGCGAACGGTATGGGCGCTTGCGCGATTGACTTGGTGAACGAGGAATCGGCGTTGTACAATCCCGGAGGGGTCGGGCTGTTTCATCTCGACAAAACGATTGCGGTTGCCTGGCCGCAAAGCACGAAATGGATACCGACGCTCACTAGCGGCGAACGCTTGAAATCGTACACTCTCAGCGCCGGAATGTCGTCGCAGCGGCTTCACTGGGGGAAGAATCCTCTGTTGAACGTCAGTCTCGCATTTGCTTTCTCTCGTCTGGAACTGGACGACAATTCTTTGGGGGATCCGATGTTTCGCCGACGCGACCGGGCCGATTGTTATACTGTTGCGATAGGTGTTGACTACCTGATCCGCGTCGGAATCGGTTACACCTATAAGCGAGTAACCGAGGACCTCACGATGTCCTGGTATCCTTATAGCTCCAGTTATAGTTTCAGTTCTAGTTTCGTGGCAAACGGCAGAGACGTTGGCATCACTGTGGAATTGCCATTGTGGCGGGTCTGGCATTTGAAACACCCGCAGAAGGCGCTGGAGCCTCCACCGGCAGTGCGGATAATGCCAAGATGTACTTATGTCATCGCTAATAGGGGAACCGGTCGCCTGACGGGGAGCGGAAATGACCCCGTGTCCGAATCCGACATTCCGCTCTCTGGTGTCTCTCGCAAGAGTCTGTCGCTTCACGCCAGTTACACGAAAAATGATCTGGCACTCGTGTCGGTGACTCTGGTTGGGGAGATTGAGAAGGAGCGATTTGGCGGCGACAAGGCTCAGAAAAGAGGAGTCGAGCTGGGGATTTTCGAAATGGTTTACGGTCGTGTCGGCAATCTCAAAGATAATCGACTGGGAAGCCATGGCACCGACATCAATACACTCGGATTCGGCTTCAGTCTCAATGGTTTGAACAAGTACACGAGGATCATCGAACGCGTGCACCCATCACAGACCCGGCTCCGTTGGTTGCTGGCCAATCTCGATGTGCGCTTTGATTACGCCCGTTACGGCGGCAATGACAATCAAGCATACTATTATGACACGAAGTTTTACAAGTTGACTATCTCCCTGTAAGGCAGTCACGCCAATTGTCTTGCCTTTTGCCGATCGCGCCTCTACTTTGACCTCGAAAACTGCGCACTGGCAGCGTGTTTTTGCAGCATGGTCTGCCACTCTTCTGGAGTGGCGCTTTTGGCACGTATTACGAGTGGAGATTGCCTTTGCTCTTCAACCCCGAAATCACTCCCGCACAGATTGACGAGCATTTTATGGTGCTTGCCTTGAAGGAAGCCGAAATTGCGGAATCGCGTGAGGAAATTCCGATTGGCGCCGTCGTTGTGTTAGAAAACAAGGTGATCGGGCGTGGCAACAATTCTAACAAGACCCTTCAGGATCCGACAGCGCACGCGGAAATGATCGCCATCACTGCCGCCTGCAATCAGGTGCAGAGTCGCTATCTTGACAAAGCCACGCTCTACGTCACAGTCGAGCCCTGTTGCATGTGCGCGGGCGCTATCGTGTTGGCGCGCCTTCCTCGTCTGGTGTTTGGCGCCAAAGATCCCAAAGCGGGCGCATGTGGGTCGCTGTTCAATATCGTGCAGGATCCGCGGCTTAATCATCGTGTGGAAGTCGTCGGTGGGGTACGTGAATTTGAATGCGCGGCGCTGATTTCAGCATTTTTTGAGTCGATCAGGGAGAAGCGGAAGTGATTCAGGTCAATGTCATAGAAGTGCGGGCCACTGTAGCGCGACTGGGAGTACAGCTTTGTCTCGGCGTGCCGGCGGGATTACTGGCAGTCGTGCTGATTCTGCATACGAATTTCCGTTTCCTGTCGCAACCGCTGCTCGCAGAAAACGATGCCCGGGTCGTTGGATACGCCTTTATCGCGGTCGCGCTTGCCGATGCTTTCGCGGCGTATATACTGAAACGTCGTATTATCAATGCGGCGGCGCTGCAAACGCGTTATAGTTTTCATCCGGCATCATTTGCCAGACAGCTTGCGGCGGCATATACGCCGATATTCGCGCTTTGCGCCATGCCGGCGATTTATGGCATGATTTGCTTCTTCCTCACCAACGATCTCGATACCTATGTGCTGATTTCCGTGATCTGTCCGGCGGCATTTCTCTTTCTCAAACCGAAAGAAGAGGAAATCGAACGTCTGGCGGCCGAGATATTCGCGCCAACTGATGATGGGGATATTCGCCTGTAGTCACAGCGTTGTGCTTGGGGGATCGATCCCCGAAGGATAATGCAAGCCTCGTCTGTCCGCGAAATTCCGCTTGGCAAGCCGAATTTGGAGTTGTATATAAGGCCTGTTGCTGGCAGCCCATCTGGTCACCACCAACCTATAGACAATGCCGGAGAGGTGGCTGAGTGGTCGAAAGCGGCGGTCTCGAAAACCGTTAACCCCGTAAGGGGTTCCAGGGTTCGAATCCCTGCCTCTCCGCTCTTTATTTTCTAACAACGTAAGAGATTGATAATCAATAAATTAACGCCTATATGTTCTCCGTTGAATCTGATTCTCTAAGGAGAAGAATGCTGAGAAGTTTGGGGTGGAGTTTTTTTGGCAAGTGCTCCGATCTCTGTCGGTAAGAGACTGGAACACCGGATACATACATCCCGGTTTCTGCAACTTGTCGCCTTGTATGAGATTGCGTTCTAACCGATTCTGGGGCGTTGATTATCAAAATTGAGGTGTCTTGACCTCTCTTGATCTGCATTGTAGCAATCTGATCCGAGACGGGCGCAGTGATGGCGCAAATCACTCTCTTCGTATTGTCCATTTGGTTGCCTGCAAGACGCGCAAATCGAACGGCCTACCCATAACATGAAGGCTGAGCTTCATATTTCGACCCAAGCTGTCCGACCTGTTTTGCAGATGTGCAAAGACGTAAACCAAGACAAAAAGGACTTGCGCACTCGCTTTACGTCTGCTAATTAGTAGCAATATGATGAGTTTGTGCAGTCGGCAACATGGATTCCGATCAAAGCTGGCCAAAGCTATTGCTGGCTGGAAAGTGTTGGCAGCGACCACCACTATTCTAGTGCCAGCCATTCTGGTATTGTCTCAATCACGTTCTTTCGCCATGGAATTGCGAGGTACCTTCGGATCAGAGATCTATGCTTGGAAGGAAAACAACCGCCATCACTTCCGACCCTATGAAACTCTGCAGGCGAATCTGCTGGCTTGGCGCGCTCAAGGCAAGAGTCTCCAGCTTCACACTAACATGCGCTATACGACAGATTGGAAGGATAAGACAACCGTCGATCCGCAGGCCAATCTTTACGACGCGTATGTTCGACTGACCGACATTCCCAAAGGCAGCACGATAACCGGTGGTAGGCAGTTCGCTTATGCCGGCGCCGGCAGTGTCTTAATGGACGGTATTCGTTTACGCTATTACTCCAAGCTGCGTCTGAGCTTCGATCTTTTCGGTGGCAGTCAGGTCTCAAGCAGTCACCCGGACAAGATACAGTCGCTGTCCGACTTTGGCGTATTGGGTGGTGGCATTTCTTACTCGACGCCCAATGCCATTCGTCTCGGACTGGCATGGCTGCGACGGCAAACAGATGGACAGACTTCCTATCATCGTCTGAGCGTGTATGGCGAGAACACGACGCGTCAGACATCCCTCTATGGCCGCGCTGCCTTCAACGTTGCTGATCAGCGTTTAGCCGAGATGTTACTGCGCGGAACCTATTCACCGCAGCGTTGGTATCTGTCAGGCGAGTTCAATTCCCGTGAACCGTCAGTATCCAGTAGCTCGATTTTCAGCATTATTGATTTCCGTAGTTATCGACAAATCCGATTGGAAATCCGCCGCGCCGTCTGGAAGAGCGTGAACCTGACGACGCAGATGCATCGAACCTTCTTTCGGGGTGATGATGCCTGGCGAGCCGGAATCGGTTTCGGCTCTCCCAATTACTCACTTCTTTGGATGCACCAAAGCGGATATGGTGGTGACAATGATGCTCTCTCCGGTTATGTCAATTTCCGCGTGAATCCGATCTGGGAGCTGTATGCAGTGGCGAATATTAGTCGCTATCGCGTACAGAAGTTGCAGACTGATCGCAGCGAGGCTTACACAGCAATGGCGGGCGTACTCCTGCGCCCCATCCGTGACCTTGAAGTGAGAGTCGAGAGCCAGTATCTTCGCAACGCCGTCGAAAAAAATGATCTGCGACTCCGTGTGCGCTTAGCTAAAAGCTTCCGGCTCGGTCGAGCGACAGGGGATATGACACCATGAAACGTCAGGCGATCATTGTCGCAGTAGTGTCGCTCGGCATAGGCGTCCTGCAGCTTCTCTGGGGTTACACATCTGTCAAGCTAACCGTACCGAGCAGTGACATCATCTTCTCGCACGCTCTGCATGCGGGAGAAAACGGAATAGAATGCCTTACCTGTCATCCGCAGGCCGAGAGCAGCGCAACGTCAAGGGATCGCATGATGCCGTCCATGGAAACCTGTGGGCAATGCCACGATGCCATCAACGATGATCAGAAATGCGGTATGTGTCACCATAATCTGGAAGAACCACAGGCCATTCCCGACCCCAAATGGCAGATTGAATTCAACCATAAGAAGCATGTTGCTCAGAAACTCCAGTGTGAGCATTGTCATGCGGCTGTCGCCAAGACGGGGACACTCACCACGGCAAATATGCCCACAATGCGCATCTGTCTGGATTGTCATGATGGCAGTAAAGCCGATAAACGTTGCGCGCTGTGTCACGGTAAACAGATTGCGCTGGTTGACATTCATCCCGGAGACTGGCGACATCAACATGGTAACCAGGCCACTATCGATCGGACCTGGTGTGAACAGTGCCACCGAAAAGAGGTCTCTTGCCTGCAGTGTCACCGAGGCGATAACCTGTCCGGCAATATCCACGATCTGAACTACAAGTACACTCACGGTCTCGACGCACAAAGCAAGGAAGCCGATTGCCGCAAATGCCACGACACAGAATCCTTCTGTGATGGCTGTCATCAGGGACAGGGGCGTATGCCGTGGCGGCATTCCACGCTCTCGTGGATAGCCGAACATGGTCGTGCCGCCCAGAATGATGTTGAGAACTGTGCTTCCTGCCATGACGAGGCCGATCCGACCTGCGCGCGTGCCGGATGTCACAGTGATGCCGACGGCGTGCGCGGCACGAACCCTCGCTTCCACATTGACAGCGGCGGCCTCTTGTCATCACATGGTCCCTGGCACAACGACAGCGGTTACTTCTGCTTCCGTTGTCATGTCAACACACATTCTCCCGGAACAGGTTTCTGTGGGTACTGCCATGGTGGACTTGGTGATTAATGACTTGAAGTCGACGCCCGCTTCCGGTCGGGTCACAGGATCGCGGACTACATCCTTGCTCCACTTTCTCATGGTCGTCCTGATCGTTCTTGCTACCGGCTGTGGCAATCGCAAAGACGTTCCGACGCTACCCGACACTCATCCGCCAACTTGGATGACGCAAGACTCACCTGACTTCCACGGCAAGGTTGCTCTTCAGGATGGGACACAGAGTTGTGCCAAGTGCCACGGCAGTGATTGGGCCGGCGGATCAACCAAGATATCCTGCACCGATTGCCACCTCCGGCTCACCGATGCCTGCGTCACCTGCCATGGAGGTGCGGATGATCGATCAGGTGCGCCGCCGAAGGGACTGCATGGAGAAATGGCCGATACAACTCTCGCGGTCGGTGCTCACACCAAGCATCTGCACGAATCAACTCTCTCAATCGGCGTAGCCTGCAACACCTGCCACAAGGTGCCGTTGTTTGTGCTCGACTCCGCGCATTTTGATTCCGGCTTCGAAGGCGGTCCCCTGGGGGCTGACTCAATTGCAGAAATCTCCTGGCACGGACTGGCAACTCGTGGTGGTCAGGCAGAGTGGAACCGGAACTCGCGAACCTGCGGTAGCACGTATTGTCACGGCAATTTTGTCGGCGGTAATGCGGCAAACGTGCCAATCTGGAGCGCGAGCAATCAGGCATCCTGCGGTTCCTGCCACGATGTTGGCACGAATCCCGCAAGCTTACAATGGAAGCATGAACTGCACGTCACTTCTTTTGGACTCAAATGCGCCGATTGCCACGCGAACGTTGTGGATCAGCAATTGGGCATCTCTGGCAAGAGTCTGCATGTGAATGGTGTCGTCGATACGTTGACCCGTGATCCGGCTGTCTGCAACGTGTGCCATGGTCCCGGACAGGGGTCATGCACTAGCTGCCACGGCGGTATCGACAATCAGACTGGTGCGCCGCCGAAAGGATTGCGTGGTGAGACCTCAACAACGACTATTGCCGTCGGGGCTCATACTGCTCATGTTCAGACGGCGGCAATTGCGGGTGCGTACGACTGCAATCAATGTCATATCAAACCGACCACAGTTGCATCGCCGGGGCATTTTGGATTGGACTCATTGGCAGAAGTGATTTGGGGTGGAATCGCCGGCGTCAGTTCACAGTGGAATCGCAACGCCAAGACCTGCAGCAGCACATATTGTCACGGCAATTTTGTCGGCGGTAGTGCGAGTAACGCTCCGGTCTGGACCTCGCCGAATCAAGCGACTTGCGGTTCCTGCCATGATGCCGGCACGAATCCTGCAAGCTTGCAATGGAAGCATGAGCTACACATCACTTCCTTTGGACTCAAATGCGGCGACTGTCACGCCAATGTTGTCGATCAACAACTGAACCTCACGGGTAAGAACCTGCATGTCAACGGCGTCGTCGACACTTTGACTCGCGACCCGGCTGTCTGCAATTTGTGTCATGGTCCTGGACAGGGGTCATGTGCTACCTGTCACGGTGGCATCGACAATCACACCGGCGCGCCTCCGAAAGGACTCCGGGGCGAAACCGCAACCACGACGATTGCTGTTGGCGCTCATAGTGGGCATGTACAAGTCGGGGTAATTGCCAACGCCTTCGACTGCGTTTTCTGCCATAGCAAACCAGCGACGATAATTGACTCCGGACACCTCGGTGCGGACTCGCTCGCAGAGGTGGTCTGGCATGGCATATCGGGGACTGCCGGTGTCTGGAACCGCACGGCAAGAACCTGCAGCAATACTTACTGTCATGGCAATTTCACTGGAGGCAAGACTGCCAATACTCCGATCTGGACCGCGAGCAATCAGTCAGCATGCGGTTCCTGTCATGATGTCGGAACAAATCCTGCAAGCTTACAATGGAAGCATGAACTACACATTATTTCCCTTGGACTTAAATGTGCTGACTGTCATGCCAGCGTCGTGGATGAGCAATTGAACATCTCGAGCAAAAGTCTGCATGTGAATGGTGTCGTCGACACTTTGACTCGCGATCCGGCTTTGTGCAGCCTCTGCCATGGTCCGGGTGAGGGATCATGCGTCACTTGTCATGGTGGCATCGACAATCAGACCGGCGCGCCGCCGAAAGGATTGCGCGGTGAGACGTCAACCGGCCAAATTGCCGTCGGCGCTCACACAGCGCACTCGGAAGCCGGAAGCGTCGCAAATGCCTTTGACTGCAATCAATGCCATATCAAGCCGACCGAGGTGGCCGATCCGGGACACTTTGCATTGGACTCGCTAGCGGAAATCATCTGGGGCGGTATTGCCGGCAGCGGTTCACAATGGAATCGGGCGGCCAAGACTTGCACAAATACCTATTGCCACGGCAACTTCACTGGTGGGACCAAAGCGAACGCCCCGATCTGGACCTCGCCGAATCAGGCAACTTGCGGATCTTGCCACGATGTCGGAAGTAATCCTGCGAATCTTGAATGGGAACATGCGCTGCACGTAGCCTCGTTCGAACTCAAGTGCGCCGATTGTCATGCCAATGTTGTCGACACACTCCTGCAAGTGACTAACAAGGCGCTCCACGTCAACGGCGTCGTCGATACCTTGACTCGCGATCCGGCCGTCTGCGACGTGTGCCACGGACCAAATCCTTCCTGCACTCGTTGTCACGGCGGCATCGAAAATCAGACCGGTGCACCTCCCAAAGGTCTTCGCGGCGAAACATTGACCAGCCAGGTTGCCGTGGGCGCTCATACCTCTCACGTCTCGGTGGGAACAGTTGCGAATGCTTACGATTGCAACCAGTGTCATGTCAAACCGACTAAGATCGCCGATCCAGGTCATATCGGACCAGATTCGCTGGCAGAAGTCATCTGGGGCGGTATTGCCGGCAGTAGCTCCCAATGGAACCGGACGACTAAGACCTGCAGTAGCACTTATTGTCACGGCAATTTTGCTGGAGGTAGTCCGAGTAACGCTCCGGTCTGGACCTCGCCGAATCAGGCGACTTGCGGTTCCTGCCACGATGTCGGCACGAATCCCGCAAGCTTACAATGGAAACATGAACTACACGTCACTTCTTTTGGACTCAAATGTGCCGATTGCCATGCCAACGTTGTGGACACACTCCTGCAAGTGAACAACAAGGCGCTCCATGTAAACGGCGTCGTCGACACCTTGACACGCGATCCGGTCCTCTGCAATTTGTGCCACGGTCCCGGACAGGGATCATGTGCTACCTGTCACGGTGGCATCGACAATCAGACCGGCGCGCCTCCCAAGGGTCTTCGCGGTGAGACTCTGACCACACAGCTTGCCGTCGGTGCTCATACTGCCCATGTTCAGACGGCGGCAATAGCGGGTGCATACGACTGCAATCAGTGTCACATCAAACCGACCCAGATTGCTTCTCCAGGGCATTTTGGGTTGGACTCATTGGCCGAAGTGATTTGGGGCGGTATCGCGGGCAGCAGCTCCCAGTGGAACCGAAGTGCTAAAGCTTGCAGCAACACTTACTGTCACGGCAATTTTGCTGGAGGTAGTACGAGTAACGCTCCGGTCTGGACCTCGCCGAATCAGGCGACTTGCGGTTCCTGCCACGATGTCGGCACGAATCCCGCGAGCCTGCAATGGAAGCATGAGCTACACATCACTTCCTTTGGACTCAAATGTGCCGACTGTCACGCCAATGTTGTTGATCAACAACTGAACCTCACGGGTAAGAACCTGCATGTCAATGGCGTCGTCGACACTTTGACTCGCGACCCGGCTATCTGCAACGTCTGCCATGGTCCCGGACAGGGGTCATGTGCTACCTGTCACGGTGGCATCGACAATCAAACCGGCGCGCCTCCCAAGGGTCTTCGCGGTGAGACTCTGACTACACAGCTTGCCGTCGGTGCTCATACTGCACATGTTCAGACAGCGGCAATTGCAAGTGCGTACGACTGTAATCAGTGCCATATTAAGCCGACCACAATCGCATCGCCGGGACACTTTGCGTTAGACTCACTTGCCGAGGTCATTTGGGATGGAATCGCCGGCGCCAGTTCGCAATGGAATCGCAACACCAAGACTTGTAGCAGTACTTATTGTCATGGCAACTTCGTCGGTGGCTATATCCCAAATGCGCCGGTTTGGACTGCGAATACTCAGGCGCATTGTGGATCGTGTCACGACATTGGAGTCGAGCCGGCAAGCTTGCTGTGGAAACACGAGGTTCATGTGACAACCTACGGTCTGCAATGTGCTGACTGTCACGCCAATGTTATCGACCAACAACTGAACTTGATAGGCAAGAATCTGCACGTGAATGGTGTCGTCGATACGCTGACGCGCGACCCGGCGGTCTGCAATCTCTGTCACGGGACAGGTCCTGACAGGTGCATCCTTTGTCACGGAGGTATTGACAATCAGACCGGCGCGCCGCCGAAAGGATTGCGCGGCGAGACTTCAACAACGACGATCGCTGTTGGCGCTCACACTGCTCACGTGCAGACCGGTCCTCTGGCGAACGCCCTCGACTGCACTCTCTGCCACAATAAGCCGGTGAATGTCATAGATGCCGGACATCTCGGCCCTGATTCAATCGCCGAAGTAGTCTGGCACGGCATTTCCGGTGCTTCCGGAGTGTGGAATCGGAGTGGCAAGACCTGCAGCAGTACTTACTGTCACGGCAATTTCACAGGGGGCAAAACTACAAATACTCCAATCTGGACTGCGAGCAATCAGGCTTCCTGCGGATCCTGCCATGACGTCGGAACAAATCCGTCACTGCTCAGAGGAGAACATAAGAAGCATGTCCAAGAGGAGAATATCATCTGCCAGCGTTGCCACGCCTCGACCGTGGATACCATCCCGGCGATCATAGGGAAGGCCCTCCACATCAACAGCGTCAACAATGTGAATTTCTATCCCAATACCGGCTCTTACTCCAATGGCACCTGTTCCAATCCGGCTGGCTGCCACGGCACTGAACATTGGTGATTTGAGAAATCTTTCTGGGGCAAAGTCTCGCAACGATAGAGTCGTATAGAAATATCGTGGTGCTGAGGTGATCGGCCCACCGTGCGCCATAAGTACTCGTCTGGTGGTCAGGTTTTTATGCACCGGTTTCATTCGGATTATGAAAATTGCTCAATGGGACTGTTGCAAAATCGTGATTTTGACTGGAAGTGGGTATGTGGTGGGGTTTGATGACTGATGGATTGGTGGATTCTCTGATTGGCCGGTTCTTTTTGA
>Ga0315273_10011527_pt1 | contig 11313 bp, 9 predicted proteins | sample YL17G02_0_MG_FD_205753 | JGI IMG/M metagenome (GOLD analysis project Ga0315273, IMG submission 205753) | Sediment microbial communities from Yellowstone Lake, YNP, Wyoming, USA - YL17G02_0 | ecosystem: Environmental > Aquatic > Freshwater > Lake > Sediment | place: USA: Wyoming | collected...
AGTTATATCTACTTTTTATTTCGCTCAATTGATCCATACGACTTAATAGAGCACTTCTAATATAAAAAATTACCTAGTTTATTTCGTTACAATTACTTAGCGAGCAGTATCGCCAGGACTGGATCTGAGTGGAGATTCGTGCATGGTAAAGAGGCAAAAACATACACGGGCAGCGGATGGAAAACAGCCGGGTGGAAGACTTCTGAGGATGCCACTAACAGGCACATCGAAAGAAAGCGGACTGGTAAAAGATGAAAACATCAAGCACGCCAGCCACAGTTGCCCACTTTTTGCGACCCGAAGTAAAGGAGATCGTCCTGCAACATACCCTATTACCGGATGGCTCATTTAAAGCACTCAACGCCGATTTCACATTGTGGTACAAATACCTGGACAATGGGGAAGTGCGGTTGTTGAATGCGCGTGATGACTACGAAAATATCGTAAAAAACCACAAAGTCCTATATGCTACATTAAATGTTTTTCAAGAAGAATTGAAAACGAAAATTGTACTAAGCGATGACGTAACTAGCGAATCTCCCCTTGGCACACCCGCCGAGACTATGGGATATACACTCGGTGTAGACATCGACAAAACTGGTGATCTGACTATAGAAGACGCGCAAGAAGCCCTCAATCATGCGGCATCGTTCCTGATAAAGAAACTTGCTGACGCGGGAGTTCATAAGAGCGTTTGGCCGCTTTTTTCAGGTGGCGGAATATATGTGGAAATACACCACGATCTTTGCAAACCTGGCGAGAGCTGCACGGAAGAAGAAAGGATAGAATTTTATCAAATATTGGTAGATCGATACAATCGCTTCATAGACGACACCCAAACTGAGTTTCGGGCTGCCTTTCCCGAAGACGGCGCGAAAGTAAAATTTGATGCACTAAACAACGCAAAGCGAATCTTCAAATGCATAATGTCCCTGCACAAGCGACTCCCGTATATCGTCACTCCTTTAGATCGTGATAACATAAAAATCGATCTGAACGCCGCCAAGATACCATTGGGACCCGATATGCTGGCAAAAGCAAAAAACTGGTACACAAGCTACGACCCAGGCGAGAGAACCGCACTTCTTGCACTATTAGATAAATACAAAGACGACGAGAAGAACCAAAGAAAAAAATCATCGTTTAAAGAGATATGGAGATCACCGATCAAAATCGGACTCAGCAACATTAAAGCACCATGTATCCAACATATAATAAAAGTGCAAAACCGAGGAGCAGGTAAAACACGATTCACGGGTATATTGTCCGCGTTTCTATATCAAATGGGATGGGAAGAAGAAGATGCCTGGAAAATGGTAAAGAGTGTATCTGAACGAAATGGTGTTAGCAACGCCGAACATATATTTGATAGCAACTTCGGTCATATGCATTGTCCATTATGCACGACCATACAAAATAGCGGTTCAGGTTACCCACAACTCGGACTCAAAGGACTAAATGTATGTAAGCCAGACGAACGATGTTATACGTGGCCAGGCATGCATGGATATAAGATAAAAGATGTCCATGGTGGTGAACCTCGTTTCTATTACATCAACAAGAACGATCCATTTGGCGCTGTAGGAATAGATGAAAAGACAGGTGAAGTAAAAAAAGTCGTCATGCGCGAAAACCCAGAAACTGGAGAAAAATACAAAGCATTATCGAAGATTTCAGATTGTGCCATGCGTATCGACACCGAAACAGTAGCTTCTGGACATACAGAGTTCACATTCAAAGGTATTGGAGCAGTTGATCATCGTGTCGTGTGCTTCACTATGCTGGCAGAAGATATGTCCTTATCCACTAAATTCAGGGGAGCCATCATAAACGCATTCGGCGCAAAAAATGACTTAGGCAAACTCGACTTCCCGATTGTGCAGAAGCTGTCACTTGGAATCAGGTTGAGACAAAGAGTAGAGATACCGGCATGGCGAGGTAATATACCTCTTATTCCAGGAGTAGGACTGGATGACAACGTCGTGTACGACCTATCACAAAGAGTGCCTGCGGAGGTATATGACGGAGATCTGGAGGCAGCCAAGGACGTACTGAGGAAGCTGTTGAAAATACATCGCTATGCACCCATCCTTGTTGCCGCTATCCTGGGGGGTCCGGCCATCGCCAGGTGGAGACCGGACGATAGGATCGCAGTAGCTCTCTGGGCCGTTACCGGCACACAAAAGACCTCTTCTGTACAAGCATGCCTATCGGTATATGGGGTCGGCTACCTGTCGGACAAGTGGCTTCTTAAACACGGTAAGGGGGGCACTACCCTTGTAGCGGCGATAGAAACTATGGCACAAGCTGGTATACTGCCACATATACTCGATAACGTCAAGACTGTAGACCCTAAATCCGCCCAGATGTATATTGACATCATACAATCTGTAGTGGAGGGGTCCGACAAGCAACGTGGGAAGAAGGACGGGGGTCTACGTGCGGGCAGCACGTTCAGGACCACACCAATTATCACGGGCGAGGTGCGGCCTGAAGACGCGGCCACGGATGCAAGAGTTCTGAACCTGGACTGGTCCGGGCCCAGACTAAATCTACTCAAAGAAGTCTCAGAATCTACATTAATGCCCATTATTGGTTATCATTGGCTGCGTTTTCTAGCTAACACAGATCTCAACCTAACGAATGGGTTCACGGAGGCACGCAGCCGGAAAGAGATCGAACTCTCCCGTGGGGGCTACATCAACGCAGGACGGCTTGCAACCATATGGACGGTGCTTATGTCCACCTGGAGGCTCTTATGTGTCTCGCCGCTCGGAGATGTCTTCACGGAGGCTACAGAGGCATTCACCGAGGCATTGAGAGACGCGCTCACTACGCAGGGCAAAATCGTTAACAGCGATACTGAGGTGGCGAAGTTCCTAGCGGGTGTAAAAGAATTGCTTGCGAGTGAGCCGATGCTGTTCCAGGGAGAGCACACCACAACCTCATTTGGCACAGTGATTGGCAAGGAAACCGAGGAGGGTCTGTTCTTGCTGCCCAACAAGACACTCGCGGAGCTGGAAAAGATGAAGGTGTTCACCCAGAAGCCAACAGTAGACTCCATGTCCAAGGCTTTGCATGCTGCAGGTAGACTGATAGAGGATAAGGATGGCAAACACCTACAAATAGCCAGACGCATTAATGATAGATTGACACGCGGATGGTTAGTAACCGACATCATGCCTCATATTAAACCAACCGAGGATCAAACAACCCCGGAAGACAAAAGTCAGACTCGATTATCGGAGGTAACAACCAACCAGCAACAGTCGACACCCACGTTACCAGACCAAAAAACGACGGTAACAACAAACCAGCAACATGCGATCGATGTTACCTCAGTTACCACCGTTACCACCGAAAATAAGGGAAAAGATAAAATGAAAAATTTGGATGAAAAAGAGAAAAATTTAGCAAGTATAGAAGAGAAAGAAGACTCCACTAATTACAAAAACGGTGGTAACATAGGTAACATAGGTAACATAGGTAACAGTATATCTACTACTATTGATTATAGTGATACCACTACTCAATTTTCTGTTCCCACACGATCCGATCTTGTTACCATTAAAATTAGATTCATTATCGACTACCCCACTGATCTACCAGGATGCCCGTATGAGCTCGTTAAAGCAGGCACACGCGTATCGGTTCCTCTGGAGCGGGCAGAGCACTACGTCCAGGTCGGCGCGGCGGTCGTGGATGAAGACGCGAAGAAGAGGCGGGTTGTGTTTAAAAACGCAAAGAAGAGACCAGTTAGATTCACAAGATGATTTAAATGGTAGAAAAATAATATGAGATGAAAATTGAAATCGTCTGGTTGGATGATTTGTCATAATACACGTATCTGCGGGAAGCGTGTTGTGGTTTTGCAGTTCCATTACGCCATTACGCAACAAAAATATATTATGCACCGGTTAAAAATTAATTGCGTATGTATTGCAAACCACGAACTCCATACCCAAAAGAAAACGGCCTTTGGCCACCGATTGTCGAAGAATTTGGTATCTAGATGACGTTGACCGCGATTTTCGCCCTGATGGTCATATATGATTTACTGAATCTAAAACGTGTTTATATATTATCGGCGACAAATATGATAAGAACATGTCGCATGTATTCTATTATCTGCAATCTGGCCGATGAAACCTCGCGAAGGCTGAAAGAGTTCGCGCTGAAACAAACAGGAAGCATGAAAGTCTTAGCATAGTTGGATAGAGGAGTATCTGCAAGGGCGATACCTAAAAAGGAAGATCAAGTTCGTCAAGAGTAAATCCGACGAGGAGTGCCAGGTTTCCGATACCGAATCTGCGCAGATCCAATAGACGGTGCCTGTCTTCTGGGGTTTTACGTTTAGTGGAGCGAGGAAGCCTCTTAGCGGGATGCGCCGCTGCAAAATTTGCTGGCACGGACATTCCACTGGGACATGCTCAATGGGCGTAGTAGGTTCGTCGGGTGATCCCCATCTATGCCGATACGCAATAGCGCAGGCAGAAATTCGACTGTGATCATCAGCGAGAGGCCTGTGTGGAGCCCATACCCAGGCGGGGCCGCAGGATGTGTTAAGCTCCCCCCACAACCACCGACCGTGGCAATTCCAGCGCTTCATAGAGATCCAGGATATTATGGTGAAACGCCTATGACGATTGCTGCCAATGATGGTATGACAGTATCGGGCGAGCGAGTTGTAGTGTGCACGCTAACTGATCCTAGTTATTGTACCGTTTGCCCTGCAAGTTAGGGCTATCTGGAAAGATGTTCTCAATAAAAAAACCGGATGCATGAAGGGCCTTAGTGTGATGGAAGCGATGCACCAAAGAATGGCCAATCCGCAACATACCAGCAAGGGGCACTGAGCTGGTCCAAGCCCGAACTCCTGGGAGATTGCATGAAGATGCTCCTGCTTGGAAATCAGGATAAGGTTGTCAGATATCGAAGTCATTCGCAACCTCGGGCCGGTGAGATGGTTCCTCTGGCACGGGTTGCGAGATATGCTCAACTCATGTTCTATATCACGCTTGCCACTATTAACCATCTTCGCATCTCGCTTCTTGAGACACGTTATGCCAATTGAGGTATTGCAGCGCCGGAATCAAGCATGTCAGTGGACGTACCTGTAACTATGCAAACCGTCATGCCCAAACAGAACGACAAGCACTACCGCTTGGGCTGAATGTTGCGGCGCGTTAGTCTCGATATTTTCGCGGAACTCGCCCTCAGACCACGTACACACGGCGATGTCAGGCGGATGATGGGCATTTCTGGTTTTCGCCGACTCAATTTTGACCCCTATATCCAGCGTCTCGGTAGTCCGCATTCTTGACCATGGGCTATCAGGGCCGGTGGCGTCCACGTTTTCGCGCGCCACACCGCCGCAACCATCTTGGTGGCCAACGGGTGTGACCTCAGGCACGTAAAGGAGCTCCTACGGCACAATGACATACGGACTACGCTCAGGTATGCCCATGTGGGCGAGAAAACGCTCAGGGAGAAGTACAACAAGTGCCTGACTCTGGGGTGACACGTCCTTGCCAGCCAGGAGGGGGGGCAATCAATCATACCCAACCTCGTCTAAGTCTTACAGGTCCATAACAGGTTTATAACAGGAGAACCGATATGCATAACGGGTATTACAGGTATTACGGGTTTTTGGGCTAACCTCCCTATAGTAGAGAAAAAGGAAGATTTATGCTCACTGTACTTCATCACTATGCTTTTTTTCCCTATATACTACTTTTCTAAACCCTGTTATACTTGTTATACCTGTTATGCACAGCGATTTAGATGTTAGAAACCTGTTAGGACCTGTAATAACCTGGGCACCAAATTCGATGGCATGGTCTGACCAAGCAAGAGTTATGCATGGAAACCAGGGGCAGTCATGAGCTACTATTGCCCGCTAGGTGGGAGAGTGAGAATGCCTCCCCACATCACTGGCAGGTCCATTACAGGTCCCAACAGGTCTATAACAGCATAATCACTATCCGTAACAGGTATAACGAGCATAACGGCTTTTTGGCAAACTCTTCCCTATAGGAAGAAAAAGAAAACTTATGTCATACGTCTTATACCCCAATTATGTCCTTTTTCTCCCTATATCACTTCCCGGTTGTCTACCTATTTTGTATTGACAGGTACAGTAATATTTATCAGCAGTTCCTATTCCGTCAACTTAATTTATGTGGACTACCCAAACTAACTTTAATTCCAAAAGGAGATGAATATGCCCAGAGTGATACACTTCGATATAGGCGCTGATCAGCCTGAGCGAGCTATAAAATTTTATTCTGAAGTCTTTGGATGGAAAATACAAAAATGGGAAGGGCCGATTGATTACTGGCTCGTCTATACGGGAGAGGGACCGGGCATCGATGGGGGATTGGCCAAGCGAATGAGTCCCTCTCAAACTACTACCAACACCATCGGTGTCCCTTCTGTAGATGAGTACCTTGCCAAAATAGAGAAGAGCGGCGGCAAGGTTGCTATGCCAAAGACTGCCGTTCCAGGAGTCGGATGGTTTGCAAGCTGCCAGGATACAGAGGGAAATCTCTTCAGGATCATGCAGGAGGACAGTTCGGCACGTTGATGTTGCTCTCGCTTGTAGGCTTGACCGAAAGTCATTTGGTTAATTAATACCTTTTTAAAGGTGTTAGGTTTTAAAGAAGATAGGAGGATAAAAAAATGAAATGCTCTATATTGATTGGAATAATGCTTGCATCCGTTCTCTTGATGCTCTCTTTTGGCGTGGCCCTAGCAGCGGGAGAGAACATGACGATGTCGGCTAACGAGTCGATGTCAGTTAACATAACGCCAGATAATATGCCCTTGTCGGTTATCATGATCCCGCAAGATAACATGACCGTCGTGTCAGATAACAAGACCATGACCATGTTAGATAACAAATCCATTTCAGATAACATGACCATGCCTATGAAAATGCCTATGAACATGTCTATGCCCATGAATATGCCCATGTCCATGCCCATGTCCATGCCCATGAAAAAGACTGACTCTCCCATGAACATTGTCGTACTTCAGAATGTGACCGTGAACATAATCACGATCATTCCTTCGAATATGAACAATGCTTAAAATGTCTGTAGCATTAGCATGATGGTTGGGATTTCATTGTCTCAACCATCGTCATAGGATATAAGTTATTCATAGTAACTTGTATAACCTTCTCGAATCGTCCTAAATCCTTTACTGCCTAACTATCCATTCCAAAAAATGGAATGATTTATAGACAATTGCACGACATGGATTTTTCGATAGCATTGAGCTAGAATAGGTGCTGTAGAATCCGCCGCGTGACATCAGACCTTATGAGGTCGAAAGCATATTTATAAAATTATGCTGGCCTCATATATCCGCCTGAACAAGCCTTTGCTCAAGTACGTGCAACTTACGTTTCTACAGATGTTCTATGGCATTATAGAAAATCTTGAGTAAAATAACCAATAACTATTTATCATGCCTAAAACCTCGGCGGGTGAGCGCAGGAAGTCCTTAAAGAAAAATGCCATGGAGCTATCCAGAAATGCTAAATCCCTGCAGAAGGCCGCCAAGTACTTGCCAGCGGTTGCAAGCGAAAGCAGAAGCAGCCCTGGTAGAGGCTGATGCTTTTAAGCTCTAGGCCAGGCTGGAGGACCTGACCGTGTGGGAGATGAAGAAGGTCAAGCAGAGCCGGAAGGCCTCGAAGACTACACCTATTGTATGGTCTCCTGGCGCGAGGGCGGCAAGACGCGCAATTTGCACCTGGGAAGCAGCAGGAAGATGGATGCCGAGGCTGCTAGGCAGAAGGCCCACAGGATGAAGGCGGAGACGCTGGGGATACAGTACCTATAATCGCGGATTTAGCCCTCCGTGCCGTTGCCGCCTGCGGCTCGAATATCTGAGTAGCCTCTAGATATCATCTAATCCCGGCACCGGAACGAAGTGCTGCGTTCACAAGTTCTGATAATAAGAACCGTCGGGCAGTCTACTCGCGCGAGATAAATGCACCTGCAATTAATAGAATCATGCCAAGCGCGATCGTGGGTACGCCAGGAAAGGCCGTCTCCACCTGAAACTTGGTGGCCCCTGCTTCAGCCCCAATGAGCTTGAAGCTTTCGTTATTCATCTCACCGCTGCCGCTCTCCATCACCTGTACTCCCACAAGAGCAATTCCGGTGAGAATTACTAGAACTCCCATTGCCACGGTTAAATTTAAATTCACAATCAAGTCCCCCTCGCAGCATAATATTTGTCGCAAGTGATATAATGTTTTGCCTACTACTATCACAAACCACCGCAGGCGATCGGAGGAAGGCTAGCCAAAAAAATTTTCATAGAGATTCAGCGTGTTTTCACCTTGGCGCAGGCCAGGGATGCCAGAGCCCTGCAGAAGGCCGCCAGGCACTTGCCAGCGGCTCGTAGAGAGGCGCAAGGGCGGCAAGGATAGGTGAGATGCGGCCTGCAATGAGGCCCTGGCATTGAAGCCATTAGCGAGGTGGGAGATGGGAAAGGTCGGATACCACAAAGAAGGGCATCCTGTCTTATCGCTATTGTATGGTCTCCTGGCGCGAAGGCGACTAGATGCGCAATGTGCACCTGGGAAGCACCAGGAAGATGGATGCTGAGGCGCTGGTCTACCGTGGGGCAGAATATTGGTGATCGTGCCAGGTCTTGGGTCAAGGCAGGGCGGTGCGATGGAAAGCGCCCCGCGGTATCTTGCAGCTTCCTGGCCTGCGCCCCCTCAGGATTACTGGGCGGCATCGGTCTCTCGCCGCCGTGTGTCGGACGCTTGCGGGACTGCGGCCCCAGGTTCCGAAAGTCGCATGCGGGGAAGGAGACTCCCCCACGATATCTTTCATTTGTTTATGATTCCATCCAATGAGTTCGCAAAGCACTTTAATGATTGATGATTAAACTAACTATAAGGAGGACATAGTATATGAAAAGCTGTATAATATTTGCGGTTTTATTAGCCATGTTAATAGGAACTGGCCTTGCACAGAATGCGACAACAGGAGATGTTAAGGCTTTTCAACAAGCTTTAGAAAAAGATGGATTCACTGTGCAAGAAGGCGGAGTGGGTCCCCTTGATCTAATCAAATTATATAGCATAGGATTCATCCCTACTGCTGCTGGAAACAATCCCACCACAAAATATTTGGGATATTTTGTCCCGCCAGCGCCTGGTCATGAAATAGACACGGTGATCGCTGAATATTCCAAAGCGCTTGGAATGAGCGTTAATGCTACCAATATATGGAATCTCCGTCTCGATGAAGCTATTGTTTTTGTAGGAAGAACACCGCCAGAGTGCAGGTACTTCAGTTTCGATTCCGCCCAGCAGTCAGGGATTTATGGAAATGAGATCCTATGGACCTGGCCCAACCTAGGCGACACATTGAACAACTTAGTCATTAAAACCGAAGGAACGCCAAATGGGAAGCCTGGAAATCCTTTTAATCAAAATACTGTGATAGTTCATACGGCTGACAGAGGCATTGATCAACGGGTTCGTGCTGCTGCCCAATCAGCAGGATATCCAGACAGCATAATTAATACTATGGTGTTTCCCTCTTCTATGTTACACATGGGGGTAGAGAATTATTCGGATACATTCTCCGTATATATCCGTCCAGCTCTATACAAAGAAGTCCAAGATGGCAGCGATTATCTCAATAACACGCCTGCTGTTATTTTCAGGATTACCCCGAATGAATCTATAAAGCTAGATCCATACAAGGTGCCAGAGCAAAGAGTCCGTGGAGCGGGAACAACAGAGTTTGACCTTATGGATGACCTCGAACAGCTAAGGAATGGAATTCTTGAAAAATATAGCGACTTGAATGCCAGGGAGCTTCCGACTAGCCAATGGTTCCCAGAGGGTAATGATGCTTTCCAGAAAGGAATCAACGTCTACGGGCCTAGCAGCGACGCATGCTATCTATGGACCGCAAACCAGACTCTTTCTGCACAGATACCTTGGACCGATGATGTTTCGAAGTACTATCCCTGGATTGATCGGTACTATCCCTTCCTGCGAGATTCAGAAGTCACTTTGGACAACGATCCCAATGAGTTCCTAATCCTCTATGGGGTCAACCACGTCGCCGTAGGAAAGGCGACGTACTCGAATTTTGGCGTATACGGTGCGGAAGGATGGAATGGCGTTGGAGCAATCACTGATTTGGATCTCAGCGGAACTGCCCAAGCATATCTTCCCAATAATCCCAATGCCAAATACCTCTATGTCTACAAGGTTGCTCGGAACCGTAATGGAGATCCAAATTGTTTTGAGGTCCCAACTGGCCCAGGAGCCTACGGCATTGGCCTCGATCAGCCGCTTTTGATTGGCTGGAGGCTTTACCTGGAAAATGCTACAAAGACCGGGCCATCATACTCAGAAATCGTGTACGATAGAGCCATAAAGTTCGATCCGAAGGAATAGAAGAAAGAACTGGGATAGAAATCCCAGTTCCATCTATTAAGGATAGCCTGCAACTCCTTCATTCATTTTTTGGCATCCTAATTCACCCAGATCTGGAGTTCTCGCCATGCACAGGGGGAACTCCGCCACTGCTCCGCATTAAGTTTCCTGGAAAAAAAGTAGCACCTTCTAGACCCATAACAGATACGCAGCAGAGGACATCAGAGGGTGTTACTCAACGGCTATTGATACTGAGCAGGTCCCCAATTCAAGAGAACTAAGAAATCCATAAAAAATACACATTTCCCCTTATAATTATAAGATGTTAAACAGGGAATTTGTAGACGTTTTGAGGAAATCATCTGAAGTGCCACTGGCAGTCGAAGGTGGCTGCATTGAAGGTGGAACACCTTGGCGGCTCCAGAGGATACCTGCACATTGTGAACGGCAAGGGTGGTAAACACGCAACGCCATACTCCCAAAGCCCGTCCTAGAGGCTCAGGAAGCCCATCTTAAAGGCCGGAACGGTAGAACAGTAGGACATTCGAGGGTAAAGATAATGGCCATATATCGACCAGGCAGATCCAAAGGCTCCTGGATGGTGTTGCAGCAGACAAGGACTCCAGGTAGAACTTGATGGCGAATATCTTAATCCTCAATTTGCGTTATTTTCTGATCAGGTGACATGACATAAATATGCGAGAAGATGCAATCTTTAGCGGCACCATGCCAGTGTTTCTCCCCCGCCGGAATGAATATGACATCCCCAGGTCTGACGGTTATTTCTTCTTTATCCGTGGCGACGATACCTTCGCCTTCCGTGACAATGAGTATTTGTTCGGTAGAGTGGCTGTGAAATTTGTTCCTTACACCCTTGCTGAAGTTTACCTGTT
>Ga0315273_10011529_pt1 | contig 11313 bp, 10 predicted proteins | sample YL17G02_0_MG_FD_205753 | JGI IMG/M metagenome (GOLD analysis project Ga0315273, IMG submission 205753) | Sediment microbial communities from Yellowstone Lake, YNP, Wyoming, USA - YL17G02_0 | ecosystem: Environmental > Aquatic > Freshwater > Lake > Sediment | place: USA: Wyoming | collected...
GCGGGCGAGCGGAAAATCGAACTGGACCGTCGCCGCGTGCGCACGCGCATCGCGCGGCTCAAGAACGAGCTCAAGGCGATCGAGACGCAGCGCGGCGTGAGGCGGAAAGGGCTCAAGAGGGTCGCGACGGTGTCGCTCGTCGGCTATACGAACGCGGGGAAAACGACGCTCTTCAACCGCCTCACCGCTTCGAAAGAGTTCGCCGAGGACCGCCTCTTCGCCACGCTCGACCCGCGGCACGCGCGGCTCCACGGCGTGGGCGGGCGCGCGATCGTGCTCGCCGACACGGTCGGCTTCCTCCGCAAGCTCCCGCACACGCTCGTGGCGTCGTTCAAGTCCACGCTCGCCGAGGTGAAGGACGCGGACCTTCTCGTCCACGTCGTGGACGCGTCTTCCCCGCAGGCCGCAGAGCAAAGGGCTGTCGCCGAGGAGGTGCTGGCGGGCTTCGGCGTGGAGAAGCGGCGGATCCTCCTCGCGTACAACAAGACCGACCGCCCGCACGCGGGCGCGCTCGACGCCGGCGCCGTCCGGATCTCGGCGGCCACGGGAGCGGGCCTCCCCGAGCTCCTCGAGGCGATCGTCGCTCGGCTGACGGCTCTCGGCTCGCGGATGCCGTTCTACGGTCCCCCTTCGTAATACGATCCGTAGAGTCTTGGAGGAGACGCCATGAGCGCACCCGTCGATTACCGCCAGAGGGGCCAGGCCGTCTGGCTGGACAGCATTTCCTCGAAGATGATCCATTCGGGACGGCTGTCGTCTTTGATCGACGCGGGCTCGATCTACGGCGTGACGTCGAACCCGACGATCTTCGGTCAGGCCATCGTGAAGAACGAGGGCGACTACAACGCCGGCATCGAGCGCCTCGCACGCGACGGGAAAGACGCCTTCTCGATCTACGACGCGCTCACGCGCAAGGACATCGGCGAGGGCGCGGACGCGTTCCGGGCGCTGCACCAGAAGAACCCCGTCGACGGATGGATCTCTCTCGAGGTCCTGCCGTCCCTCGCCGGCGACAGGGAGAAGACCGTGGCCGAAGCGAAGCGGCTCGCGGGCGCGCTCGCCCGCCCGAACGTCTTCATCAAGGTGCCCGCGACCCCCGCGTGCATCCCCGCGATTCGCCGCCTCATTGGCGAGGGGATCTCGATCAACGTGACGCTCATGTTCAACCGCAAGCACTATCGCGACGTGGCGAACGCGTACGTCGACGGCCTTTCGGACTTCGCGGCAAAGGGGGGAGACCTCTCGCGCGTCCACTCGGTCGCTTCGTTCTTCGTCTCGCGCGTCGACACGCTCATAGACAAGCGCCTCGACGAGATGGCGCAGAAATCTTCCGGGCCGGAAAAGGCCAGCCTCGAGGGCCTGCGCGGCAGGGCGGGCATCGCGAACTGCAGGGTCGTCTACGAGGACTTTCTCGCCATCTTCGCCGCCGAGCGCTTTCTCGCGCTGCGCGCGAGGGGCGCGCGGGTCCAGCGCCCCCTCTGGGCGTCCACGGGCACGAAGAACCCGGCCTACTCCGACCTCCTTTACGTCGAGAACCTCGTCGGGCCCGATACCGTGAACACGATGCCCGAGAAGACCCTCGAGGCGCTCCTCGATCACGGCAGAACGCCGGGAGACACCGTGAAGGAGGCCGTGCCCGCCGCCCGCCGGACGCTCGACGATCTCCGGGCCGTCGGCATCGACGTCGAGGCGGCCGGGGACGAGCTCCAGAAGGACGGCGTCGTCCTGTTCGAGAAGTCCTATGACGAGCTTCTCGCGACGATCGAGACGCGCCGCGCTGCAGCTTTGAAGACGCCTCGGGGGGTGACGGAGTGATCCTCGGAGACTTCGAGGCACCGGAGCTAACCGAGGCGCAGGTCGCGAGGCTCGCGGCGCTCGGGGTCACGACGCGCGCCGACATCCTGAAAATGACGACGCTCGCCTCGTCAGGCCATCCCGGCGGTTCGATGTCGTCGATCGACTTCGAGCTCGTCCTCTGGGGCTTCGCGAACTGCGATCCGAAGAGCCCGTTCGCCGAAGGGCGCGACCGCGTCGTCATCAGTCACGGCCATACGTCGCCGGCCGCCTACGCGGCGCTCGCGCACCTCGGCTTTTTCGACGCGTCGCTCCCGCTCCTCGGGTTCCGGCGCGGCGGCTCGCCGTTCGAGGGGCACGTGGAGAGGGACGTGCCCGGGATCGAATGGGGCACGGGCAACCTCGGACAGGGTCTCTCGGCGGCCGTCGGCTTCGCGCTGGCGGCGCGGATCAAGGGAGATGGCGCGAAGGTCTTCTGCGCGATGGGGGACGGCGAGCAGCAGAAGGGCCAGCTCGGGGAGGCGCGGCGCTACGCGGCGAAGTTCGGCCTCACGAACCTCGTCGCCCTCCTCGACTGGAACCACGTCCAGCTCTCGGGGACGAACGACGACATCCTCGAGCAGGACATCGCGGCGGACTGGAAGGCCGACGGCTGGGCGGTGATCGAGGTCGACGGGCACGACGTCCGCGCCGTGTATCGCGCCGTGCGGGCGTCGCTCCGATCGGCGGTACCCACGCTCGTGGCCTGCCACACGGTCATGTCGAAGGGTGTCCCCTTCATGGAGAAGGACGGCTACAAGTGGCACGGAGCCGCTCTCTCTCCCGACAGGTGCAAGGAAGCGCTCGCGGTCCTCGGCGCCCCGGACGACCTCGACCACTGGACGCTCGAGCGGAAAAAGTCCGCGCCCGACTGGCACGGGGCGCTTCCGCGCCGCCCCGTGGAGATCGTCGTCCTGCCGTCCCAGGGCACGCCGCGGACGTACACGACCGAGAAGACGTCCGACAACCGCGGGGCTTTCGGGGCCGCGCTCGAGGATCTCGCGGCTTTCTCCGCCGAAGCGAAGGGGGCGGGCGGCGTCCCGATGGCCGTCCTCGACTGCGACCTCCTGAAATCGACGAAGACCGATCTCTTCGCCGCGAAGTTCCCGAGGAGCTTCTTCCAGGGTGGCATCGCCGAGCACCACACCGCGGTGCTCGCGGGCGCGCTGTCGGTGGCGGGAATCGCGGCCTGGTGGGGCGAGTTCGGAATGTTCGGAGTGGCCGAGGCCTACAACCAGCAGCGTCTCAACGACGTCAACGCGTCGAACGTGAAGCTCGCCGTGACGCACTCGGGCATCGACGTGGGCGAGGACGGCAAGACCCACCATTCCATCGACTACTTCGGCACGTTGAACTCGACGTTCGGCTGGAAGGTCTTCACGCCGGGCGATCCGAACCAGACCGACCGCATCACACGCTGGATGGCGACGCACAGGGGCAACCACGCGCTCGTCATGGGGCGCTCGAAGTTCCCGGTCGTCCTGAAGGAGGACGGCACGCCGTTTTTCGCGGGCGACTACGCGTTCGACCCCGCGAAGGCCGACCACCTGCGCGACGGATCGGGCGTGTCGCTCGTGTGCGCGGGAAACATGCTTCCGTACGCCATGGACGCCTGGAACGCGCTCGCGAAGGAAGGGACCCGCGTGGATCTCGTCTCCGTAGCGGCGTGGAGCGACCTTTCGGACGCGGATCTCGCGCACATCGCGCGGCACGGCCGCGTCGTCACGGTCGAGGACCACAACCCGAAGACCGGCCTCGGCACCTGGATCCAGGCGCGGCTCAACGACCTCGGGCTCCCCGCGCGCGTCAGGAAGATGGGCGTCACGTTCTACTCGTCCTCGGGTCCCGCTAAGGAGCTGTATGCGTTGATGGGACTCGACGGACCCGCCATCGCGGCGGTCGTCAGGCGGGCCCTGTCCTCGAAGAGCAGAACGGAGAGGTCGGCATGAGCAGCGCGATCCCGACCGACCCCGCGACGATCGTCATCTTCGGAGGCTCGGGCGACCTCAGCAAGCGGAAGCTCGTCCCCGCGCTCTTCGAGCTCCACTGTGAGAAGCAGCTTCCGCAGGCGACGGCGATCGTCGGCTACGCGCGCACGGGCGAATCGGACGAGTCGTACCGCGCCGAGATGAAGGCCGCGGTCGCCGAGTTCGCCCGCAAGAAGCCCGTCGACGAGGCGGAGTGGAGCGCGTTCGCATCCCGCCTCTACTTCTACCGGGGCAACCTGACGATCCCGAAAAACTTCGCGGACTTGAAGACGCGCCTCGACATGGTCGAGAAGGAACGCGGCCTCCCCGGCAACCGCCTATTCTATCTCGCGATTCCGCCGTCGGCGATCGCCGCAGTCGTGAACAATCTCGGTCAGGCGGGTTTCGTGAACCGGGTGGACGGCGGCCCCTGGTCGCGGGTCATCGTGGAGAAGCCTTTCGGGCGCGATCTCGAATCCGCCCGTGCCCTGAACGAGGAGCTGGCTCAGGTCTTCCGCGAGCGGCAGATCTTCCGCATCGACCACTACCTCGGCAAGGAGACGACGCAGAACATCCTCGTCCTGAGGCTCGGGAACGGCATCTTCGAGCCGCTCTGGAACCGCCGCTACGTCGACCACGTGCAGATCACCGTGGCCGAATCGATCGGGATCGAGAACCGCGGGAAGTTCTACGAGGAAGCGGGCGTGCTCCGCGACATCATCCAGAATCACGTACTGCAACTCCTCTGCCTCGTCGCGATGGAGCCACCGGTGGCGTTCGACCCGAACGCCGTGCGCGACGAAAAGGTGAAGGTTCTTCGCTCGATCCAGCCGCAGTCGGCCGAGGAGATCCTGCGCGACAGCGTGCGGGGGCAGTACGGCCCAGGCGCCGTGGACGGGCAGGCCGTCGTCGGCTACCGGAAGGAAAGGGACGTCAACCCGATGTCCCTCCGCGAGACGTACGCGGCGTGGAAGGTGCAGATCGAGAACTGGCGGTGGGCCGGCGTGCCGTTCTACCTCCGGGCGGGCAAGCGGCTTCAGAAACGCGTCACGGAGATCGCGATCCAGTTCAAGACGCCGCCCATCGCGCTCTTCCGCAGAGTCGGCGTCGTCCGGCAGGAGCCGAACGTCCTCGTCCTCAGGATCCAGCCCGACGAGGGCATCGCGCTGAAGTTCGGCGCGAAGGTGCCCGGGCCCGTCACGAAGGTCGACCCCGTGACGATGGACTTCCGCTACAGCGAATTCTTCGGAGCGTCGCAGCCCGAGGCCTACGAGAGGCTCCTCATGGACGCGATTCACGGAGATTCCACTCTGTTCGCGCGGCGGGACGAGGTCGAGGCGGCGTGGGAGCGCGTCACGCCCCTTCTCGACGTCTGGCGCGACAACCCGCCCCTCGACCACCCGAACTACGAAGCGGGCACGTGGGGGCCGGACGCGTCCGTCGCGCTCCTCGCGAGGGACGGGAGGCGGTGGCGAAGGCCGTGAGGGAGGTCCTCGCCTTCGCCACCGCCGACGACGTCGCGGACGCCGCGGCCTTTCTCTTCGTGAATCTCGCGGCGCAGGCGGTTCGCGATCGCGGGGCGTTCTACGTGGCCCTGGCGGGCGGCACGACGCCCCTCTCGTGCTACCGGCTCCTTTCGACGCCGCTGATTTCCTCTCGGGTCGATTGGGGGAAAACGCACGTCTTCTTCGGGGACGAAAGGTGCGTGCCGGAGGGTCATCCCGACCGGAACGACGACGCCGCCGCCGCCGCGCTTCTGAACCACGTTTCCCTTCCGGGAAAGAACATTCACCGCGTCCCCGCCATGGAACGGGACGGCGCCGAGCGTTACGAGTCCGAGATCCGGGGCGCGTTTTCGATCTTCTCTCCTTCCTCCGACAAGGGAGTCCCCCGTTTCGATCTCGTGTTCCTCGGCATGGGAGGGGACGGCCACACGGCCTCTCTGTTTCCCGGGCGCGTGGCTCTCGACGAAGCCCAACGGCTCGTCCTCCGTGTCGACGACGCACCGAAGCCTCCGGTCTGCCGGGTGACGTTCACGCTGCCCCTCGTGAACGCGGCGCGGCACGTGGCGCTTCTCGTCACGGGAAAGGAAAAGGCGGCGGCGCTGTCCCGCGTTCTTCTCGAGGACGCGGCCCTGCCCGCGGCGCGCGTGCGCCCCACCGCGGGGACGCTGACAATTCTCGCGGACGCCGCGGCGGTTTCGGTGTCGCGCAACCAGGGAGGGGGAGCGGCTTCATGACGGGCACGATCCATGGCTAGGATCGGGACGCAGCTCCACCGATTTCTCTTCGAGACCGAGCGGCAGATCCCGCGGGCGACAGGCGAGCTTTCGGCCCTTCTCTCGCAGCTCGCATTCGCCGGCAAGAGGATCAGCCGCATCCTGTCCTCGGCCGGCCTGACGGACGTCCTCGGCGCGTCGGGAGAGACCAACGTTCAGGGGGAGCAGCAGCAGAAGCTCGACGCGCTGGCGAACGAAGTCTTCCTCGAGGCCTTCGCCTACGGACAGCTCGTCCCGACCGTCGTCACCGAGGAGATGGACCTTCCGGCCCACCTCCCGGAAAACGTCGAATCCGGCAAGTACATCGTCTTCCTCGATCCGTTGGACGGCTCGTCGAACCTCGACGTGAACGGCGGGGTCGGCTCGATCTTCTCCGTGCGGCGCCTCTCGGGCCGCGGCGAGGTGCGCTCGGAGGCCGAGCTCATGGCGCGCATCTCGCAGGAGCAGGTCGTCGCGGGCTATTTTCTGTATGGCCCCTCCACGACTCTCGTCTACACCGAGGGGCAGCGCGTGCACGGGTTCACGCTGGATCCCGGCATCGGCGAGTTCCTGCTCTCGCACCACGAGATCCGCATCCCCGACCACGGGCCGTACTACGGCGCGAACGAGGGCACCGTACGCGACTGGGAGAGCGGCCCGCGCCGATTCCTCGAATGGGCGCGCGAGAGCGACCCCGCGACGGCTCGCCCCTATTCGACGCGCTACTCGGGCGCGCTCGTGTCGGACTTCCACCGCATCGTCCTCAAGGGCGGGATCTACATGTATCCGGCTACCGGGAAGAACCCGAAGGGAAAGATCCGCCTCATGTACGAGGCGGCCCCGCTCGCGCTCGTCGCCGAGGCCGCGGGCGGCGCGGCCAGCGACGGCCGGCGGCGCATCCTCGAGATCCGCTCGACCTCGAACCACGAGCGGACGCCGATCTACCTGGGCTCGAAAGGCGACGTGGCGCGTGTCGACGCGTACGTCGCCTCCGCGAAATAGGAGAAGAGAAGATCTTCTTAGAAGGAAAGAAAGAAAGAGAGAGAGATCGATGCGAATTTTGCAATTGTTTCTGGCGTGCTCCATGACCCTGTCTTTTGCGCTCCCCGCCCGCGCTGACGAGAAAACCACACCGGCTGCGCCCGTTGCGGCCGCGGACAAGAAGGAGTCGAAGATGAAGGCGACACCCTCGGGTCTCCAGTACGAGGACACGGTGGAAGGCACCGGCGCCTCGCCGAAGACCGGACAGACGTGCGTCATGCACTACACGGGCTGGCTCTTCGAGAGCAAGACGAAGGGCAAGAAGTTCGACAGCTCGCTCGACCGGGGGCAGCCGTTCGAGTTCCCGATCGGGCAGGGCCGCGTCATTCAGGGCTGGGACGAAGGCGTCGCCACGATGAAGATCGGGGGCAAGCGCACTCTCGTGATCCCGCCTTCAATCGGTTACGGCTCCCGGGGCGCCGGTGGCGTCATCCCGCCGAATGCGACGCTTTTGTTCGAGGTCGAGCTGCTCGGAATTAAATAGCCCGAACGGGGGTCAGGGGGGGAAACATGGCAGGTTTTCCCCCTGCTGAAGCATCCGAATCAGGTCTGAACCGAGCTGTGGCACCTAGAATTTGGGTGCGGGGCTCCCCCCGCGGAGGGTTTCCATGCAGAGCCCCGTGAGGCGTGTCGTCATCCTCGGCGCCGCCGGCCGCGACTTCCACGACTTCAACACGGTCTTCCGCGACAGGCCGGGACACCAGGTCGTCGCCTTCACGGCGACCCAGATCCCGGGCATCGAGGGCCGTCGCTATCCCGCCGCGCTCGCGGGCGCGCTCTACCCGGACGGCATCCCGATCGTCGCCGAAGACGGGCTCGAGGAGCTGATCCGCCGCGAGAAGATCGACCTCTGTGTCTTCTCGTACTCGGACGTCGCGCACACCGAGGTCATGCACCTCGCCTCGCGCGCGATCGCGGCGGGCGCGGACTTCCTGCTCCTCGGCGCGGATCGCACGATGCTGAAATCGAAGGTCCCCGTCATCGCCGTCACGGCGGTCCGCACGGGCGCGGGCAAGAGCCAGACGACGCGCTATCTCTCGCGCATCCTCAGGGAGCAAGGGCTCAAGGCCGTCGCTGTCCGCCACCCGATGCCCTACGGCGACCTCGCGGCGCAGGCCTGCCAGCGCTTCGCGACGTACGAGGACCTCGACAAGGAGAAGTGCACGATCGAGGAGCGCGAGGAGTACGAGCCGCACTTCGACAACGGCTTCATCGTTTACGCGGGCGTCGACTACGAGAAGATCCTGAGGCGTGCCGAGGCCGAGGCCGACGTGATCCTCTGGGACGGCGGGAACAACGACCTGCCGTTCTACGTCCCCGACCTCCACATCTGCGTCGCCGACCCGCACCGGCACGGCCACGAGACCGCGTACCACCCCGGCGAGGCGAACTTTCGCCGCGCCGACGTCATCCTCGTGAACAAGTGCGACACGGCCGACGAGGGCCACATTCACGCGGTCGAGATGGCGGCCGCGAAGCTGAACCCGAGGGCGCGGATCCTGCGCGCGGACTCGCCGGTCGTCTGCGAGCACCCGGAGCTCGTCCGCGGCAAGCGGGCCCTCGTCGTGGAAGATGGTCCGACTCTTACGCACGGCGGCATGAGCTTCGGAGCCGGCCTCGTCGCGGCGAAGAAGGCCGGCGCGGCGCAGATCGTCGACCCGCAGCCGTACGCCGTCGGCTCGATCGAGGCGACGTACCGGAAGTACCCGAACGCGGCGGGGATCCTGCCCGCGATGGGCTACGGCGACACGCAGGTGGCCGAGCTCGCCGAGACGATCGCCCGGACGCCGTGCGACGTCGTCGTCGTCGGGACGCCGATCGACCTGACCCGCGTCGTCAAGCTCTCGAAGCGGGCGGTGCGCGTGCGCTACGAGCTCCGGGAGGTCCTGCCGGGCCGTCTCGCGGAAGAGCTCGCACGGGTCGTCCCGGTCGCCGCGAGGGCGGGGCGGTAGACGCGGGAGGCTTTATAGTGCCTCGCGATGCTTCTCCTCTCGCGCACCATCCACTTCAACGCGGCCCATCGCCTCTTCAATCCGCGCCAGAGCGAGGAGTGGAACCGCGCGACGTACGGGGACGCGTCGAACCCCGCGGGCTACGGGCACAACTACACTCTCGACGTGTCCGTGGCGGGCGTCGCCGACCCGGAGACGTCGATGATCGTGAACCTCACGGACCTCGATCGCATCCTCAAGGAGGAGGTCGACCGGCCGCTCGACCACCACAACCTGAATCACGAGATCCCCGAGTTCGAGAAGCGCGTCCCCACGGCCGAGAATCTCGCGCGGTGGATCTGGGATCGCGTCGAGGCCCGCATCGAAAAGGAGCGCTGGCCCTGTCGCCTCGGCGTGCTGAAGCTCACCGTGACGCCAACCTTTTCGGTCGAATTGGTTTCGGACGAAGAGAAGAAATGAGAGGGGGAGAGCGGGGCCGCCTGCAATTCAGAAAGGGTGTTTCCTTCTTTCTCTTTTCCGAAAGCTGAGATGTTCTCTTGCGCCGGCGGCCCGTGCCGCGGCTTCGATCTGGTCGCGACCCCACGCCACTTCCGCCGGGGCGTGGGCGTCGGACGAGAAGACGATCGGGACACCGGCTGCGACGAGGCTCGCGAGAAGCGGGGGTGCGGGGTACTCCTCGCCGACGATCTTCCTGAGGCCGGCGCTCGAGACCTCGATCGCGACGCCCGCCGCGCGCGCGGCCGCGACCGCCTCGGCCTCGGCCCGCGCAAGGGACGGCGGCATCCGGTGGCCGAATTTCTTCGGGAGGTCGAAGTGCGTTAGGACGTCGAAGAGGCCGGTCGCCGCGGCCTTGCCGAGGAGCCGGTAGTACTCGCTCCAGAGCTCCTCCGTCCCCTCGCGCTCATGACGCGCGCCCGAACCTGGCGCGTCGATCCAGTCGCCTTTGACCCAATGAACGCTTCCGAGGACGACGTCCCAGTCGTGGGCGGCCAGGATCTCCTGGAGCGCGGCCTCGTGGCCCTCGGCGTAGTCCGCCTCGAGGCCGAGGAGCACGTCGATCCGGCCCGCGAACTCCTCGCGGAGCGCGCGGACTTCATCCACGTACCCGGGCAGTTCGGAGCGCGTCATCGCAAGGGCGGGATCGGGATCCGCGCCCGGCAGAAAATAGAGGGGGACATGGTCCGTGAAGGCGATTTCCGACAGGCCGCGGGAGAGCGCCGCGAGAACGTAGTCACGCGCGGCGCCGCCGGCGTGGCCGCAGCGGGCCGTGTGGACGTGGTAGTCAGTCTGGTACGTGTCCTGCATCATCGACGAGCCGCCCGCCGAGTGTAGTCTTGGGGCCAGAGGGGACGACATGGCGATCCGGATCAACCGCGTTTATACCCGGGGAGGCGATTCCGGAGAGACGAGTCTCGTGGGCGGCCAGCGTGTCGCGAAGGACGCGATCCGCATCGAGAGTTACGGCACCGTGGACGAGCTCAACGCCATTCTCGGGCTCGTGCGCACGGCGAACCGCGACGCGGCGGGCTTCTCGCGCAAGGCGGATCGCGACCGGCTGGACGCTCTCCTCGAGCAGATCCAGAACGAGCTCTTCAATCTGGGGTCGGACCTCGCCACGTTGCCGGAGGATCGCCATCCGAAGCAGCCCGTCATCGAGGCGCGCCACGTGACGTTTCTCGAGAACACGATCGACGGCCTGAACGCCGGGCTGCCTGAGCTCCGATCCTTCGTCCTGCCAGGCGGAGGGTGGGTTTCGGCGTTCCTTCACCAGGCGCGGACGGTGTGCCGCCGCGCCGAGCGCCTCGTGACGACGCTTGCGCGTCAGGAGGCCGTGGGAAAGCACGCCATCGTCTATCTCAACCGCCTCTCGGACCTGCTTTTCGTGCTCGGCCGGTGGGCCGCGAAGACGAGAAAGGAAGCCGAACCCCTCTGGGATCCCGCCAGGAGCTGACCCGCCCCGGACGGGCGGTCCGCGCGGCGGGCGCGGCTCTGCTCGCCGTCCATTGCTCGGCCGCTCTGGCGGAGGATGCGCCGCACGAGGTTGCGCCGCGCATCGACTCGATCGAGATCCGGCCGACGAACGTCTTCGCGCCCGACGAAGCGGCGAAATCGTTCTTTCCGTACGGGCTCGCGAACGCCGTCCATTTCACGACGCGCGCGTCGTTCATCCAGCAGCAGCTGCTCTTCACACCGGGCGACGCACTGCGACCGGATCTCCTGGCCGAGACGGAGCGCAACCTGCGCGCGTTCGGCCTGTTTCGAA
>Ga0315273_10011532_pt1 | contig 11311 bp, 6 predicted proteins | sample YL17G02_0_MG_FD_205753 | JGI IMG/M metagenome (GOLD analysis project Ga0315273, IMG submission 205753) | Sediment microbial communities from Yellowstone Lake, YNP, Wyoming, USA - YL17G02_0 | ecosystem: Environmental > Aquatic > Freshwater > Lake > Sediment | place: USA: Wyoming | collected...
GTCAATTTTCTTTAACTCGCAACTCGAAACCCGCAACTCGTAACTTTAGACCCGCGACGCTTGCTCGCGAATATAAGATGCGGCGGCCCGATATTCTTCCTCGGCGGAGAGGTGCTCGATCATGAGCGGGACTTCGGGCCCTAGTTTCCTGAGTTCGGAAAGATAGGCGCGATAATCCAGCCCGCCCAGCCCGGGCCGCACCTCGTCCAGGTGGGCGGTAAGCGTGGGGGCGAGCGCGGTGTCCTTGGCGTGACAGCTCTTGATCATGGGACCCAGCCGGGCGAAGAAGTCCCGGATCATGGCGCCGTTGTCGTAGAAGATCCGGGGACTGCAAACCAGGTTGACCGGGTCGAAGTGCACCGCGCAGGCCTTGCGGTCAACGGCCCGCAATACCTCAATGTAGCTGTCGGCGGAGTCGGGCGGCACCCAAGGCATGGGTTCCAGGGTGTAGAAGGTCCGGGCCGGCTTCACCGCGTCGATTATCTCTCGCACCGTCTCGACGATCGCGTCGAAGGTTGCGGGGGAAACGTTTTCCGGGTGCGGTCCGTCCCAGTGGTCCGGGTTGCGCGACCCGGAAATGTTGACGCAGCAACGGGCCCCGATCGCTTCCGCGAGAGCCAGCCTGGCCTGGCACAGTTTTATGGCGTCCCGCCGTTCCGACTTGTTCACGGAAAGCGGATTGCTCCACGCCCCGACTTCGGCGATGGTGATTCCGGCGGCGGCCGCGGCCCGGGCATACGCCTCAACCTCCCGGGCCGGGGCTTTTTCGTCCACCGGGCAGTAGGCGGCGGAGTAACCGCGCTTCCTGAGCGCCGCCACCCATTCTTCCGGCCCGGTCCATTGGTCAGTGACCGGACCGCCCAGTCTCAGCCAGCCGATTCCCGCCATGCGACACCCATTATAAAGGTTCCGAATCCGGCGCGGCGGTCGGTTGAAGCGGCATTCGCCGGGGGGATATCATGCTTTCAGTGGGGGAAAGGCAGTCAACCAAGGAGGGCGACAGATGAACAAGCGCAGCGGGGCGGTAACGACCATGATCGCGCTCGCCGTCCTGGCGGGACCGGCGCAGGGCGCGAAGGCGCCGGAAATCGCGGTCATAAGCAAGCTGGAATCTGCCCTGAACTCGGGCGACGTGGCGGCGGCGATCACCTTGCTGGCTCCCGATGCGACGGCCCGGGATCCCTGGGGCAGGATCTATTCCAACCGCGAGCAGATCCAGGGCTGGTTTTCCGATCTGGTGAAGGGCAAGTACCGGGCCGACTCGGGCAACCGCCAGGTGATGGACGGCGGCCGGGTCATCTGGACGTCGAGCGTGGCCGACGACGGGCTTCGGTCGCTCAAGGTGGCGCCGGTTGACGCCACCGGCGAAGCGGTCGTGCGCGACGAAAAAATCGCATCGTTCGCGATCAGGTTTTCCGCGTCGGCGCATTTAAAGGTGACCGCGGCGATGGACGCGGCCAACCGGGAGATCGTGCGCGCGGCCCTGGACGCCATATACAACGCCAGGCAGGCGGGAGCGGTCACGGCCTTCCTGGATTCCGCTTTCATGGATCACGATCCGGTCCCCGGCCAGAAGGGCGATCGCGAGGGCTTCCAGGCGGGGGTGAAGGAGATGCTCTCCGCCTTTCCCGACCTTAAGGTGGTTCCCGACGACCTTTTGGTGGACGCGGACAAGGTGACGGCACGGCTGACCGTGCGCGGTTCGCACGCCGGCACCTTCCAGGGGGTTCCGGCCAGCGGCAAGCCGTTCGCCGCGCAGGAGATTCAGGTCTTCCGGGTCAAGGACGGGAAGATCGTCGAGCGATGGGATCCGGAGAACCAGTCCATGATCCTTGCCCAGCTCGGGGTCAGGACTGCGCCGGCGGCGGTCGCCGCGGCGCCGCAGAAACCAGCCGCCCCGCCTTTCGTGGCCAAACCGTCCGGGGAATGGAGGCTGGTTATCAGGGATAAAACGGACCGGGTCGTGAAGACTCTAACGGGCACCGGCGAAATGCCCCGAACCTTGGTTTGGGACAGTGCGCCGGCCCCGGCATTGACGGTCAGGGAGCCTGCGCCGGCGCCCATGGCGGCAGGTGCGGCGCGGCAGTCGATAAAGCAGGCTCCGGGTCCTTCCGTCACGCCCATAAAGGAACCCGCGGCGAGCGAAGCTCTCCGTCCGGCAAAGCCGCCGGCGATCCCATCCAGGACGGCGGCGAAGCCGGCGGGCGGTAAAAAGGGGGGGCTGGAGGTTCCGCCGTCCCAGGTCAGGAAGAAGAACGGGATTTACTGGTATTGATCAGCGCTGGTCCTCGGGCATCAGGCTCGCGGCGCGCCGGAAATTCCTCAGGGCTTCGGTTTTGCGTCCGAGCGCCGCAAGCGTGACCCCCCTCCATCCGTAGGGCTCCGCATCGGGGTATTCCCCGGCCAGTCCGGCGTTGAGTTCCGCCAGCGCCTCTTTCCAGCGTTTTTCCTGCGCCAGCAGTCCGCCCAGCCGGCAGTGGAAAACGGCGACCCGTGGCGCGATCCGGATGTGTCTCCTCAGCCGCAGTATCGCAGTCACGTTGTTCTCGCCGGGCATGCGCATTCCCAGTCCCTCGGTTCCGGGCAGGAAGGTAAATTCCGCCGGTTTCGGAGCCGGCGTCGCGCGAAGCCGGAAGATCGCCCAGCCCCCGTTCCGGAAGTCATAGGGTTCGGCGGGGCCGGCCTGTTCGGCGTAACGGGAAAAATATTCCCGATACCGTCCAAGTTCGGCGTCGGTCCAGTATATTCCCAGCGTCGCATAGAGGATCCCCAGCCTTGCCGAGTTAACGTAGTTGAGCGCGATGGCCGTGATCCCGGCCTGCCGGAACCTCTTCCTTATTCCTTCCGCGTTGCGGGCTTCCCGGGCTATCCTTAACGCGAGCGAGAAGTCCGGGACGTCCTGGCTCAGCGTGATCCGGGAGGCGGAGAAAATGGCGCCCCGGGCGTCGCCCACCAGGAGCAGGCGGTGCGCGCCGGTCCCGCAGCCTGATTTGGCCACGGTCCGGACCGCGCCGAGGTAGCCGGTCAGGTTTTCCTCCAGGAACCGCTCCGTGGTTTCCAGCCCAAGGGACGCGGGGAGCGCATGCTTCCGTGCCGGTCCCGCCGAGTCGGCCAGCGCGATTGCCCGGATGAATCCCGGAACCACGATGCATATGGTCAGGGCCGCCACGGCGGCGCGGCGAAGCCTCCCGCCGGTCAGCCCTTGTCCAAGCCCGGCGGCGCCCAGGGCGTAAAGCACCGGCAGGACGGGCATGAAAAACCGGGAATACGGGGCGTGGAAAAGCCAGACCAGCGCTGCCATGGTTCCCGCGGCCCAAACCGCCAGACGCGCTCCGGGCATTTCGATCCGGTAAAAGGCCAGAAGCGGGAGCCCGGCGAGCGCCAGTCCCCCCTCCGCCGACAGGAGCCGACCGACGGAAGCCGCGATCCCGGCCGGGTTTCCCGGATCGAGGTCGGCCGGAGGCCAGCCTTTTCTCATCAGCGCGACGGCGGTGTCCGACCAGCCCAGACCGCCGAACCAGAACGGGTATACCGGATTGCCGGCCATCAGCCAGCCCCGGGCCATAAAGGGGAGAACGCCGGCGATGAACCCAAGCCCGGCCTGCGCCGCGCTCCGCCGAGGAAAGGCCGTTGGCCGAAGCAGGTGCCAAGCCAGGATCCCGGCGGCCGCGACCGCCGCGGTCTGCTTGGTGCAATACGCGAACCCGAGCGCCAGGCCGCACAAGAGGGCGGATGGGCCGGCCTTCTTTTCGGTCCAGACGATCAGCGCCAGGAGGACATACGCTGAAGCGAAAAGGTCCGGCTTTACCACGGTCGCCAGCGTGGAGTTGACCGGGGAGGAAAGCAGGCTGAACAGGGCGAGCGCCGCCGCGGCCGGTCCCCATCGGCGGGAGGTCCAGCCGGCGAGAAGAAGGGAAAGCAGCAGGAGCCCGGTCCACCGGTAGACCGAAGGCTCCAGGAATCCGGCAAAGGAGGCGAGCAGGTTTTCGGTCAGCAGGGGCCACATGAACTTGAGATGGGGGGCGGCGGCGATTTTGTGGATCGAAAGGAAATGGGCCGGTGCACCGAGGTGATATACCAGCGCGTCCTCGGTTACTTCCGGGGCCAACGAGAGCGCCGCCAGGATCGCGAACAGGATCGCAACGGGAGCGGCGAGAACGGCGTTTCCCCCCCGTTTCAGCCATTCACCGGGCCATTCCGGGCGGACCGGCCTGCGGAAAAGCGCGGCTAGCAGGGCGGCTCCCCAGCCCGCGCGCAGTATCCCGGGGACGAGGAGTCCCGCCAGCCCCAGCGCGAAGACGGCCGTGCAGAAGATCCCGGTTCCGGCCAGTCCGTGCATGGCGAAAGTTTCCGCCCGCGACAAAGCCGGACGGATGACCCATTCCGTCGCGGTCCGGCCGATTCCGGCCAGCGCGAACAGGACGAGGACAAGCCCGGCCGCTTGAAGGGCGACTCCCGTCCAGTGCGCACCCAACCGGGCAACCGGCGGCGGCGTGACGCGGAGAATACCTGTGAACGCCCCGATAGCGGCGGGAAGGTGTCCGGCGCTCCACTTCCACGCGAGGACGGCCAGCAGTACCCACCAAACCGCGAGCGGTGCAGTAATGAGAAAGGACCGGCGGTTAGGCACCTTCCATATCATATTCCCCCCCCAAGTTCCCGGGCGGATTTCCCTGCCCGGTTCCATCTGTGATACTCTCTCATTGCGGTCGACCAGGAAATCATCAAATAAAGGGAGGAACCTGATGCCTGATAAATATTCCGGTGTGAACCGGATCACCAATCCGCTTCCCCAGCTCGTTCCCCAACGGGTGCAGAAGCTGAAGTGGAGCGTCGGTGGCATGACCTGGGAGCGACGGGAGCCGCTTCGCATACAGGGCGGGCCGGTCAACAAAAAGTTACTGCCATTGTCCGCCGGAATGCGCCAGCGGATGAGGCCGGTCAATCCCGGGGACAAGTTCGGCCGGCCGTGGGGATCCTGGGAGCAGAGGTGGATGCGCACGGACATTCCCGCACCCCGGCCGGGCGAGCGTGGTCGCCGGCACCTGATCTGGAGGTGCCCGGGCGAGGCGACCGTTTATTCTGCCGGGGAGCCGTGGGCCGGGCTGGACCCGGCGCACGAGTCGTGCCCGGCGCCCGACCGGGCCGGACGGGTCTGGATCGACGTGGGGCTGTGGCAGACCGGGATCTGGATCCCGAACTCCAGGCCGATCGGGGCCCGGGGACTTGTTTTCGAGGGGGCCGAGCTCGGGGTCAGGAATCTTGAAGCGTGGAAGATCGACTGGGACCTGGCGGTCCTGGTGGATTACATGCGGTTCCTGCTCGGGGAGGCCGGGTACGGCGCCGGCGGCGACTTCGGGTATCGCAAGCCGCTCGAAAGCCTGCCGCCGCTCGCGCGCCGGTTGCTCAACCGGCTCGACGCCGCGTGCGATGCCTTTGACCGCGGGGGGCTGTCCGCCCTTGGGCGAGTGCTGGTCCGGATCTACCGCGAACTGCCGGCTGAAGTCCACCAGCCAATCGCCGCCGTCATCGGTCATGCGCACCTGGACCAGGTCTGGCTGTGGCCCGAGGCCGTGACCGAACACAAGGACGTCCACACGGCCGCGACCCAGTTGCGGTTGATGGAAAAATACCCGGAGTTCAAGTTTACCCAGAGCCAGACGTCCATGAACCGGGCGATCGAGCGCCGGGAGCCTAAGCTCGCGTCCCGGATCGCGCGCCGGATCAGGGACGGACGCTGGGAGGTCACGGGGGCGCTCGAAGTGGAATGCGACACCAACCTGCCGTGCGGGGAGTCGCTGGCCCGGTCGATCGTATACAGCCGGCGCAAGTTTGCCGATCTGCGCGGTTCGCCGGCCCGGGTGTGCTGGATACCGGACGTCTTCGGATACTCCCAGTGCCTGCCCCAGGTCCTGGCGCTGGGCGGTGTCCCGTATTTCTACACGACAAAGATGACCTGGTCACAGGTGACCAGGTTTCCCTATTCGAGCTTCGTCTGGAGGGCCGGCGACGGGTCCGAGGTCGTCACCCACCTGTGTCCCACCGGGTACAACGGGGATGGCGGCATCGGGTCCACGGTAAACGCGCTCCGGGAGCACCGCCAGGCGGATGTCCATCCCGAGACGCTCCTGCCGATCGGGTATGGGGACGGCGGCGGCGGGGTGACCGAGGAAATGATCGAACGACTGCGCCGGATCCGGAGCCTGGCCGGGGTGCCGCGCGCCACCTGGTCCCCGGCCGAGGAGTTCTTCGACCGGCTGTCGAAAGTGCGGGGGGACCTGCCCGTGTACCAGGGGGAGCTGTACCTCGAGTACCACCGGGGCACCTATACGACCCAGGGCGAATTCAAGCGGCTTCACCGGGCGGCGGAGCGGTCGCTCCAGGCCCGGGCGGCGGTCCGGGTAGCCGCCGGCCGGGGACCGGTCGGGGAGAAATCCTGGCTCCGGGTGCTTTTCTCCGAGTTCCATGACGCAATTCCGGGATCGTCGATCGGGCTGGTTTACAAGGAGCTGAACGCCGAGCTGGAGGGAATCGCGCAACGGGAGCTCGGGGCGGCAACTGCCGAGCTGGAAAATGGCGCCAAGGTCGGCGGCGCCAAGGTCGGCGGCGCCAAAGCCGGCGCCGGCTTTGGCGAACGCCAAGAGCCGAACGCCCGGCGGTCGGCTCTTGGCGCCCTGACGGTCTTCAACCCGGTCGCTATCCCGCGCCGGATTGTCGTGGATCCGCCGGGAGGCAGAGGGCCGGTGCTGGTCGAGCTTGCCGGGCTCGAGCGCCGGCGGCTGACCGGCGGTGGACATACCGCGGCGCCGGTATCGGAGGCGACCCCCCGGGCACTGGACAATGGGATTGTCCGGGCCGGATTCGATTCCGCCGGCCGGCTGGCCGCGCTGACCGTTGACGAGACCCCGCTCGAGATCGGGTCCTCCGGCTTGGCACTTTACTCCGACGAGCCGGCGATGTTCGATGCCTGGGACATCGACCACAACGTGCTGAAAGCCGGAAGACCGGCTTCCCCGGTACTGCTGGCGGTGAAGGAGGCGGGACCCCTGCGAGCCGTGCTGGAAGGATCGGCGCGGCTGGGTGCGAAGAGCAGGATCACGGTCAGATACATACTCGAGGCCGCCTCCAGGTGGCTTCGGGTCGAGGCCGACGTGGACTGGCGCGAGAGCCACCAGCTTCTCAAGTACCACATCCAGACCGGGTACCGCGGACGGTTCGCCCGGTTTGGGTGCCCGTTCGGGTCGATCCAAAGGCCGCAACAGCCCGGCGACCAGAAGGACGAGGCGATGTGGGAAGTGCCCGGAAGCCGGTGGGCGGCCGTGGTCCGGGAGGACGGCGCCGGGCTGGCGGTCGTCACGGAGGCCAAGTACGGATTTTCGTGCCGGGATGGGAACCTGGGGGTTTCGCTCCTGCGCTCGCCCAAGGAGCCTGACCGGGAGGCGGACATGGGACATCACCTGATCCGGTTCGCCGTCGGCCGGCACGAGCCGCGTACTCGCGGGGAAATCCTGTCAACCGCGGCGGCGGCCGAGACGCTGTTCGCCCCCGTCTTGTTCGCCCGCGGGGCCGAGGCGGCTCCGCCGTTCACGCTTTCGGAGACCGGATCGCTGACCCCGAGCTGGGTCCTCCCGGCGGAAAACTCGAAGGGATACGTGATCCGGATGCACGAGACGGCTGGGGGCGCGGGTACCGCGGTTCTTCGGCTCAACAGGGCGTCGGCAAGGCCGACGCCTTCGGTCGAATACGTGGACTTTCTCGAAAGGTCCCGGGGCGAGCGAAGCTCGCCAAGCGCAAGCTCCGCTTGCGCCCGGGGAAAGGTGGAGCGGACCGATGAGGGGACGTACCGGATCGCGTATAGCCCGTACCAGATCGTGAGCGTCCGGGTCCGGTAGGCTTTACCGGACATGTCAGGCTCCCTGCGGGAGGGATTCCTCCGGTTGCCCGCGCGTCCGGCCGTTTTCCCCCGGACCGGGTATTACCATTTTCTCGGGAAGGGCGACATGCATCCCGGCCAGGTCCTGGGCACCTGGCCGCTCGCCCGATGGGATGAATGGTTCGCCGAACTCAAGGAAGCCGGCCGGGATCGTTTGTGGTTCCTGGTCAATGGGCACACCCTCGCGTATCCGAGCGTGGGCTTTCCGGGGCTCATTGACCCCGACGCCCGGAGCGCCCGGGAGCCGGGGTTCATCCGTGCGCTGGTGGATTCCGCGCGGCAGCGCGGATTCAAGACCTACGCCGTGTTCACGACCGACGGCCACGCCCTGGAGTTCGGCAAGGCCAATCCCGGGCTGCTGGCCCGGGACCGGGATGGGAAGCCGGTCTCGGAGGACTTCCTCTGTCTGGAGGAGCCCCGGGTCCGGGATTATATAGAGCGCCAGTACGCGGAGGTGCTCGAGCTCTGCCCCGTATGGGACGGCGTGGTGTTCCATCCCACCGAGTCGTCACCAATGCGGTTCAACCCCGCGACGGCCGCGGAATATAAGCGGGAGACGGGCGGCAACCTTCTTGCACGGCCGGATGCGGCGCTTATCCCCTGGTTCAACGAACTCTATGCCCGGTTCATTGCCCGGAGCGTGGAATGGTGGTGCTCCCGGCTGCCGCGCCTCGATCCCGTCATGTTCAACTGCTGGTGGACGAACGGGGCGCCGGATGTTTACCGGGGGATTCTTTCGCGCGAGACACGGGTGTGCGTCTGGGATTACGATTATCGCGCAGTCGGTTGGCGTTCCCGGCCTGTCGCCCGTTGGACCGAGTCGTTCGGACCCGAACGGATCATTTTCATGCCCTCCAGCGGCGGATACCCGGACGGACGCCCCCCGATCGATGAGGCGGCCATGGGGTACGACCGCCTGCTTGCGCTGGCGTCGTTCCTGGGGGTAAGGGAGGTAGTGTTTTTTGCCGGGTGGGGCGCCGGAGAGAATGCGGAGATCCGGCTGGACCGGGCCCTGCTGGCGGCCGCTCCGGCGCAACCGGACGCCGCCCTGCTGGACGCGCTGGACGCCGATTACGAGTCGGCGCGCGGCCGGGTTGTCCGGACTGCGGGCGCTCGATAGAATGGCGGCACGATGAAGGAGCCGTTCAACCCTTTGACATGCTCAGGGTTTCCGGAAGAATGAGGGAGCCTTTCAACAAGTCGCGGCCGCGGGAGATGAAGGTCCCGCTCCTGTCAAACCCGGGGAAGGGATGCGCGACCTTCCAGCGGTTCAACGGCGACCCGCTTAATACGGGAGAGGCATGGTCGGAGGAGGGGCCGCTCTCTTTCCCGGCGACCGACGAATCCATCGCGGACGCGTACCTCCCGTCAACGGTCTCGTACTGCCGGTGGTTCTGGGACGTGCTGGAGCCGGAGCGTGGGAAGATTAATTTCGACATGATCACGGGAGCGCTCGAGACCGCGCGGGCGCGGGGGCAGACCCTCCAGGTCCGGCTGATGCCGTTCGGGTCATACAAACAGCCGCAACTGCCCGGCTGGTACCGGGAGAAATTCACGGTCCGCAAGGCCCAGCCCGAGTGGGCGTCCAAATCTTACCTGGAACCCGATTACGACTCGGCGGAGTATTACGAGACCTGGGGCCGGATCATCGCCGAGTTCGGCCGGAAGTTCGACGGCCATCCGGACCTGGAGTCCGTGGACGTGGCGTTCATCGGTCCGTGGGGAGAGGGGGCCGGCAATCCGGAACACGGAATGGTGGACCGGTTCGTGGACCTGTACGTGAAATCCCACCCGAAAACGCCGCTCCTGATAAACAGCGACGGGTACCAGTTCCCGTGCGGGATCGTCCGGGGGTGCGGCTGGCGGTGCGACTGCTACGGGGACCTGCGCGGGAGGAAGGAGGCGGCAAGCGGGGAATATCTTTCATGGAACCACACCTACGATTTCTACCCGTCCGCGGTCGCCCGGGCAAGGGCGGCGGATACCTGGAAGACCCGGCCCGTCACCTTCGAGACCTGCGCCACCCCAAGGGCCTGGAAAAACAAGTGGTTCGCTGGTATGGAAGACCTGGATTTCATAATCAGGCAGGGACTCAAGTTCCACGCGTCGGTCTTCATGCCCAAGTCCTGCCCGATCCCGCCCGAGTACATGGCGCCGCTGGCCCGGCTTTGCGATTCGATGGGTTACCGGTTCGTCCTCCGGCAGGCGCTCTGGGAGGCCAGGGCGAGGAGGGGGGAGTCCTGGGAAGCCGAGTTCTGGATCGAGAACACCGGGACCGCGCCGGTATACCGGGAATACCGGCTGGCGCTGCGGATCGGCGGCACCGTCCTGCCGCTGGCCGACGAAGTCCGGTCCTGGCTTCCCGGGGACGCGATCGTTTCCGTGAAGGCCGGCCTGCCGTCGGGAGTTAATACAGGCGGTATGAAACTTTCCGCCGCCCTGGTCCAGCCGGGGGGGGACAAACCGGTCATCCGGTTCGCGAACGAGGGGGCCGATGCGGACGGGTGGCTCCCGCTGGGTGAAGTCGTTATAGAATGATCACGATGCGATTCAATAAGGCGTATCCTGAGTCTGTCGAAGGATGAGGGGCACATGGGCGTGATGACGTTTGCCGAGGCGGTCCGGAAGGTCGGGATCCCCGATCCGGACCGGTTGAAGTCCGGGACATGGGACGCGCACCAGGCGGATTACCCGTCGGAAGGTCCGGAGTTCCTGAAGGACGGCTACCTTACGGAGGCGCTCGATTACGCCCGGATTCCCGGGGACATCCGGCCGCCGTTCTTCGCGGCCGCGACCGCGATCCGGGCCAGTGAGGCGTGGTCCCGGCTCGCGTGGCACTGCCGGCACCTGCTGTTCGGGACCACAATTGACGAGGACTGGTGGGGGCACAACCTGGTCATCCCGGGCGCCGGCGAGACGGGCACGATGTTTCCGGCCGTCGTCCTGCTTGCCGGGCTTCCCGGGATGCGGGAGTTCCACCGGAAAAGGGGAATCCCGGAGGAGGTAACCCTTACGACCCTGTCCGACATCGAGATCTGGGTCAGGCACCACAAGGAACGGTTCGGGACCTGGGGATTCAACGAGATCGGGTGGCTCATGCACCATTTCACCGGGAGGCTTTACCGGCTGGGCCGGCTCCAGTTCATACACAAGAAGTACGACGGGGCGGTGAGGCTGTACCGGAACAAGGCGGCCGGCGATGTCGCGCTCCTCAGCCTGCCCGGGATCAAGTACCGGGCCGACGGACAGGTGGACGGCAACAACGGCCGGGAGGATCCGGCGGGCAAGTGGACTTCGGCGTTCGAGGCGACCGCGACCGAGGTAAGGGGAAACCGGATCTCGGAGAAGGGCGCGGCCCAGAAGGAGCCGGCGACGCTT